>Ga0316616_100000377_pt1 | contig 13742 bp, 13 predicted proteins | sample OWC_Aug_M1_C1_D1_FD_207660 | JGI IMG/M metagenome (GOLD analysis project Ga0316616, IMG submission 207660) | Wetland soil microbial communities from Old Woman Creek delta, Ohio, United States - OWC_Aug_M1_C1_D1_B | ecosystem: Environmental > Terrestrial > Soil > Wetlands | place: USA: Ohio... | reverse complement strand
TCAGGGTCTTTATGTTGCTGTCCAGTATATCCAGCGCAACTTTTGTCAGAATAGCCTTATCAAAGTCAAAGTGTATGTCCTCAAGGATTATCTTCACAGGCTCCGCAGCTTGCGGTGGAGGGGGAGGTGTAGGTTTCGGAGCTGGCGCCGGCTCAGGTTTGGGTTCGGGTTTCTTCTCAACAACCGGTTTGGCCGGGCAAAGGGCCTTGATCTTCCCTATGGCGTCATTTGCCATTGCTATAGCATCTTTATCACGGCATGCCATGTAGATCTCATAGGCCTTGTCAACCATATCTTTTGCAGCATTGAATTCTGCGGGACATTCCTTGTCTTTGCCTGCTGCGCGGGCTTCATCAAGGGCCTGGTCTGCTTTGACCAGTGCTGAAGGATAGTATAAATACCCGGGTCTGTCCTTCCGTGCCCTCTCCATTCCAGCGCACCCGATCATTAAACTCATGGAAAATACTGCAATTATTAATATGAACACCCTCTTTGCTGTTATTGCTTTCATCTTTAGACCTCCTTCAAAAATTTATTTGATAGTATCTTACCCCTTGATACGCATCGTGTCAATTAGATTTTTTTCGAATATAGAAAGATTTAAACGTCATTTTTCATTCGTCAGGGCTGGTGCTCTTTGCCGATGACCGGTGTTCATAAATTCTTCTTTGGGAAACGACAATGACCAATATGCTAAAATAATACCAGAGATCATAATCTGAAAGGTAAAGGCACTGGCATGAGTAACGGCAAAGAAAAATACAGTCAACAGTTAGAGGAAAAGACAGAAATCAGGACAGAGAAGCCCTCTTACTATAATGTATTCCTGTTAAATGATGATTATACAACTATGGAATTCGTCGTCGATATCTTGAAAAATACATTCCACAAAAACCTTACGGAGGCCACACAGATCATGCTCCATGTCCATAAACAGGGCATCGGACTGGCCGGAGTGTATCCCAGAGAGATTGCAGAGACAAAAGTCGAAAGCGTACACAGGATAGCCCGAGAAAACGGGTTCCCGCTGAAGTGCATTATGGAGAAAAAAAATGATTAACAAAGAACTGGGGATTATCATAGAAGCCACCATTCAGGACGCAAAAAACAGGAGGCATGAATACCTCACCGTGGAGCACCTCCTGTATGCAATCCTGCATAACGACCTTGGCAGGTCCATCATCACAAACTGCGGTGGCAGCATCCAGAGGATGATCACATCACTCGAGATATATTTCAAGGAAACTTTTTTAAAGACAGACGAGGATGACAATATCACTCCTGAGCCGACGCTCGGGTTCCAGAGGGTCCTGCAGCGGGCCTTTAACCACGTCCAGGCCGCAGGCAAACAGGCGGTTGATTCCAGCGACATCCTGGCCGCGATCTATCTGGAGGAGGATTCCCCTGCTGTGCATATCCTCGAGACAGAAGGTATACAACGTCTTGATGTGCTTGAATACATTTCACACGGCATATCAAAACTCACTGAGGGAGAGGCCATCCCCGGCAGTAGGCCGGGAGCATATACTCATCAGGGGGACAGGGAGAAGCCGCTCGAAAATCCTCTGAAAACCTACACGGTAAACCTGAATGAAAAGGCCGCTGAAGACAAAATCGACCCCCTGATCAGCAGAGAAGCAGAACTGCAGAGGACAATCCAGGTCCTGAGCAGGAGAAGAAAAAACAATGTCATCTTTGTCGGGGAGCCCGGCGTAGGCAAGACCGCGATTGTCGAGGGCCTGGCATTAAAGATACATCAGAAACAAGTGCCTGTTGCTTTGCTTAAGGCGCAGATATTTTCACTCGACATGGGCGCGCTCCTGGCCGGGACCAAATACCGGGGCGATTTCGAGGCCCGCCTCAAGTCAACTATCAAGGCGCTCGAGAATATCCCGGATGCAGTCCTTTTTATCGATGAGATCCATACTATTGTCGGCGCCGGCGCGACCAGCGGGGGATCAATGGACGCCTCGAACATACTGAAACCGATCCTTAATTCAGGCAACCTGCGGTGCATCGGCGCAAGTACGTACGAAGAATACAAAAACTATTTTGAAAAAGACCGTGCTCTGTCGAGGAGGTTTCAAAAGGTAGAAATTCAGGAACCGGGGATAACGGAAACCATTCATATCCTCGAAGGGCTGAAATCATACTATGAAGACTTTCACGGAGTCAAATTCACCAAAGCTGCACTAAGGGCGGCTGTTGAGCTTTCCTCCAAATATATCAACGACAAATATCTTCCGGACAAGGCCATCGATGTTATCGACGAGGCCGGGGCCGAGCTGAAACTATCAGAATCATACAAAACACAAAAGACCGTCGGCACGGCAGAAATCGAAAAGATCGTGGCCGGTATAGCTAAGATCCCGCCGCAAACGATTTCGACCTCGGATGTCATTAAACTCAGTAGGCTCCAGGACGATCTGAAACAGGTGGTTTACGGACAGGACAGCGCGATATCCGCACTTACTGCGGCTATCAAACGCATCCGCGCCGGACTTGGCCCGGCCGACAGACCCGTAGGTTCGTTTCTTTTTCTCGGCCCCACTGGTGTCGGCAAGACAGAGGTATCGAAACAGCTCGCTGCTGTTCTCGGAGTGAAGTTCCTCAGGTTCGACATGAGCGAATACATGGAAAAGCATGCGGTCTCACGGCTGATAGGAGCCCCTCCCGGATACGTCGGCTTTGATCAGGGGGGGCTTCTTACAGACACGGTACGGAAACACCCTTACTGCGTCCTTCTCCTCGATGAGATCGAAAAAGCGCATCCGGACATCTTCAACATCCTGCTCCAGGTGATGGACTACGCTACCCTGACAGACAACAACGGCAAGAAGGCCGACTTCAGGAATGTAATCCTCATCATGACTTCTAACGCAGGAGCCAAGGACATGGACAAGAACGTCATCGGCTTCGGAGACAGGGGCGGAGATACAAAGGCAAAGGGGAGAGACGCGATCAACAGCCTCTTCAACCCGGAGTTCCGTAACCGCCTCGATTCTATCATCACCTTTAACCAGCTTACTCCTGAGATCATGAAGAAGGTGGTCGACAAATTCATAGCCGAGTTCCAGCGCCCGCTCAACAGGAAGAAGGTACGCGTCACTCTGTCGGATGAGGCAAGGACATGGCTGGCCTCGAAGGGCTTCGATCCTGCTTATGGAGCAAGGCCGCTGGCACGCCTCATACAGTCAGAGATAAAGGACATAATGTCTGAAGAGATGCTCTTCGGCAGACTGAAAAAAGGCGGCAAGGTCCTGATAGGACTGGATAAAGACAGACTCAGCTTCGCCTATTCGGACAACTGATCCTGCTTTCGCGATACTGAGCTATTATATGAACCTAAAAAAGCCATTACTAATGACGGTCATTAGTAACTCCACAATAATCACCCTCCCCTTCATCCCCTCCCCTCAAGGGAGGGGAAATATTATCACCCTCTCCCCAGGCGGGAGAGGGTGAGGGTGAGGGGGTCTTACCTATGTACTCCTTAGTAACCACAGAGTACAGGTTGAACCACCATGCCTGTATTTAGGTTAACAAAAGAGCTGATCTTTCCCAACCCGGAGCTGTCTGAAGAGGACGGCCTTCTGGCTGTAGGAGGGGACCTTAGCGAAGACCGTATCCTGCTCGCCTACTCCATGGGAATTTTTCCGTGGTATTCAGACGGCCCGCCGGTCCTCTGGTGGTCTCCTGACCCACGCCTTGTTCTGATTCCTGCCGAGCTGAAAATATCGAGGAGCCTCAGACAGGTTATTAATAAAGGCCTGTTCACTATTAAAATGGACACTGCCTTCGCTGAAGTAATTAGGAACTGTGCAGTGATACGGCGGGAAGGCCAGCAGGGGACATGGATCACAGAGGAGATGATCGGGGCCTATATCCGTCTGCACCATGCGGGTTATGCGCATTCGATCGAAAGCTGGCAGGACGGAGAACTCGTCGGAGGGCTCTACGGCATTGCTCTCGGCAAGGCGTTCTTCGGCGAATCGATGTTCGCAAAAAAGAGCAGTGCCTCGAAGATCGCACTGGTCGCACTAGCCGAATACCTGCGCGCGCTGGATTACAGCTTCATAGACTGCCAGGTGACAACAGAACACCTCAAGAGCCTCGGGGCAAGAGAGGTACCCCGCAGGGAATTTCTCCGGATGCTGAAAGAGGCGCTCGCCTGATTTCGCCTGCTTCAGGTATTTTTTTTGCTCTTCAAAATGCCTACTCCCATTCTTCATCGTGGCATTGGGCCATATGCTTATCCGGGAAAATACATTTAGCAGGGGCATGAATGACTGAAAAGTATTTTGCAGCAACACCTTTTACATGCCATAATCAATATCTTGAGAAGCATATAATTATGCTGCGGGCAATTGGGAATTGCATTATGGCATACGGTTGGATCATGTTAAAATTAAAAGACTTTGAAGGCATTTATGCCACTGCTTATCAAAAGCAATCGCATTTTTTGGGTTATCCAAACAAGTGATTAACCCTTTAAATAGTGTGCTATGGCGTACCGCTCAAACATTGAAAGATGCCCGAACTCCGGCATCCTCGAGTCAGGGTTGTGGGACTTGGGGTCTTTTATCTGTGACATGATCCATAAAGTTGACCGCCTCTCCCCCACAGCCGTCAGGTCAGGAGCAGTCTCGCCTCCGTGGCCCTTGAAGCTGTGACAGTCAGCACATCCTTCACTCAGGAAAATTTCCTTTCCCTGTGAGACAACCTGCAGGGAACTGAGTATGAAAATGGCCAGGATAGCGGAGACAGCAGTTATATATATGATTTTCGTTCTATTCATTTTTGTATATGCATGCCAGTAGATTGTTGTATCATAATAGCTCATGAACTTAAAAAAAGCATTAACCAAAGAGAACACAGAAAAAGCATCATGATTTTATTAAAAAAAGAGCACAGAGTAGTAACCAAAAAGATGAGATAGAAAAACTTTGTGGACTCTTATTATCTTTATAATCTCCGTGAACTCTGTGGTTAAACTGTCTTTATTAGGCTGAACTGATCGATTTTGGCCGGAGAAGAATACTGGTCGATAGTTAAGATGAAAGAGAAAGATTGCAGGAATATACTTGTCAGGGGAGTTAACTGGATCGGTGATGCGGTAATGACCATGCCTGCCATCAGGACCCTGAAACTGACCCATCCCGATGCGAGGATAACGCTGCTGGTGAAACCCTGGGTCTCCCAGCTTTTCGAGAAGGACCCTAATGTCGATGAGATCATCCTCTACTCGGATACTTATCATGGACTTACCGGAAAGTTCAAACTGGCAAGAGAGTTAAGAGATCATGACTTTTGTATGGCGATACTTTTACAGAATGCCTTTGACGCGGCGTTTATAGCATTCCTTTCCGGGATACCCGCCAGACTAGGGTATAACAGGGACGCCAGAAGGCTTTTGTTGACAAAGGCTGTTCCTTTTGACGACCATGCAAAGAACCTGCATCATATCGAATATTATCTGGACCTCGTCAGAAAACTCGGGTTTTCAGCAAAATATGAACGCCCATGGATTTATCTCTCTCTTGAGGAGAGACTTGAGGCGAGGGATAAGTTGAAGTCACTGGGGAGACCGGTCGTAGGTATAAATCCTGGCGCCACATTCGGTTCGTCAAAACGCTGGCAGCCCGGCCGCTTCGCGGAAGTGGCCTGCAGGGTGATCTCTGAAATGCAGGGAAGCGCTATAATCTTCGGAGGACCTTCTGAAGAACAAATTGCTGGGGAGATTGAACAAAGGACACTGGACTTGCTTTCTCTGACCAAGAGAGGGTCTCAGGAGGAGCTTAACTCATCACTCATTACTAGTCACTCATTACTGAACTTGGCCGGGGAAACGGATATCAGGGGACTGATATCATTGATCTCTGAATGCGATCTCCTCCTGACTAATGATTCCGGCCCTATGCATATCGGATACGCGGTCAGAACCCCTGTTGTAGCGATATTCGGCTCTACCTCTCCTGAACATACAGGCCCGGTCGGGACAGGGGACATTGCGATAAAAAAGGACCTGCCCTGCGCGCCCTGCTTCGAGAGGGAATGCGGTAAACACGATCTGAAATGCATGGAAATGATTTCATCAGAGGAAGTCTTCGACGCTGTAAAAAGACGGACAAACGTAAAGAGGGCGGTTTTTTTTGACAGGGATGGGACACTCTGCAAAGACCCGGGCTATCTGCGCAGGATAGAAGATTTTGAGGTATTTCCAGAGGTCAGTAGTCTGGCGGGGCTTAAAGAGAGAGGGTTTTCCCTCATTGGGATATCGAACCAGTCAGGGATCGCCAGAGGGCTGGTCGATGAGGAATTCGTGAAACGCGTCAACGCTATTTTTCTTGATACATATGGCTTCGAAGGGTTCTACTACTGTCCTCATCACCCTGACGAACATTGTCCCTGCAGAAAACCCGAGCCAGGGCTTCTTCTGGATGCAAGGGTAGACCATAATATTAATCTGAAGAAATCTTTTGTTGTAGGCGACAAAGACGCGGACATGCTCCTTGCCAGGGCAGTGGGCGCAACAGGAATTCTGGTCAGGACAGGTCAGGATAAAGTTTCCACACACGCTGATTTTGTTGTGGAAAACCTTGCGGAAGCTGTTGATTTGATTATGAGGAATGACAGGCCGTGACAACCGGCAATCAGCTAACATGTCTTTACCAATTATGAAAAGGACCATTAAATTCAAAAAGATACTTGTTGTCAAACCGAGTTCCCTGGGGGACATTGTCCATAGCCTCCCCTTTCTTAATGCTCTGAAGACCCGCTTTCCAAATGCCGAGATCCATTGGGTGGTAGCCAAGGGACTGGAAGGGCTCCTCGAATGCCATCCCATGGTAAACAGACTGATCATCATCAACAAAGATATGTGGAAAAAGCTCTCAAAGACAGCTGATACAATAAAGGAGGTGAAGCAGCTTTTCAAAGATATCAGGAATGAGCAATATGATCTTGCGGTTGATCTTCAGGGCCTTTTCAGGAGCGGGGTCATAACCATGGCGACGCGCGCGCCTGTCAGGATCGGCTTTTCCGAGGCAAGGGAGGGAAGCCACCTCTTCTATAACATCAAGGTACAGGGAGGGAAGGACGTACACGCAGTTGAAAGATACATGAAGATAGCAGGAGCGCTCGGCTGCGATGAAAAGAACATCCTTTTCCCCTTTTCCCTTTGCAATAGCGAGATGAAAAACCTCGGAGATATAAGAAAAAATATGAAGGAGTACGCTGTAATCGTGCCTGGCGCGCGCTGGGACACAAAGATTTGGGCTGCCGAGAATTTCGGCAGGCTCGCTTCGCTGCTTCCTTTAAGCTCACTCGTAATCGGCAGCAAGAGTGATATAGGGATAGCCGAAAGGGTCGTTCAGACTTCGCATGGAAAGGCGGTCTCGCTTGCCGGAAAAACAGGTCTCAAGGAGTTGGTCGAGGTGATGCGGCATGCACGCATAGTGATATCCAATGATTCAGGTCCCATGCATATCGCAGCCGGTTTTAAGGTCCCGGTTGTCGCGATCTTCGGCCCAACCAGCCCGGTCAGGACAGGGCCATACGGGAAAGGACATATCGTTATAAAAAGCGATCTGGAATGCGCCCCATGTTTCAAAAAACATTGCAAAGATCTGAAATGTATGCAGAGGATTACCGTTGATGATGTTTATGAGACAATCAGGAAGAAGGATCGTAACCAATGACTATATTAAGAAAGGGGGAGTTGAAGATGAAAAGATTATCGTTGACCGTATCCTGCATTATGCTGCTCAGCAGCTGCCTGGATGCCGAGAAGTTTGCCTTGTCCCTGGACTTGAAAGACAAGACCGCGGAAGTCGGGTATTCCAACATCGTTTCCAGTTCAGAGGAAGAGGACAAGATCAAGGGTGATTTCGAGGAACTGCTCAAGACGGCATATGGCAGCAAGGACGATCAGGGAGATAGCCCCCGCAAGCCCATTTCTGCAACGTTAACCGAGAACGGAGGTAAGTTGGACGGTGTCGCCAGGTATTCTTTCAAGGACAACTCAGAGATGCTGAAGGAATATGAGATAAGGACCGACGAAAAAGGAGATTATATCTTTGACCTGAGCAAGGAAAGCAATCTGGAATATGCCGGCGGAAACGGCACCTATATCGAGGACGGGAAGAAGCGGTTCGTGCGCTGGGACAGTACTTCGACATCTCTCAAAGTGAAGCTGAATAACAAGGCGTTCGACGCAAAGGACACTAGTCTTCTTTCATACTGGCTCGAATGGAAGAAAAAGAATCCGAAATAGGCCTGCATTTTTTTATTCGAAGTAGGGAGTGTGACGGGAATACGGGACCACTACCCTAACGGCCTTCCTTCATCAGTCTATATACCCGTCATCTATCCACCTCAATGTCTCGTGACTTCACCTGTGAAAATAGCCGGATACCCAAGAAATGGGCCAAGCGGCCTAGTCTCCAGAATATGATAATTGCATGGAACAAAAAAATATCTTGACAGTATCTTCTCATAATGTGAAAATTCCTGTGATCGGAGAGTAATGATATGAAAATTTTTTTAAGGCTGCTATCGATCACGGCCGTAATTGCCCTCTCTTCGCTCGCTTTTGCTGACGGTGACGTAAAAAGAGGCAAGACCCTATTCAATGATCCGAAGCTCAGCGGCTCGTCTTTTGGAGTAAGCTGCAATACATGCCATCCCAGGGGGAAAGGGTTGGAGAATTCCGGTGCGGCAGATAAGACCTCATGGAGCAGCTGCACAGGCGAGCAGAAGTCCCTGGAAGACTCGATAAATATCTGCATACAGACGGCAAACAAAGGCCGTCCTCTTGATCAGGAATCACGAGAGATGAAAGACCTTATAGCCTATATAAAATCACTGGCCAAAAAGACAAAGGAAAAGCAGTCCAAGACCGGGACTAATTGATGAGGTATTATCGCTGAAAAAAAAGTGGGGTTGCAGCAGCAACTGCAACCCCAAGCTTGTCTGTGGAAGACACTTTATTATTCTGAAACTCTTATAAACTTAAAGTAGACCATTGTCCAGTTGCCGAGGACGATCGAAGTGATCGCTACCAAACTGGCGAGGGACATGGTTGACATACCTGTAACACCGTGGCCGAGATTGCATCCTCCGGCAATAACAGCGCCAATACCCATAAGTATACTTCCAAAGAACACAGTAAGGACTTCCTTGGCAGGTGGTGTTTTCCATTTGAATTCTTTCAGTCCGACTGCACTAAACCAGGCCCCAAGGGGAACAGCCAGGATGAAGAATACACCCCAAGTGCCGGTAAATATCCCGAGAAAGCTGAATTCCTTAAAGGGTGAATGTGTACTGTTGGTAAGCATGGAATTGAATAATTCCCTTAAAGGAGTGGTTATGGCAAGGCCTCTTGGGGTACCTCCAAAGACAGAAGATACCTCCCAGGAAACTACAGTCAACAGGCCGACAAGCACGCCGGTAAGTCCCCATGAATAGCCTTTGCCTGACTTGCCGAAGGTCGGCTTTCCCTTTAAGACAAAGGCCAATAATACAATACAGAAGACCCCGATGGTGCCCCACTTTGCTATCGGGCCGCTTCCGAAGAGGTCCCATATGGCAGGGTTCTGTACTCCGAACACCTCGACTTTAAAGCTTTTCAGATAATCACGGACAGGGCTGAACATCCCGTCCGTGGTCATACCCACGCCGAAGAAAAACCCGACGATAGCGATCAAAGCCGCAATCTGGCCCTCACCAAGCCTGTACACAATGCCGCTTGCACAGCCGCCTGCAAGCACTATCCCGAGTCCGAAGAGAAAACCTCCGAGGATATTGGCAACAGGCACGAAACTCTGACGCATCAGCTGGGTTGAAACAAACCGGCCTGCTTCCGGATCAAAATTCATTATAAGACCTGAGCTTTCAAGAACGTTTGTGCCTATGATCGCAACCACAAGGCAAAGCAGATAGGCCCTGAAGAACGTGAGGTCCTGTAAGAATATGATATCTCTGAACGCGGAATTGAGACAAAAACGCCCTCTTTGAAGAACAAATCCAAGTGCAAGGCCCATAAGTATGGCCGTCAAGGCAGAAGTAACACTACCGAATGGCATACGCTTCCCTCCCGTTCCAGGAATTCGCATGCTTGCCGCACCCATCACCCTTTGTAATAAGCACCGGTACTTTGGCGCATTTCTCCACTTCACTTGAGGCACAACCGGTGACAAAACGGTGAAGGCGGGTCTTTCCGCTGCAGTTCATGACTATGAGGTCCACCTTTTCTTCTTCTGCTGTCTTAAGTATTTCGTCCGAATGATGTCCTTCCTTTATCAAGGTCTTAATATTATTCAGACCGCCGTTCTCCAGTTCTTTCCTGTAATAATCAAGTATCTTTTCCGCTTTCCTGTCCAGTTTCTCTTTATGCTCTGTACCCTTGAGCGACTCCTTTAAAGTCGACATCTCGGCGTCCCCCAGCATGGCCGTCATCATGGCATTGCCTTCCAGTTGCTCGACATGAAGCAGAATTATGTTTTCAGGCGCCCATATCAGGTTCTGGAATAGTGACAGTATTTCTTTAGAATCTTTGATACCATCAACTGCGATCAGAATCTTTTTCAACGTTTCCTCCTGTCTCATTTTTATTGATTTGCCGAAGGCGATAAATAAATTTCTAGCTTACAGTAGCTGCAACCGTCGCAGCGTCAAACGCCTTTGCAGAGGTATCTGTTTTTCCAACCAGCACAGGCACTGTGGCATTTTTCTCCACTTCCTTGCTGACACACCCTGTGATAAGTCTGAGAAGACCTTTCTTTCCGTTATCACCCACAATGATAAGGTCGACATTCTGCTCTTCAGCCACCTTAATGATCTCGTCAGCCGGGATGCCTTCGCGGAGTATGGTCCTAACATTGATCAATCCGCTGCTTTCCAGTTCCTTCTTGAAATAATTCAGGATCTGTTCCGCCTTCCTGTCCAGTCCCTCTTTATACTCAGAACCTTTTAAAGATTCCTTCAAGGTCGAAAGTTCGGCCTCACTGAGCATATCGATCATCAGGGACTTCCCTTCAAGCCTCTCTACATGAAGAAGCAGGACCTCTTCGGGCGGCCTGACTAAATTATGAAATACCGACAATACAGCCTTTGAACCACTTGTTTCGTCTACAGCTATCAAAATCTTTTTCATTCCCTATTCCTCCTCGTACAGTTTTTGTAGTTACGGTTATTAATGTATAATTGTTCCTTTTTGAAGGATTATCCCCAAAAGGAACATTCCAAGCATAATCGCTGTTGTAACAGTGACGGCGGTATACGCGTCCTTCCAGCTGTAAGGCTCCTCACACATGGTGACCCTTTTTGCGACCAGCACCGGCACAGCAGCCTTTTTTTCGACCTCTTTAGCAACACTGCCGGCAATAAGCCTGTTGAGTCCATTTCTTCCGCTATAGCCCAGAAGTATCAGTTCAACTCCCTCCTGTTCAGCCACCTTGAGAATTTCGTCAGCAGGATGCCCGTCCCTCATCACAGTCCGCACATTAAGAAAACCACCGTCTTCAAGTTCCTTCCTGTAGTAAGTGAGTATCTTTTGGGCCTTCGAGTCCAGTGCAGCCTTATGCTCAGTGTCTTTCAGAGACTCCTTTAATGTCGACAATTCGGCTTCTCCGAGCATATCGATCATCAAGGATCTTCCCTCGAGCCTTTGCACATGGAGAAGGATCACTTCCTGCGGCAGTTGCACTGAATTGTAAAATGTGGCCAAAACTGCCTTCGAGGCCTTTGTTCCATCTACCGCGATCAATACCTTTTTCATCATGTCCTCCCTATATGTTCCTAACTTTATATAATCCGTAACAAAAATCAGTCTTTATAAAGCAAGTCACATGCCAATTTACAACAAATTTGATTATCTATTAAAATCAAGCCTTTACTTGCAAGTTAACATTTGTTAATTGATTAAAAAGTGTTAATCTGTTAATGTTAGAGTTAACAACAGTTAACACTTGTTAATTTAAAGAGCAATTTAATGAACAATCTGGAAACGCGTAATGATACTCTCGAAAAACTGTTAAGAAATCCGCAGTTTTTGCCTGAGGTATTTGAGACCATGAGGGATGGGCTCATGGTAGTAGATATCGATGGGAATATTCTGCTCTTCAATAAGGCTGCTGAAAAGATTACAGGCTACCGCAAAGAAGACGTCCTGGGACAACAATGTACGGTCCTTGATAGTGATACATGTGTCGTTCAAACTGAATCAGGGAAACAGAAGAAGTGCGAACTGTTCCAAAAGGGTTCTGTCTGCAATAAAAAATGCAGAATTCGCTCCGTAGACGGAAGGTCCGTATATTTATTAAAGAATGCTGTTGTTCTCAGGGACAGCAACGGTGAGATAGTAGGAGCTGTTGAATCCATGACGGATATCACTTCATTATATATGAAAGAGGTAGAACTTGAAGAACTGAAGCAGGAAATAAGGCAGGATTACTGGTTTATGGGTTTACTGGGGAAAAGTGTCCCCATGCAGAGATTGTACGAGCATATACGGAATGCCGCCACGAGTGAAGCCCCTGTCCTGATATTGGGAGAAAGCGGCTCCGGCAAGAACCTTGTCGCAAATGCCCTTCACAAGCTGGGCAGACGCAAGGAAGGACCGTTTATACCAATGAACTGCGCGTCACTGAATGAGCAGCTTTTTGAAAGCGAGCTCTTCGGACACAAGAAAGGTTCTTTCACTGGTGCTGTAAGCGACCGGATAGGAAGGTTCGAGGCCGCAAATGATGGAAGCATCTTCTTTGACGAAATTGGAGACATGCCAATGACAATGCAGGTAAAACTCCTCAGAGTCCTCGAAGAAAAAGTAGTGGAACGCGTGGGAGACCATAAGCCAATACCTGTAAATATAAGGCTTATCTCAGCCACAAACAAGGACCTCAATAATTTGACTCATCTGGGCAAATTCAGGGAAGATCTCCTTTACAGATTAAATTCTATTGTGATCAAGGTGCCTTCTTTAAGGGAAAGAAGCGAAGATATCCCGCTCATCGCCTTTCACTACCTGAAAAAGATATCCGCAGTAAACGACAAAGAGATCCGCAGTATAAGTGCCCCAGCGATGGAGATCTTAAAAAACTTTCCCTGGCCGGGCAACGTGCGCCGGCTCATTAATGCCCTTGAGTACAGTGCTGTCACTTGTAAAAACGATACCATCGAAGTTGCGGACCTGCCGGACTATCTCCTTCAGGAAAAACCGGCGGAGGAGCACGAAGGCCTTATCGACGAGGAGAAACTGCGTTTAACGCTTTCTCTTTATAAGGGCAATAAGACCCTTGCCGCGAAGCATCTGGGTATCAGCAGGGTCACTCTATGGAAAAAACTCAAGGCGCTTGATCTCGAATAATTATGCTGATCCAACTTGGCGATATATATATAACAATGCCGGATCCGGCTGAAAGAGCGTGCCGGACATCATGAAAGAGAGAAAGGGAATGAGAGGTTATATTTTTATTATCGGTATTCTTGCGATCATACTTTTATCTCTTGTAGCCTTGAATTTCTCCTTTCAGCAGACCCTCCAGGTAGAGATGGCGGAACAGTTCAACAAACAGCAGCTGCTTATAGCAAAAACTGAGGCCTCAAACATCCAGTCCTACCTGAACGTGGTCAAGGAGGACATGCTGCATGTGGTCCAACTCGCATCAGCGATGAACATTTCCAAAGAAGAAGACTTCAGGATGCTTACTGACTCCTCTTGCAGACACATCGGGGACATAAAG
>Ga0316616_100000374_pt1 | contig 13750 bp, 14 predicted proteins | sample OWC_Aug_M1_C1_D1_FD_207660 | JGI IMG/M metagenome (GOLD analysis project Ga0316616, IMG submission 207660) | Wetland soil microbial communities from Old Woman Creek delta, Ohio, United States - OWC_Aug_M1_C1_D1_B | ecosystem: Environmental > Terrestrial > Soil > Wetlands | place: USA: Ohio... | reverse complement strand
GGTCAGGCAGATCTGAACCCACGCGGCGATCTTGGCGGGGTTGAGCGATCCGCTGAACACGCGGAACTCGACCGTCGGGAGGCGACCCGAGAGGAAGTTCGTCCAGTTGAGGATGCGGTAGCGGTCCTGCAGGTCTCCGACGCCGTAGGCGCGACCGATGGCGTTCTTGTCGGCGTAGGTGTCCCAAGCGATCCGCTTGTTGCCCTCGGTCTTGATAGGGCGGCAGTAACTGCCAGCGCGGCGGTCGGGCGTGCCAGTCGAGGCGTAGAGCGCGTCTTCGAACTGAGCGCAGAGCATCGTGAGGCGGCGCATCGCGGCGACCGAGTCGGAGGGGAAGGCGACGTGGACGTGCAGACCGCAGGTGTTGTTGGTGACGCCGCCCCAAGCCTTGATCTGCGCACAGGCGGCGCGGATGTTGTCGAGGCCGTCGGCACCCTTCAGGATCGGCGAGACGAACTCGACGGGGGTCTTGCCGCGGAACGACAGCGAGCCGTCGCGGTCGGCGCGCCAAGCGCGGTTGTCGAAGGCAGGGAGCGCGGCGACGGGGTTGCCGCTGTGGTAGCCGCCGATGCGGATCGGGGTGTTGCTGTCGATGCCACACTCGATCTCGATGCCGTAGGTCAGTTCGCTTGCGGTGATGCGGGGCATTGCTTGTTCTCCTGATCCCGCGTTCGGCGGGCACGAGCCGAGCGGCTTGCTCGACGGGATCAATGTAACCTATGTCGGCGCAGGGGCTAGGGGGTTGACGGAAAATCGGACAACTTTGATCCGAAAGTCGCAAAGTCATGCAGAAGCAGGGGTTGCAGACCGCGCCCTTTCCTGCCCCTCGACTTTCTCGACGCATTCCTGCCGCCTTCTCGCCCGAAGGGGGCGGCGGCGGCAATAATGAAGGCGGCGGGCGTCCCCACCTATGAGAACGCCCGCCGCACAACCCAGTGCCCGCATTCTAGCACGCCGCAAGCCGCGGCTCAAAGGGGTCTGCCCCCATGAGTGCAGCCGTCGTTCAGCGGCATCGTTCCTGACGTGGGCGCGGTCTTCCGACCGCCTTAGCCGCGGGGGCTGACCCTACCCCGCGCCGAGCCTCGCGCTCGCGCTCGTTCCCCTCCGAAGCGGACTGCCCGTCGAAATGGTGCAAGAGGGGACAAGGGAAACCTCGTCGGCGGCTCCGAGCGGCTGATCTCCCATGGCCTCGCCTCGCGGGGTCATGGTCTTCCTGCCGACTCACCAAGCAACTGAACCGAGAAGCCGAGGCGGCGTTTGCGGAACCCGCCGTCGAGTGGGCCATCACAAGCCAAGCGAGACGGCGGCGCACTTGACGCATCACGCTGAGGCGCGTAGGTTACAGGGATGGACAGCCCATCTGCGTTCCTGATCGACTCTCCCGCGGCATGGAAGGCTGCGATGCACGGGGAACTGAAGCGGCGCGGCATCTCGCGCTACTCGTTCGTCCGCATGTGCGTCGAATCGAAGATCTGCACCCGACACACCGCCGAATGCCTTCTCGCGCAGGACGGCACCGTCACGGGGCAGCGCAAGCCAAGCATGGAAATCGCGATCGCGATGGCGCGCCTCGCGGGATTCAACCTCGCGCTCCTGCCAGAGGAGCGCAAGACAAGGAGAACCAAGTGAGCGAGCCGAGAATCGTCAGGATCGAAACCGTGCCCATCGACTCCGTCAGGCTTGACGATCAGAACGCACGCAAGCATCCCGACCGCAACGTCAAGGCGATCACCGACAGCCTCGTCCGCTTCGGGCAGCAGAAGCCGATCGTCGCGATGGAGGACGGGACCGTCATCGCAGGCAACGGCACCTACGCAGCCGCGAAGGCTCTCGGATGGACGGAGATCACCGTCGCATTCACGAACCTCAGCGACAACGAGGCGCGTGCTTTCGCGATCGCAGACAACCGCACGGGCGAACTAGCCGCATGGGACGACGACGTGCTGCGCCGTCAACTTGACGAGATCGCGAACTTCGACGCATCGCTCCTGAACGCGGCGGGATTTGCGGAGGACGAACTGCGGTCCATGCTGGAGCGCGCACCCGCCTCCATCGCCGAGATCGGCAGCGTCGAGGGCGGCGTCGCGGAACTCCCGTCGGGCTTCACGCGCTCGCTTGAGGAGTGGGAGAACTCCCAGATCAGGAACCTCATCTTCGCCTACCGTGCCTCGCAGTACGGACTCGTCGTCGAAGCCCTCGCCTCCATCGCGGAGGAGCAGTCGCTGGAGACGAACGCGGACGTCCTCGTCTACCTACTGGAGAAGGCTGGCCATGCTGTCACTGAACGCGTCGAAGCGGACGATTGACCTCTCGCTGTTCCGAACCCGCAGAGCCGACATGTCGGACTGCAGTCGCATGATCTCCGAGGACGCGATCGTCCACGTGGAGGGGAAGCCAGTCCTCGCCTACTACCACAGGATCGACGCCGACTTCTCGCTCCTCCGATCCACGCTCGACAGGGTCAAGTACCACGAGGGATTCAGGGCGACGAAGAACAACCCGATGTTCACGCGGGCGAGGACGTTCGGCTACGCGCCAAGGCTTGAGATCCGCAACCAGCCGTGCCGACAGGCATCGCTCGGCATCGAGCAGCCCCTCGAGCACGCAGTCCTGCTCGATGCAGCCGAAGCCGCGTACCGATGCTACAAGGAATCCTTCCCCGAGAGAGCGGAGGCGCACGCCGTCCTCGCGGACAAGGTCCTGCAGGAGTACAGGATCGGCAGCACGCCGTTCACGTCGGGCATCGTCAACGCCAACAACCCCCTCCCGTACCACTTCGACCGAGGCAACTTCCGCGGAGTCAACTCCGCGATGCTCGGGTTCAAGCGCGACATAGAGGGAGGACACCTCACGATCCCAGAACTCGACCTCGCGTTCGACATCGGCGACCAGAGCCTCCTCCTGTTCGACGGACAGTCGCTCCTGCACGGCGTCACGCCGTTCAGGCGCATGTCCGACAACGCCATGCGATACACCATCGTGTTCTACTCGCTTGAGGGAATGTGGCGGTGCGAGCCGCCCGCAGAGGAAGTGCGGCACTTCAACCGAAGGCAGACCGCCCTCGCCAAGAGCAGGGCTGCGAAGAAGGAGTCGACTTGACACGCATCGCTCTCGCATACCTCGCCAAGGCGAAGTACGGCGGATGGCCGACATTCACCCGACACCTGCACGCGGCACTCGCCGCCGCAGGAGCGAAGCCAGTCATCAGGACCATCGGTGCGCGGACAGCCGACATGCCGCACGACTTCGGGCACGGACTCATGGCGCGCCGAATGCGAGCCGAGGACCTGCTCAAGAGCGGGATGCCGATCCTCATCGCCGCCGCCGACAAGGACCACGCCGAGCAGGCTGCGGAACTCGTCGCCAAGGGAGCGCACATCGTCGTGCACGACCCCGCCGAGAAGCATCTCGCGGGAATCCCACCAGAGCGCACCGTCGTGATCAGGCGAAGCATGCAGGCCCGACTCGCAGGCGCACGCTTCATCCCGCATCCGTACGAGCGCAGGAACCCGCAGCGCAACCCGATCCTCCCCGCCATCGCGCACTCCCGCGTCGACTTCGACAAGTACACGCACCTCATCCTCGATGCCGTCGACCTCGGCGCAGACATCAGGATCTTCGGCGCGCCCAACCCGATGTACGTCCACTTCAAGATCCGCCCGAAGTGGCCAGACTTCAAGAGCGAGCCGTTCCCGCGGGACGCCCACGCAGGCGCAGACCTCTGCGCGACCGCACGGACCGTGATCGACATGAGCGCGATCAAGAACGACGGAGGAGGATCGCAGTACGCGTTCCTTGAGGCATGGGATGCCCGCGCACCCCTCGTCATAAACCGAAAGTGGGTCGATGGATACGACGGAGACGAGATGAAGCACGGCTTCAACTGCCTCGCAGCCGCGGACGGCGCGGAGATCAAGGCGTGCCTCGACAGGCTCGCAAGCAACAGGGATCTCGCGAACCACCTCGTCGCGAACGCAGAGACGACGCTCGCCCTGCACGATCCGAAGGCGATCGGGCTACAGTACCGCACGGTCATGGGCGTGTAGCATGGCGAGCAACAGCCCGCGAAGGAAACCGAAAGCACGCAAGCCACGCGAGGCGAAGCCAGCGGGGTCAGGGGAAGTTGCATCCGACATCCCCTCCCCGCCCTCCCCGCCGCAGGATGTCATGAGCCTCGGACCCGCCTCCGAGACGATGCGCCTCATCCGATCCGCGGTGCAGAACAGATGGGCGATCCCGCCCCGAATCTTCGAAGCCGCCCCCGCGATCGTCGGGCGCATCCTCCTCGACCCCGCCACCGACATCCGAGACAAGATCAGGGCGACGCAGACCCTCGCGATGCTCGACAGGAACAACACGGACCTGATCCTTGAGGCCAACAGGGTCGAGAGGCTGAACGAGGGCATGAGCACCGAGAACGTCGCGCTCGTCGCCAGCATCACGGACGAGCAGATCGCCGCCGTCGCCAAGTCCATCGCCGTCGCCAAGCCTGCACGGGGCAGGGAACGTCCTTGAACAGCCCCCAGCAAGCCGTCGAGGCGGCGCGCTCCAACCCTGCCGCCTTCATCGCCCTCAGCCTCGGGAAGCCTGTCAGCGTCCTGCAGCGAGACCTGCTCTCGCACGCCATGACGCACCTGAACTGGTATGCGGAACTGCCCCGCGGTCACGCCAAGACCAGCACGGGCGCGTACCTGACGGCATGGTGGCTCGGCGTCCGACCCGAGACGCGGTTCAAGATCGTGTCGCAGAACGACGAGTCCGCAGGTCAGACGACCCGCTTCATCCGCGAGATCATCCGATCCCCCGCCTTCCGCGCCACCTTCCCGCACGTCCGACTCAAGGCGGGAGAGGACACGGTCACGGCGTGGAGCGTCACAGCCCCGAACCTCCCCGCCCGCCGCGACCCCTCCGTGCTCGGCAGCGGCGTCTTCGGGCGAACGGGCGGTCGTGCGGACGTCATCTGGCTCGACGACATCTGCGACCTCCGCAACTCCGTGCTGCAGCCAGCCTTGCGCAATCAGGTCAAGGAAGCCGTGTCGAACATCTGGATGCCGATGCTCGACCCATCCGCACCGCATCACACGCGGGTATGGAAGACCGCGACCCCCTTCCACACGGACGACATCACCGCAGAGTGGCGTCGGATGCACGCAGAGGACGAGACGCTCCTGCGCCGCCCCTGCGTCGGGGACGATTCGCCATGGCCCGAGATCTGGACAGGCGACATCCTGCGGCAGAAGCGCAACGAGATCGGCGCGATGGCGTACGCCCGCGCCTACGAACTGATCCCGCTGTCAAGCGACCTGCTCGTGTTCCGCGCCGAATGGCTGGGGCACTACAGGATCGGCACGCAGCCGCAGGTGACCCGAACGGTCGCCGCCATCGACTGGGGATACGGCAGGAAGGCGCAGGAGCGGGACGACCCCGACTACAGCGTCTGCATCGTCGGGGAGATCGACAGCCACAGGGATCTCTACCTGACCGATGTCATCCGCATCCGAGAGCCGTTCCCCGTCTTCGCAAGGCAGGCAGAGGCACTCCTGTCCCGACGAGGGGTGTCGGTCGTGCTCGCGGAGGCGAACGGACCGCAGAAGGGCATCTTCGACCAGTTCGGGGAGATGACGCGGATGCCGATGCTCGCGATGGAGCGGACCTCAGACAAGCACATTCGGGCGGCGGGGTCTCAGCCGTTCGTGCAGAACGGGAAGTTAAAGTTCCCGATTGACGAAGCAGGGCGCGTCCTGCCGTCGTTCCAGACGATTGTCGATGAGATGCTCGCCTTCCCCGCGGGTTCTCACGACGACACCGTCGACTGCGTCGTGGATCTCTGCTCCGAGGCCGTGCGCGGCTCTCTGTCAACTGGCGACATGCAGGTGACGAGGTTTGAGAAGCCCGATGCCATCGGCAGGCTCTTCGGAGCTAAATCCCCTCGTCGTCCGTTCTTCGCCTGATACGATGGGCGCGTGCCGCGCTACTCCGAAACAACCTACGAGGTGCACTGGCTCGACGGGTCGAACGACCCGCAGTACTTCGATGGGGCGAACGCCAAGGACATGGCGATCCGAACCGCCCGAGAGGCGAAGGCGAACGGCGACGAGGTCGAGGTCATCAAGTCCGTCGCCACATGGGGTGACAAGGCGGCGGCTGGTTCGCTCGCACCCATCGACACCAAGGAGAGCGTGGTTCGGTTCTCCCACACCATCACGCTGCCCAAGGGCAAGCGGCGGCTCAACATTGACGAGGCGACCGCCGCCCTCGCGCAGATGGGGTATCGCCTCGGGAATGTCCGCTACGACCCCGCAGCGGGCGGCTCGGTCTACAAGGTCACGCAGCCGAACGGCTCGGTCGTTGACATGCCCGCGGCGAAACTCACCGATTTCATCTACCAGAAGGCGCAGCACATGAAGAACGGCACGAAGGCTCGCATGTCACAGATCTCGCAGATGCTCGACACGCTTGAGAGTCAGGCGAACGACCAGCCCGACCTCGCAAAGAAGAACATCCAGAAGATGGTCGACCATGTCGCGCACGAAGGCACGCGGGACGAGTTCATGCGACTCGTCAAGATCGCGGATCGGCTCGGGCTGCGCGGGCTGATGTCCCGTGCGGGCGCGAAGAAGAAGTTCGGTCGGCACAAGGTCGAATCCTACGGACCCTTTGAGATCTGGTGGGTCGGAGAAGCAGGAGGCTCCCGCTACTTCGAGGTCAAGAAGGGCAGCATGACGACAACGTTCGACGACTCCGATCGTGCAGAGCGTTACATCGCTCAGAACGGCGGCATCGCGTACCTCGTGCAGAAGTACTTCAAGGACTTCTGGAACAACGGCTTCGGCGACTTCGTGACCTCCCACCGACCGATGGACAAGATGACGAAGCGCGATCTGCAGATCTTCCTGAAGGACGCCATTGAGATGTACGAGGATGAGGAGGATCCGCAGGGAGTGCAGGGAGCCAAGAAGGTGATGCAGTTCCTGACACATTTCTCCCGCACGGGCGAGAAATCCGTTCACCTGTACAGAAGCAACAAGGGCGAAGATTTCGACGGGCTGATGAGGACCACTCGTCAGGAACTCGTCAGGATTTGGCTGAACACGATGCGCGCAAAGGATCCATCCCTGCTTCCGAAGGACGCGCCTCCATATACGCAGGAAGGGAAGGGGCAGATGATCAAGGACATCCTTGCCGTCTGGCGTGGCAACCCGAACAAGCAAATGTCCCGCACGGGTGAGAAGGCGAAGTTCGGACTCGTTGAGATCGAGGCGGTGTCAAAGCGAATGCGAGGCATCAGGGCGAAGATCAACGCCGCTGAGCAGGCGTTGCGAGACGAGGAAAAGCAGGGCAACTTCCGAAACGGCGCGAGCACTTGCGATGCGATTGCAAATCTCTACAAGGAGATGAAGTCGGCGTATCTCGCATACGAAGCCGCTTTCCGTTCGTCCCGCAGGGGCGCGAAGACGCGCTTTGAGAAGTCCGACGACTACGCCCGCATCCTCATGCAGCCCGTGACCGCCGCGAACTGCGGCAAGATGCAGAAGGTCGCAGCCGATGCGATGAAGCACGCGAAGTCCGTTGGCGACGACGACCTGTTCGAACTCGCCGAGGAGATCGCGAACACCTGCCGAACCAAGAACCCGAACCGAGGTGCAAAGTGAAGAGCAGCAACCGATACGCGAAGGCATACAAGGCGTCCCGCAATGGCGCGAAGTCCACGCACGCGAAGCCGACGATTGACGAGGTGATGAAGATCGTCAACGAACTCAAGCAGATGGGGCTGCACGATGCCGCGGAAACCCTGATGAAGTCATGGCTGCGCGAGACGAACGGCGGGCGCAACATGCACTCCCGCACGGGCGAGAAGTCCACGCACGCCGCCGACAGCCTACGCGCCCTCGCCGTCAAACTCGGCTACGCGCCCGATGCCGTCACCGTCGAGGACGGGCGCGGCACGATCACGTTCGCGAGAAACGACGGCAGCGCGGGTCGCCTCGCGTTCGCCCTCCGCAAGCCCCTCGCGGGCGTAATCGCCTCCGACCGCATCTCGGTCGCCGACGACGCGGTGTGCATCGACATGCGGGGTGAGGCGTGAATCCCGCGTTCCTGCAGGTCAGCGAGCAGGTGTGGATCCCGATCCACGTCATCACCCGCGTGTCGCAGTTCGGCGACGTGGTGACGATCACGACGCAGTACGGCGTGGACCACTACCACGGCGAGGACGCTCGGCGGATCCTCCTTCAACTCAAGCCGATCCTCTGAGGTAACTCGTGCCGACCGACCCCTCCCCGAACCCGTCCGCGAACGGACTGACCCCCGCAGAGCGTCCGCGCAAGCCCTTGTCGGCTCCGCTGAAGCGCGACATGGGCGAGCCGCTCGCGAGCGCGGTCGAACTGCAGCGGTCGTTCTTCACGACAGCCGACAAGATGCTGCGGAACAGCAGCCTCGCGTATCGGCTCAACCCGCAGTACCAGCAGATGATGCGGGCGGACGCGGACATTGAGGGTGTGCTGCGTTCCCTGCAGGTGACGCTCGCGAGCCTTGAGTGGACGGTCATGTGCACCGAGGAGGACAACGAGCGCGGGCAGTTGCTCGCGGAGCGCATCTCGCGCATCTTCGACGCGATGCCCCGACGCTCGGACTTCGTCCGCGCCATGCACGAGGCGGTGTGGTACGGCAACTCCGCGTGCAACCTCGTCTACCAGCGCGACCCGCGGCTCGGCGTGGGAGTGAAGGAGTGGTATCCGTTCCACCCCGACACCCTCGCGTACGACCAGCGCGGGAACCTCGCGATGCGCGTCGGCGCGGCGTACAGCAACGAGGGACCGAGCGCGCAGAACATCGGCTTCGACTCCCGCGTGCACATCTTCACCGAGCAGGAGCGCAAGGCGGTCGTGCTGCACCGCGTGTTCATCAACGCGCCCGACTTCAACGATCCGAACGCGACCGAGTCGATCTACCGCGGGGTCGGTGCGCGTGACGTGTGCTGGTTCATGTGGCTCGCCAAGCAGGAGATCCTGCAGGACGCGATCACCTACGCGGAGCGGTACGCGATGGGCATCCGCGTCGGCTACTACCCGCTCGGGCAGGATCAGGGTCGCACGATGATGGAGAACGTGCTCGCCAACCTGACCAACGACAACAGCGTGCTCCTGCCGCAGAGCGGGACCGAGCGTATCTACGACATCGACATCAAGGAGCCGAACGCGGGTCGCGCTCAGGTGTTCATGGAACTGGTCAACTGGTTCTCGGGCAAGATCAAGGAGGCGATCCTCGGGCAGAACCTCTCGTCCGAGGCGGCGGCAACGGGACTCGGCTCGGGAGTCGCGAGCCTGCACGCGGACACGCTCTCGCGCATCATCCGTTACCACGCGGACGCGCTTGCCGACAGCCTGACGAACGACTTCGTCCGCGTCGTCGCCATGATGCTCGGCGCGACCCCCGAGGAGGCGACCTGTCTCCGATTTCAGTTCGCGCCCGAGCGACCCGATCCCAAGGAGCGGCTTGAGGCCGTGGAGAAGTTCGTCAGCCTCGGCGGGCGTGTCTCCGAATCCGAGGTCCGCGACCTGCTCGGTCTGTCCGAACCAAGCGAGGGCGAGCGCGTGCTTACGGGCAGCGCGTCTGGCAGCGACCCGCTCTCGGGGCTGCTCGGGCAGGGCGCGCCGCCCGAGGGGGCGACCCCTGAACCCGACGCTCCGCGAACCTTCAGCCGCAGGGCGTGGTGATGGACGGCGGCAGGTCGTTTCAATCGCTCGTCAAGGCGGCAGGCGCGGCGTACCGCGAGGCGGTCGCCACGCAGGTGCAGGGCGACGACGCGACCGAGCAATGGGACGCATGGCAGGAACTGACCGCCGCGCTCCTCCTCATGTCGTGGACGGCGGGCGCGCTCGTCAGCCTCAAGGCGGCGGGTGTAAAGGCGAGCGAGGTCCGCGACCCGACCGTCACGCGGTTCGACCGCGTCAGGGTCGGCAACGACTGGATCGACCTAGACACCCGATTCTCAGCGGGACCGACGCAGGAGACGGTGCGGCGGTTCATGGAAACCATCCCGATGACGCGGGAACGGTGGGAAACGCTCCTGCAGCACGCCTTCGACGCGGCGGGGGAACTGCGGGAGGGGGAGGAGTCGGACGCTCTACAGCGGATCCTAGACCGTTCCCCTGCCCTCGCCGCCGCCGTCAGGGGGCAGGCGCAGCGCAAGCCCGAGGGCGTGAACACGCCGACCGCCCGCGCCGTCACGCAGGGGGCGTTCTTCGTCACCAGCATGACGCAGCAGCAGGTGGAGGCGACCAAGGACCTGCTCGCCAAGGTGATCCGCCAAGAGGTCACGGTGTCGGTCGCGGGCAAGCGGTTGGAGGTTCTCGGGGTCGGCGACTTCGTGGAGCAGGCGACCCTCGCCACGGGCACAGACCTGACGACGGCGCGGCTTGAGACGGTCTACCGAACCAACCTCAACCGAGCGCAGACGCAGGGGCGGCTTGACATCTGCCGCGACCCCATCGTCCGCAGGTTCGTCCCCCTCATGCGCTACAACGCGACGAAGGACAGGCGCACCCGAGAGACGCACAAGGCGATGGACGGGTTCATCGCGACGACCGACCAGATCGACGCGCTCGGCATCGCCTGCCCCATCGGGTTCAACTGCCGATGCTCGTGGTCGCCCGTGCCCATCGCCGTGTCCGCCGCAAAGGGATGGACGGACGAGGACGGCATCCCCGACCAAGACGCGATCAACAGGCACAACGGCTCGCGTCAGGCATTGATTGACAAAGGTCTGGTACCCGATATCGGTTTCGTGGCAGGCTGATACGATCAAGGAGCGATATGTCGAATCCATCGCACAGAGTCTCGGACATCGGCGACAAGATCGTGATTCACGACCTTGAGGTGTTCTGCGCGTACGACCCTCGCATCGACGGCGATCACGATCCCGAACTCAAGCGTTTCGACAACGAGCGCGTGCGCGAGATCGTTGAGAGCACGAACGCATACATGGGCAAGGGCAGCAACCCGCGCCTCGTCGTGATGCACGAGCGCGACGGCAACGAGCCGAAGTCGAGCGTCGGTCGGTTCACCAAGATCCGATACGAGGAGCGCAACGGAGTCGGGTACATCGTCGGCGACTGCGAGGTCGAGCGCAGCGTGTTCGACCGACTGCTCGCGACGAACGCGTTCCCGCGCCGCAGCGCGGAGATCTGGCAGGACCAGAACCATCTCTCCGAGGTCGCGCTGCTCGGTCGCGAGACTCCCCGCCGACCGCTGCCCGACACCAACTTCGCCCGCAAGGGCGCGCCCGTCACGTTCAGCCGCAACCTCCGCTTCGACATGGGCACGGTCGGTGGCGGGCTTTCCACGTTCGTGCCCGATACGAAGGGCAACAACATGGCAGATGACAACGATCTCCGCAAGGAAGTCGCGTCGCTGCGCGCTGCGCTTGAGGAGATGAAGAACTCCAAGGGCAAGTACGCCGCCGACGAGGACGAGAAGGACGAGATGGCTGCGGACGACATGCTCACGCAGCAGTTCGCCGAGGAGGAAGGCGATGGCGATGGCGTGCACATCGACATCGACTCGCACGGCGACGAGGACGAGATGGAGGAGGAGGAGGAGGACAAGGCTCTCTTCCCCGCCTCGCGCCGCGGCAGCGCGGACATGTTCGCGATGCGCCGCGAGAACGCTCGCATGGCTCGCGAACTCGCGGCGATGCGCGCCGAACTCGCAGCCGAGAAGTTCTCCCGCGAACTCGACGCGATGGAGCAGGACGGCTACCGCATCCCCGCCGAGCGTCGTCCCCGACTGATCGCGGACCTCGCCGCGAGCCGCGATCCCGCGGATCTCATCGACACGTGGCGCGACCTGTTCGCCCGCGATCCCGTTGGCGTGCGGATCGACATGTCCCGCGCTTCTCTCCCCAAGACCGACATCGACACTCGGCAGATCAGCGACCTCGTCCGCGAGTTCGCTGGCAAGCCCGAGGAGTTCAAGAAGGCAATCAACAGCCGCATCAAGCGGTGAGGTGAAACATGGCAGACTTCGGATCCACTCCCAATCTCGTCGCTGGCGGCACCATCGCGCCGTTCCGCTTGGTCAAGTTGTCCGCTACCGCGGACTTCACGGGTCTTCAGGCTGACGCTGCGACCAAGTTGGTCGTCGGCGTGACTGACGGCAGCGTCCGCCGCTTCGATGCGTCCGCGCACGCGCTTGAAGGCGACACCATCAGCCTGCAGCCGACTGACACCGTGCAGGTCACGTCCAGCGCGGCGATCACCCGCGGCGCGCTCCTCACCTCGGACGCGAACGGCAAGGCGATCACCGCCACTACTGGGCAGCCTGCGTTCTACATCGCGCTTGAGAGCGCGGGCGCAGCCGATCTCATCATCCGCGCTTACCGCATCGGTGCGGTGACCGCCTAAACCCCTCAACAGGAGTACACGACATGGCATTCACAGTTGTCGGGGGCGGGCAGTCAGCCTACATCCCGAGCACCAACGACCTCGCGACTGGCGCGCTTCAGGTCGAGTTCACCCGCAGCGTCAACACGTTCCCGCTCACGCGCTACGCGCAGATCGTCCCCGTCACGAAGATGGAGGGCTACTACCTCCGTCAGGATGTCGCGGACAACGCTCGCGTGAGCGACATGAACGAGTTCATCTGGCCGCTCGGCAACGACGCGCCCACGGGCAAGCAGAACGCGTTTGAGTTCCTGCCCTACTCGTGCCGCCGCTACGGCTTCCCGTTCTACATCCCGCAGGAGACTGCGAATCAGGCGGCGTGGGATGTCGTCGCGCAGCACGCCCGCACCAAGGCGCAGTTGGCGATGACCCGCCGCACCATCGAGGCGGCGACCGCGCTCTCGACCTCGGGCAACTGGGGCGGCAACTACGCCTCGGACCCGACCGTTGCGGCAATCGGCGCGGGCTACTGGCAGGCTTCGTCCGTGCTGAATGGACACATTCAGAAGACGATCCAGACCGTGCTGCAGTTGATCGGCTACAGCAGCGCAGGCGCGGTTCAGGCTCGCGACGTGATCATGGTCATCAGCCCAAAGGTCGCGCAGACGATCTCTCAGGCTCCCGAGATCAAGGAGTACGTCAAGTTCATGGCGCAGTCCGTCTCGTTCCTTCAGGGATCGGACACGTTCTCGCGCTGGGGCATCCCGCAGACCCTGTTCGGACTCGGCGATGTCGTCGTTGACGACAGCGTCAAGGTCACGAGCAAGAAGGGCGCGACCAACGCGCAGTCTTGGGTTCTCGGCGACGGCGCGTACTTCGTCAGCCGTCCGAACGGTCTGGTCGGCGTGGAGGGCGGATCGTCGTTCGCCACCCTGCAGATCTTCGCGTACGAGGACATGACGGTCGAGCAGTTCAACGATCCGCAGAACCGCCGCATGGTGGGACGCGTGATCGACAACAGCGTCAGCAAGATCGTCGCGCCCGTGGCGGGCTACGCCATCGGCAACGTGATCTCGGCGTAATCCATTCTCGCGCACGAGGGGGGCGTGGATTAGCCACGCCCCCCTTGTGTTTGGAGCAACAGCATGACCGTCTACGCGACCGCGGCGGACCTTGAGCACTCGCTCGACCAGACGATCATCGCGCAGTTGTGTGCGGACGGCGGCACGCCGATGCCCGCGCCCAACGCCGTGACGACCGCCGCGCTTGAGCGTGCGAGCAGCATCGTGCTCTCCTACATCCGAGTCGGCGAGACGTACAGCGATGCGGAGATCGCGGCACTCGCCGCGGCTCACGACCCGCTGCTC
>Ga0316616_100000373_pt1 | contig 13773 bp, 8 predicted proteins | sample OWC_Aug_M1_C1_D1_FD_207660 | JGI IMG/M metagenome (GOLD analysis project Ga0316616, IMG submission 207660) | Wetland soil microbial communities from Old Woman Creek delta, Ohio, United States - OWC_Aug_M1_C1_D1_B | ecosystem: Environmental > Terrestrial > Soil > Wetlands | place: USA: Ohio... | reverse complement strand
GGAGCCTGGGCTGCTGACCACGGTGCAGGACCGGGGGCGGTACGGATACCAGCAGTACGGGGTACCGGTCAGCGGCGCGGTGGACGAGACCGCGCTGCGCCTGGGGAATCGCCTGGTGGGGAACCCCGCGGAGGCGGCCGGTCTCGAGATCACGGCGGTCGGCCCCACGCTCCGCTTCCGGGCTGAGGCCGTCATCGCGCTCACCGGGGCCGAGGCCCGCGCCGAGCTGGACGGCGGGCTCGTCCCGCAGGCGACATCGCTCCGGGTGCGCGCCGGTCAGCTGCTGCGCGTCGGCTCCTGCAGGCGCGGGCTTCGCTGCTACCTGGCCATCGCCGGCGGGATCGAAGTGCCCGTGGTCCTCGGCAGCCGCGCCACGAACCTGGCGGCGCGCTTCGGCGGGTTTCGCGGCCGGGCGCTGGCCGCGGGCGATATCCTCGCCGTGGGGCCTGCCGCCGCCCCCGCCGAGGAGGCGGCGGGCCGCACCCTGCCGCTGCGCTGGCGCCCCCGGTTCGGGTCTCCCGTGACGGTCCGGGTGGTTCTCGGCCCCCAGGCCGACGCGTTCACGCCTGAAGGCCTGGAGACCTTCCTGGCCTCCGCCTTCCAGGTGACGCAGCAGAGCGACCGGATGGGCTGCCGACTGGAGGGCCCGACCATCGCCCATCGCGGCGCCGCGGACATCCTCTCCGACTGGATCCCGCCGGGAGGGGTGCAGGTTCCCGGGAACGGCAAGCCGATCATCCTGCTGGCGGACCGGCAGACGACTGGCGGGTACACGAAGATCGCCACCGTCATCACGCCGGATCTCGGCAGGGTCGCCCAGTGCCAACCCGGCGATGCCCTCCGGTTCGAGGCCCTCGCCCCCGAGGCGGCGGCAGAGGTGGTGCGGCGGTTCGAGGCGGCCCTGGCGGCGCTCGTCCTGGAAGGAGTGGGCATGGACCCGTGGGTCGAGCTGTCTGCCGTGGGCGAGGTGCCGGACGCCATTCCGGTCGAGCCGGTCGGCGCGCCGGGTGGGGACGGGGGCCAGTCGCCCCTCCCCGCCAGGGATGCGGTCCGCGCCCCGCTGCCGGCCCTGGTCGTCCGCGTGCTGGTCGCGGAGGGGGCGGAGGTGGCGGCGGGGCAGCCCCTGCTCGTCCTGGAGGCCATGAAGATGGAGCAGCAGGTGGTCGCCCCACGGTCCGGACGCATCCAGGAGGTGCGGGTCCGGGCCGGCGATACGCCGGGCGCCGGGGAGGTCCTGGTGGCCTTCGAGCCGCAAGCCTGAGGCGGCGCCCCGGAGACGCCGCGGGCAAGGAGGAGTTCGGTGAACAGACTGGCCGTGTGGGCGCTCGCCCTGCTCGTCGTGGCCCTTGCCGCTGCCGGGCTCAGCGGCTGTGGCGGCGCCACGAGCATCGGTGACGCCAAGTCGCCGACCCCGGGCGGTCCCCGGATCGCCAACCTGCAGTTCAATCCGGAGCGGGTCCGGGCCGGCGAGAACACGACGATGAGCTTTTACTTCGAGGTCTCGACGGCCGACATCCAGGAGGGCTTCGTGCTGGAGCGGGGCATCGCCGAGTTCCAGCTCTACACCTCCCTCCGGGAGACCCCCCTCGATCTACGGGGCTACTCCGGGCAGGTCGCTGCGCTGGTCTCGATCCCGATGACCTGGCCGCAGCCGGGCATCCGCTTCATCGAGGTCTACGTGGTGACGAAGACCGGGGTCGCGAGCAACCGCCTGTCGGCTCGGGTTACCGTGGACTGATGCCGCCGGATGGCCCCTGCGCGCCCCCGGGCCGCCCGCGCTGCATCGGCTCGGGCCGGGGGCCGCAGGGGTGCCCGGCGCCCTCCCGTGTCCCTCCATCTTGACTTTGCCTGGTAGCTCCTCTATCGTTCGGTTCGCTTTCCACGGAGCTGGGAGAAGGAGCACTGCATGCCCGAGCTGCGCAAGGATCCCGTCACCTCCCGCTGGGTCATCATCGCCACCGAGCGGGGCAAGCGCCCATCGGATTTCGGCCCCGAGCCGGAGCGCAAGCGCACCGGCTTCTGCCCCTTCTGCCCGGGCAACGAGGACAAGACGCCCCCGGAGGTGCTGGCCTACCGCGACACCGGTGGTCCGGCCAACAGCACCGGCTGGCACGTGCGTGTGGTCCCGAACAAGTTCCCGGCGCTGCAGATCGAGGGAGAGCTGAACCGCCAGGGCGATGGGATGTACGACAAGATGAACGGGATCGGGGCCCACGAGGTGGTCATCGAGACCCCCCAGCACGGCGACACCATCGGCAGCATGTCGGAGCGCGGGGTCGAGGATATCCTCTGGGCCTTCCGCGACCGGCTCCTGGACCTGAAGAAGGACCCGCGCTTCCGCTACATCCTGCTCTTCAAGAACCACGGCGAGGCCGCCGGGGCCTCGCTGGAGCACCCGCACTCCCAGCTCATCGCCACGCCCATCATCCCGAAGCGCGTCCAGGAGGAACTGGACGGCGCCAAGGAGTACTACAACTACAAGGAGCGGTGCGTCTTCTGCGACATGGTCCGCCAGGAGATGAACCAGGGCGTCCGCCTGATCACCCAGAACGCGGATTTCGTGGCCATCGCGCCCTTTGCCGCGCGCTTCCCCTTCGAGACCTGGATCCTGCCCAAGACGCACGACCCGTTCCTGGAGGACGCCCAGAAGCACGAGTACGTCAGCCTCTCCCGGATCCTGCGCGAGATGGTCCTGCGCATGGAGAAGGTGCTGACCAACCCCCCCTACAACCTCATGATTCACAACTCGCACCTCCGCGAGACCGACGGGCGGTTCTACCATTGGCACATCGAGCTGCTGCCGAAGCTCACCCGCGTCGCCGGCTTCGAGTGGGGGAGCGGGTTCTACATCAATCCGACCCCGCCGGAGGATGCAGCCAAGTTCCTCCGGGAAGTCGCCGTCTGAGGTTCTCCGGGCTCTCGATCCACGCGGGGAGCCGATCGGGCTCTGGCCGCAGGCGGCTCCCGCGCCGCGCCTCTTCGAGTGCCGCCGGGGCCCCTCGGGCAGGGGCGGCTCGGTTCGTCCCGGAAGGCGGATCTCCATGACATCCACCCCCGAGTTGCCTGAGTTGCCCGAGGTGCCCGACGCGCGCCTGGCGGACATCGCCGCGCTGTGCGAGAACTGTGGCGCCATCAGCGCTGTGCTGGGTGTGGACGGGGTCACGCAGATGATCCCGCAGGCCGCCGCGCGCCTGGCGCAGGCGGACCACGCCGTCCTGCACCTGGCGTCTGAGGAGTCCGGGCAGCTCCGCGTCGCCGCGCGCTCCGGCGCCGAGACCGGCCCGGTGGGCCAGGCGGCGGAGGATCTGCTGGCGCAGGCGGCCTGGCAGAGCCAGGCGCCCGTGGTGGCCGCCAACCTGCGGCAGGATCCGCGGTTCGCCGGGGCGGCGCCGGGCGCCGCCATCGCCGCCGCCGCCGTCAGGTTGCACCGGCAGGCAGAGGAGATCGGGACCCTCAGCGTGTACCGGGCGGCGGAGGGGGCGGGGCGCGGGGCCTTCGAGGCCTTTGAGGTCGAGATCCTGGCGCGCCTGGCCGCCAGCGCGAGCGTCGCCGTGGAGAACGCCCGCTACTTCTCCAGCTTGGCCCAGCGGGCGCAGGAGCTGGAGGCGCTGCGGGAAATCGGCCAGGCCATCGCCAGCCGGCTGGAGCTGTCCGCCGTGCTCGAGGCCGTGGCCGCCGGGGCCATGCGTCTGCTGGGCAGCCAGCACACGCAGATCATGCTCTGGGACGAGCCGACCGAGGCGCTCCGCTACGGCGCGGCCCTGGGCACGGAGGCCGAGCGCGTCCGCCACCAGACGTTCCAGGAGGGGCGCGGCATCAACATGACCGTCGCCCGGACGCGCCAGCCCATGATGCTGAACGACTACCAGGCCTCCCCCTACGCCCTGCCGGAGTTCCCCGACGTCGTGGCCACGCTGACGACGCCCGTGGTGTTCGGCGAGCGGCTCCTGGGGGTGCTCCACTCGCATTCCACGCAGGTGGGCAAGCGGTTCGCCCCCGACGACCTGCGCCGGCTGAAGATGCTGGCGACGCAGGCCGCCATCGCCATCGAGAACGCGCGCCTCTTCGAGGAGGCTCGGATGCGGAGCGCGCGGCTCGCCGCCCTGAGCGAGCTGAGCCGCCGCGTGTCCAGCTCCCTGGAGCTGCAGCAGGTCTTCGACTACGTGGTGCGTGCCGTGGTGGACCTGCTGGGGCTGGGCCTGGCCCGCGTGTGGGTCGGGCAGGAACAGACGGGCCTGCTGCACCTGCGGGCCAGCGCCGGGGATCCCGACCTGCTGGCGCCGCCGCGGGACAGCTTCCACCCCGGCGAGGGGATGACGGGGACGGCGTTCCAGACGCGCGCCGTCCTGACGGTGACCGATGCCGGACGGGACAGCCGCTACGCCGAGCAGGCCTGGGCCCGGGAGCGCGGGGTGAAGGCGGTGGCGGTCGTCCCCCTGGTCCGGGGCGAGGCCGCCGTGGGGGTCGTCAGCGTGGCGCGGCGCGAGGACCGGCCCTTCACGGCGGACGAGATCGACCTGCTCATGTCCTTTGCCCAGCACGCGGCCATCGCCATCGAGAACGCCCGGCTGTTCCAGGAGACCGAGCGGCTGGCCCGCGCCAACCTGGTGCGGCTGCGGAAGATCTCGATCCTCAACGAGATCGGCCTGGTCATGCAGGGCACCATGCAGCTGGACGCGCTGCTACAGATCATCCTGACGGGGGTGACGTTCGGCGGCGGCCTCGGGTTCAACCGGGGGCTGATCCTGCTGGTGGAAGAGGCGCGCGGTCTCCTGCAGGGGCGGATGGGCGTGGGGCCCACCACCGGCGAGGAGGCCGCCCAGGCCTGGCAGGCGCTGAGCGCGCAGACGATGTCGCTGCGCGAGATCATCACGGAGCGGATCACCCACCTGGCCGAGGAGGCGGGGCGGCCTTTTGCCCAGCTGGCCCGCAGCCTCACGATTCCGCTGCAGCCCGAGGCGGGGGTCCTGGCCCTCACGGCCCTGGAGGGGCGGCCGTTCCGGATCGTCAATGCTCGGGAGGACTCGCGGGTGCATGCGGACCGGGAGGGCCGCCTGGGGGTCGAGGAGTTCGTCAGCGTGCCCCTGATGGCGAAGGGCAAGGTGGTGGGCGTCATCGCCGTGGACAACAAGTTCAACCGGCGTGCCATCACCGACGAGGACCTCGAGTTCCTCATGCTGTTCGCGACGCATGCCGGGCTGGCGGTGGAGAGCGCGCAGGTCTACACGCGCCTGGAGGAGGCCAGCCGGGAGCTCCGGCGCACGCAGCACGAGCTGATCCAGAACGAGCGGCTGGCCGCCCTGGGGGAGATGGCCGCCCACGTCGTGCACGAGATCCGCAATCCGCTGGTCTCCATCGGGGGCTTCGCCCGCCGTCTGGCCCGCCGCCTGGGCGGGCGGGAGCCCGAAGGGCCGTACGCCGAGATCATCGCCCGCGAGGTCGACCGACTGGAGCGCATCGTGCGGGACGTCCATGGCATGTCCCGCGAGATGCGCCCCACCCTGGTCCACACGGACCTGCACGCGCTGCTGCAGGACTGCCTGGTCCTCTACGGGGAGCGCATGAGCCATCAGCGGGTCCAGCTGCGCATGGAGCTGGGCCAGCGGCCGCTGATCCTGCCGCTCGACCCCGTCCAGGCGAAGCAGGCGGTCCTGAACCTGGTGGGCAACGCGCTCGAGGCGATGGCCGGCGGGGGGACCCTGACCGTCACCACGCACATCGTCCCGGGCAGCGCGAGAGCCCTGCCCGAGGCCGAGGGGCGGCCCCCGGAGCCGGTCCCTCCGGGGGACGGCGCCAGAGCCGGCCGCCCCGGCGGTCCCGAACCGGACCATTTCGCCGAGGACGAGTGGGTCGTGCTGAGCATCGGCGACACCGGGGGCGGCATCCCGGAAGCGATCGTGGGCGAGATCTTCAACCCGTTCTTCACGACGAAGGATACGGGGACCGGGCTGGGCCTGGCGCTGGTCCGGCGCGTGGCGCGCGCCCACGGTGGGCACGTGGATGTCGAGAATCGGCCCGGGGTGGGCGTCACGTTCCGGCTGTGGTTCCCGCTGACGCCGGCGCCGGACGCAGGCACCGCACGCTGAGAGAGGGGCACCGATGAAGCGCATCCTGGTCGTGGACGACGAAGAGGCCATCCGCCTGCTGTACAAGGAGGAGCTCACCGAGGCCGGGTATCTTGTCCAGCTGGCGGCCGACGGCCGGCAGGCGCTGCGCATGGTCCAGAAGGAACGCCCGGACCTGATGACGATCGACATCAAGATGCCGGGCATGGACGGGATCGAGTTGCTGCGCCGCGTCCGGGAGATCCACCGGGATCTGCCCATCATCATCTGCACGGCGTACGGGGACTTCAAGCAGGACTTCTCCACGTGGGCCAGCGACGCCTATCTCACCAAGTCCGCCGACCTGACCGAGCTCAAAGACAAGGTCCGGGAGCTCCTGGCGGAGGCGTAGACTGGTGAAAAAAACGGCAGCCGGCAACGGCCGTGCCCACGCGAAGAGCAGCGTTCGCCGGGCCTGCCATGGGTCGGCGGGCCGGAGGACGGCCGAAGCAACGGCGGAGACAGCGGTTGCGGCGGCAGGTCCCGAAGCGTGGGGCGTCGGGTTCGGTTGGCATAGGCCTTGCTGAGCAACTCAACGGTTTCATGGGATTGGGGCTGGTGGGAGGAGACGATGAAGAAAATCGAGGCCATCATCAAGCCATTCAAGCTGGACGAGGTCAAGAATGCCCTGGCGGAGGTGGGCATCCAGGGCATCACGGTCAGCGAGGTGAAGGGGTTTGGTCGCCAGAAGGGCCACACCGAGTTGTACCGGGGGGCCGAGTACACCATCGACTTCTTGCCCAAGGTGAAGATCGAGATCGTCGTTCCCGACACCAAGTGCGACAAGGTCGTCGAGACCATCCAGGCCTCCGCCAAGACGGGCCGGATCGGGGACGGCAAGATCTTTATCCTGCCGTGCGAGGAGGTCATCCGGATCCGGACCGGCGAGCGGGGAGAGGCAGCCATCTAGGGGCGAGCCCCCGGGGGTGCCGCCGCAGGCGGCCAGGCGGGCGGGGGCGTTTCGCAGCGGTCGGCGGGAGGCGCCGGCCCCAGCGGGAGGAGCGAGGGACGATGACGCCGAAGGAAGTCGTGAAGTTCGCCAAGGAGCAGGGCACGCGGATGGTGGACCTGAAGTTCATGGACTACCCCGGGATGTGGCAGCACTTCACCGTCCCCATGGCGCAGCTCGAGGAGAGCTCCTTCGAGGAGGGGTTCGGTTTCGACGGCAGCTCGATCCGGGGCTGGCAGGCGATCCACGCCAGTGACATGCTGGTGATCCCGGATGCCTCCACGGCCGTGATGGATCCCTTCACCGAGACGCCGACCCTGAGCCTGATCTGCAACATCGTGGACCCCATCACCAAGGAGAAGTACACCCGCGACCCGCGGAACATCGCCCAGAAGGCCGAGGCCTACCTGAAGTCCACCGGGATCGCCGACACGGCGTTCTTTGGCCCCGAGGCGGAGTTCTTCATCTTCGACGACATCCGCTACGACTGCGCGCAGAATTTCGCCTTTTACTACATCGACTCGGCCGAGGGGCAGTGGAACACCGGCAAGGAGGAGAAGCCGAACCTCGGCTACAAGTCCCGGTACAAGGAGGGCTATTTCCCGGTGCCGCCGACCGACAGCATGGCGGACATCCGGACCGAGATGGTCCTGACCATGGAGAAGATCGGGATCCACGTCGAGGCGCAGCACCACGAGGTGGCCACGGCCGGCCAGGCCGAGATCGACATGCGCTTCAACACCCTGTGCAAGATCGCCGACAGCCTGATGTGGTACAAGTACATCCTCAAGAACGTGGCCCGCAAGCACGGGAAGACCGTGACCCTGATGCCCAAGCCCATCTTCGGCGACAATGGCACCGGGATGCACTGCCACCAGAGCCTGTGGAAGGGCGGGCAGCCGCTCTTCGCGGGGAACGGATACGCCGGGCTCTCCGACACGGCCCTCTGGTACATCGGCGGCATCCTGAAGCACGCGCCCGCCCTCTGCGCCCTGGTGGCGCCGACCACCAACTCGTACAAGCGGCTGGTCCCCGGCTACGAGGCGCCCGTGAACCTGGCCTACTCCAGCCGCAACCGCAGCGCCGCCATCCGCATCCCCATGTACTCGCCCAGCCCGAAGGCGAAGCGCGTCGAGGTGCGGTTCCCGGACTGCAGCTGCAACGGCTACCTGGCGTTCTCCGGGATGCTGATGGCCGGCCTGGACGGCATCCAGAACAAGATCGACCCGGGACAGCCGCTGGACAAGGACATCTACGAGCTGGGCCCCGAGGAACTGAAGGGCGTGCCCTCCGTGCCGGGCTCGCTCGAGGCGGCCCTGAACGCGCTCGAGGCGGACCACGAGTTCCTGCTCAAGGGCGACGTGTTCACCCAGGATGCCATCGACACCTGGATCGAGTACAAGCGCAAGCGGGAGGTGGATCCGGTGCGCCTGCGGCCGCATCCGTACGAGTTCCTGCTGTACTTCGACATCTAACAGGATTCGCGAGCCGGCTCGCGAATCCTGGAGGAAAGACCAAATCCCAGGGGCAGTGGTCACGCGCCCCGCGGACCGGTTGTCCGCGGGGCGCGGTTTTTTTGCCGGTCGCCTGTGACGCGGGACCGCGTCCCACCTCTCCGGCTTTCGCCGGAGATCGAGGGCTTAGCCCGGATTATTCACAAAGGACGCGTGAATAATCCGGGCTTACCTGGCCGGTGGCGATTCCCGCCTGCAGCGGGAGGAGACCTGGTGGCAGGCGGATACCGCATAGTGTGGCGGTGAACCGGCAAGGCGTGGTGCATCCCGGACCGCCAATGGCAAGGGTTTCCCTTAAGCCCGCATTGTTCGCGAGTTGTGTTCGCGAATCGTGCGGGCTAGGGCTTGCGGTGGGCGCGAGTTCCATGGTATGCATCGCCGATGGACCATGGCGAATGAGGTCAATAACACAATGAGGCAATGGGGCAATGAGACGATAACCGGAGAGATGGAAGCGTTCGTAACCGCCTCCGGCGCCTCGTCATTCGCCATTGCTCATTGGTCATTTATTCAATTGCTCCTATGGATTCCTCCACGAGCGTCCTGATCCAGAAACTGGCCGCGGCCGGCTGCCGCGAGCCGGAGCGGGCCGCCAAGAACCTGGAGCTGCTGGCCCCGGACGCCTCGGCCCGGCTGCACCTCGACACGGTGCTGCCGGACCTGCTGGCGGCGCTCCAGCGCATGCCGGATCCGGATCTCGCCCTGAACAACCTGGAGCGCTTCCTCCAGGCGGTGCTCGACCGCCGCTTCCTGCTGACCCTGTTCCGGGACAGCCCCCGCACGCTGCACCTGCTGCTCACGATCTTCGGCAGCTCGCAGTTCCTCGGCGACATCCTCATCCGCCACCCGCAGCTCTTCGAGTGGCTGCTCGAGCCGGGGGTCGTGCGTCAGGCCAAGCGCAAGGCCGACCTCGCCGACGAGGTCCGCCAGGCCGTGGTCGGGGCGAGCACGCTGGAAAAGCGCTGGGAGCGCCTGCGCGGCTTCAAGACGCAGGAGATCCTGCGCATCGGGCTGCAGGACCTGCTTGGGCGCCAGAGCCTGGTGGGCATCACCGAGGAGCTGTCCAACCTGGCGGACGTGGTGCTGGAGGCCGCCTGCGGCTTCTGCCGGGACGAGCTGGTGCGCCGGCACGGCCTTCCCCGGCCCGCGGCAGAGGAGGATCGGCCGCACGCGTGCCCCTTCGTGATCCTGGGCATGGGGAAGCTCGGCGGGCGCGAGCTGAACTTCAGCTCGGACATCGACCTGATCTTCGTCTACGAGGCCGAGGGGGAGAGCGCCGGCGTCCCGGAGGCGAGCGGGGCCCGCCTGGGCCGCGTGAGCAACCAGGAGTTCTTCCGCAAGCTCGGGGAGCTGCTGGTGAAGGGACTGGGCGAGGCGACCCCCGAGGGCCACCTGTACCGCGTGGACATGCGGCTCCGCCCCGAGGGGCGGACGGGGTCTCTTGCGGCCTCGCTCCGGACCTGCGAGATCTACTACGAGGCCTGGGGGCAGACCTGGGAGCGGCAGGCCCTCATCAAGGCGCGCCCCGTGGCCGGCGACCCGGCACTGGGCGAGGCGTTCCTGCGCCTGGTGGCCCCGTTCGTCTACCGGCAGTACCTGGACTTCTCCGCCCTCACCGAGATCCGGGCCATGAAGGACCGGATCAATCTCGCCGTGGCCCAGGACCGGCGGGCCCGCCGGAACGTCAAGCTCGGCTACGGCGGCATCCGGGAGGTGGAGTTCCTGGTCCAGGGCTTCCAGCTGCTCCACGGGGGCAAGAACCCGTGGGTGCGCGAGGCCAACACCCTGCGAGCCCTGCACCGGCTGCTGGGGCAGGGGTTGCTGGCCGACGCCGACTACCAGGTCCTGGTCGAGGCCTATGCCTTCCTGCGCAAGCTCGAGCATCGCCTGCAGATCCTGCACGACCGCCAGACACACACCCTGCCCGAGGCGCCGCGCGAGCTGGAGACGCTGGCCCGGCGCATGGGGTATCAGCCGCCCGAGAACCCCGAGCCCGGGGCGGCGCTGCTGGAGGAGTACGAGCGCCACACGGCGGCGGTCCGCGGCCTCTACGACGGGTTCCTGGGCGGGCTCCAGCCGCGGGGCGAGGAGCCGGCGGAGGAGCCGGCGGACCCCGTGGCCCTCTTCTTCAGCGCGGATCTCCCGGTCGAGCAGCTGCGGGGACGCCTGGAGCAGGTAGGCTTCGAGGACGTGGAGCGAGCCCTCCGCAACTTCCAGGCGATGCGCGAGGGGCAGCCGTTCGCCCACTACCCGCCCCAGACGCGGCAGGCGTTGGCCCGGATCGCGCCGCTCCTGGTGAAGGAGCTGCCGGCGGTGCCGGACCCCGACCTCGCCCTCACCAGCTTCGAGCGCTTCGTCACCCTGGTGGCGCCGCGGACCACCCTCGTCAGCCTGCTGGCCGACCGGCCGGGCGTCCTGGCGCTGCTGGTGCGGCTGTTCGGGACCAGCGAGTTCCTGTCGGCGACGCTCCTGCATCACCCCGACCTGCTGGATGTCCTGCTCGCCCCGGAGCCCGTCACCCGGCAGGGCCGCAGGCGCCTGCTCGAGGAGCTCGAGCGCACGATCGGCGCGGCGGCGCCGGGCAGCGCCCGGCTGGATGCCCTGCGGCGCGTCAAGAAGGCGGAGGAGCTGCGCATCGGGCTCCAGGACGTGCTGGGCCAGGGGGACGTCACCGTCACCAACGTGGCGCTCACGCACCTGGCGGAGGCCTGCCTCGAGTCCGCGCTGCGCATGGCGGAGGAGGACCTGGCCCCGCGCTTCGGTCGCCCCGACCCGCCAGGCTTCTCCATCGTGGCCATGGGCAAGCTGGGCGGCATGGAGCTGGGCTACGCCTCCGACCTGGACCTGCTGTTCGTGTACCGCCAGGATGGCACCAGCACCGGGCCGGAGCGCGTCAGCCACGTCGAGTACTTCAGCAAGCTCGGCGACCGGGTCGCCAAGATCCTCACCTCCATCACCCAGGAGGGCCACGCCTACCGGGTGGATACCCGGCTGCGGCCCGGCGGGGGCAAGGGGGAGCTGGCCGTGTCGCTGGACGGCCTCGACAGCCACCTCGGGCGGATGGCCGAGCTGTGGGAGCGGCAGGCCTACATCAAGGCGCGGCCCGTGGCGGGCGACCCGGAGGTCGGGGCCGCGGTCCTGGCGCGGGCGCACGCCTTCGTCTATGACGCCCCGGTGGGCCCGGACCTGCGCGAGCGCATCCACGCCATGCGCACCCGGCTGGAGGTGGAGCGGGGCGGCGCCAGCAAGGCCGCCCACGTCAAGGTCGGGGCGGGCGGGATCGTGGACATCGAGTTCCTGGTCCAGTATCTTCAGTTGCTGCACGGCCGCGAGGCCCGGGGCCTGCGCACCCCGAACACCCTCGAGGCGCTGCGGCAGGCCGCCGAAGATGGCCTGCTGTCGCCGGGGGACGCCGCCGAGCTGGCCGAGTCCTATCGGTTCCTGCGCCGGGTCGAGAACCGGCTGCGGATCGTTGCCGACCTCAGCGTCAGCACGCTGCCGGCCTCGCCGGCCAAGCTGGAGAAACTGGCCAAGCGGATGGGCTATCAGGCGCAGCCCGACCGCCCGGGGCGTGAAGCGTTCCTGGGCGATTACGCGGCCCACACGGGGCGCGTCCGGGCGATTTACGCCATGGTCTTTGGCGGGGAGCGGGCGGGGACCCCGGCACGGTAGCGCGCGGTCCCGCCTTCCCGTGTCACGCCCTAGCCCGAATTATTCACGAAGAAACCGTGAATAATCCGGGCTTACATGCCAAGGGCCAATCCCGCGGCGGGATGACGCATGGTGTCAGGCACACCGGGTGCCCGTTCCGCATGGCTCAGGAGGGGCGCGGTGTCGAGGCGGCTCAGGGATGCTCGGTCCGTCCCGGACCACCGGTCCAGAGGGTTTCTGTTAAGCCCGCATTGTTCGCGAGGCGTGTTCGCGAAGAATGCGGGCTAGGGAGGTGCGCCATGCTGACCTATCAGGGTGTCGAGATCACCTGGCTCGGCCATGACGGGTTCAGGATCAAGAAGGATCGGGTCGTCTACGTGGATCCGTTCAAGCTGGCCGACAAGCCCGAGGCGGCCGACCTGGTGTGCGTGACCCACGAGCACTTCGACCACCTCAGCGTGGAGGACCTGAAGAAGGTCGTGACCGCCAAGACGACGGTGGTGACCATCCCCGCCTGCGAGAAGGCCGTGAGGGAGCTCAAGCCCAAGGCTGTCCGCATCGTCAGCGCCGGGCAGACACTCGAGGTGGACGACGTCGGCGTGGAGGTGGTCCCCGCCTACAACACCAGCAAGTTCCGGTCGCCGGGTAACCCCTTCCATCCCAAGGCGGACGGGAAGGTGGGCTTTGTGCTGAGCATCGGGGGCCTGAGGATCTACCACGCGGGGGACACCGATCACATCCCGGAGATGGCCCAGGTGAAGGGGGTGGACGTGGCGCTGCTGCCGGTGAGCGGCACCTACGTGATGACGGCGGACGAGGCAACCAAGGCGTGCGAGTCCATCCAGCCCAAGGTCGCCATCCCCATGCACTACGGGTCCATCGTCGGCTCGGCCGCGGATGCCGAGACGTTCCGGAAGGCCGTGAAGGGCCGGGTGGAGGTGCTCAAGCCCGAACCCTGACCCGGTCGCTTCGCGCCCGGGTTAGCGAAGAACCACGGAGGCACTCAGACGGAGGGAGACGACCCATGAAGGGCAAGGCTGCGATCTGGTGGGAGGCACACAAGCCGATGGAGATCCGGGAGTACCCCGTGCCGGAGGTCAAGCCGGACGGAATGCTCCTCAAGCTGAACCTGGCCAATATCTGTGGCAGCGACATCCACTTCGTGGAAGGGCGCGGGCCGCGGCTCAAGGGCGGCATCCCCCAGATCCTGGGCCACGAGATGATGGGCACCATCCTCAAGCTCGGCAGCGAGGTGAAGACCGACTCGCTGGGCCAGCCCCTGCGCGAGGGCGACCGCCTCGTCTACTCGTACTACAGCCCGTGCGGGAAGTGCTGGGCCTGTTACACCGGGGTGCCGGGCTGCCCCAACCGCTACCGCACCTGGATCGGGGTGCCGGCGGACACCCCGCCGCATTTCAACGGCGCCTTTGCCGAGTACTACTACCTGCACCCGGGCCACTGGACCTTCAAGGTCCCGGCCGAACTGCCCAACCACATGGTCTCGCCCGTCAACTGCGCGCTCTCGCAGATGATCTACAGCATCCACAAGGCCGGG
>Ga0316616_100000372_pt1 | contig 13777 bp, 17 predicted proteins | sample OWC_Aug_M1_C1_D1_FD_207660 | JGI IMG/M metagenome (GOLD analysis project Ga0316616, IMG submission 207660) | Wetland soil microbial communities from Old Woman Creek delta, Ohio, United States - OWC_Aug_M1_C1_D1_B | ecosystem: Environmental > Terrestrial > Soil > Wetlands | place: USA: Ohio... | reverse complement strand
ACAGTGATGGTAATCCGATAAAATATACAATCGTTTCGGATGTTACGGAAACAATACCAGTTACCGCTTCTTTCCCTTATGTTCTTACATCCACAATTCCGTGCAGACAGGGTGAAGTAGTGGAATATTCCTATACCGGAGATGATCTGGTTGATAACATACTCTATCTGCCATTCATAAATTTTGACTATGATGATAACATTGATGAGACAGATTATCCTTCTATTCAAGTAAAGGTTGAGAATGCAATCTGGACAAGAATTTCAGATTTTTATGATGAGCTTTCGGCTCTGTCTACAGTAGACGATGTTTATATGTTCAGATATGACAAATACCAAAAATATCTTGTGGAGTTTTCAAGCTCAAGAAATACGCCGGGCGCATCAGACACAATAGATTTGACGCTTCTCAAATCTATTGGAACAGATGGAACAGTTGCAGCCAGTTCCATTGATACATTCAGCGAAACCAATTCTGTCTATAACAGGACAACATTGGCCTATCTCACCAACACCTACATAACGATTACAAACGCAACGGCTACTACAGGTGCTGCAAGTCCAGAAACGATTGACGAAGTAAAAAATGCCTCTCTTGGTGTTATGCATTCCCAGTATAGGAATGTTACTTCACTGGATTATGTTTCTCATCTTGAAGAAAGACCTGATGTAGTTGCCGCTAATGTATGGGGTGAACAGGATGTTGTTCCATCTGGAAGCACACTGGAATACAATAAGGTTCATATCGCTGTCATTCCTGATGAGTGGGGAACAGGAACGATATTGACTTCGGCAGCCAGCGCGGGTATCGAAGTGCCGTATGAATATGCTGCTACATACAAGACAACGCTTTCAACCTGGCTTGAGCCAAGAAAAATATTGACGGTCTATGAACAATACGATTTACCAGACCTTGTTTATTTTGCATTTGACATAGGCATCAAGGTGAAAAGGACATACACCTATTCAACGGTTATGAATGATGTTAGGAGCAAACTGACATACTATTTCAATTCTGCTAACAGGTCATTCGGTGAGACGGTTTCACATCTGGATATTACAAATTATATTCTCGACTCGACAATAACTTCTACTGCCGGAGAGAGTTGGGATCAGGTAAAGGGCGTTCAGAATTTGATTTTCAGAAACATAGATGTATTGACACATACTGTTTATGAACCAAACAGTGATGGAAATTATCCGCAATACAGTGTGGTGGAATCCACCTATCCTGACGAGAATAAGTTGAGGCACATCGTCCTCGGCGATGAACAATTCCCTGTGTTAGCAGCTGACTACTGCTCATTCTCAGAGGAAACATAAGATGAGTAAATTTTCCGATAGTCCATATTTTATACTCGAAGATTATTTTACCGATGTTGTAGTACCTTATGGAACAGCATTTACACCTGATGGAAATCTGCACGGCGGCTGTTCGGGTATTATTGCTAGGGGCGGCTATGGTATAGATTTGTTCTTGAAAGTTGATACCGTTCTCGATGATACACCGGCTCTTGTCGGTGGGTATAAAAGATTGAAGTCTATTCCTATCTCTGGATATCCGTCTGACAATGTTTACAGATTTCGACTTGACACAACTGGTGTACGCGGGTCTGAAATGACTTTCGCTGATTTAGCATATTATGGTGGATATGAAATATATTTCAGAAAGGATTACCTGTATCACGATTATGTTGACAGCGATGCTGATTATGATGACTTCGTGAATACCAAGAAAGTGTTTTTATACTTTGGTGAGCTCATTCCAGTTGAAGCGCCATATTTCACGGTTATATTCAATGGAATGAAGGACTATGCTGCCAAGTGTCTGCCAGAGCACAATGCTACGGATAATATAAAAGAATTTTTCAGGCTTTACTTTGATAAGATACATCAAAAGCCGTTCAACTTGCTCAAGAACATTCATACCCTGTCTGACCCGAATGAAGTAAAGTATGATTATCTGGAATACATTGCGAATATGTTTTCTATGAATTTGATTACCGGCCTGTCTGATCAGGACGAAAGAAAATATGTCGAGAGTTTGCCAGACCTTCTGAAAAGAAAGGGAACATACTCATCTTACTATGATATGTATAGACAGGTTCTCGGCAAGACAGATAACTATCTCAATATCTATGAAAGATGGCACGACCCGCTTCCAGAAGGCGTTACCAGCCCATACGCTTATTTTGAGGATATACTTCATACGATGTATACGCCGTATAATACATTACCGCCTACAGGCGGAGCAGGCACTGGATTTTATTGGAGTGCAGCGGTTACAGGTGCTGATGGCTATCCTACATATGACGTTGATACAGGAAAAATTCTGTCTCCGCATTTCAGATGCGAAATAGATTTATCAAGCGAACCATTCGGTGAAGATTTCATTTTCGACGAGGATACTTATGATGAGCTTATTGAAAACTGGGCTCAAATAAAACCTGTAGCACGATATTTCTGGTTCAGCTTGTTGTCATCGCCGATTACAGATTTTACTGAAAGATATATCAGCCTCTACGGCAGTTCATACGCAGCCTATATGCAATCCAAATGTTGCGTAGAGCTCTCCGGCACATTTGCTGATTGTGTATTTTACAAGCAAACATATGCATCATCCCTGTGGATCGTGCCACATAATTTCGACACACCATATGTTATTGTCCAGTGTTTTGATGAAAATCTGGAAATGATACATCCAGCTGAAATTGAATATTACACGATGAACTCGATTGCGATAAGATGGTCTGTAGCACAGGCCGGATACTGTTTCGTCACAAAACCGGATTACACACACACAGAATTGGCCGCCTCGGCCGCTGAGTGGGTTGTCAATCACGTTCTCAATGAACAATATCTTATCGCTACGGTTACGGATAGCACATATGATGTATTTTTCCCACAGGCTATTGAAGCTACCGATGCTAACAATATGACCGTTAGACTTTATTCAAATACGGCAGGCACCGCTGCGGTAGTCAGAGGCGAATACACACATACTCAGTCAACATCTGCGGCCAGCTGGGTTATAACACACAACTTGGATGCTCAATCTGTTATGGCTATGTTTTATGACGATGCTAATGGGGTTATATATCCCACAACTTTTGAGCTTCTGACACCGTTTACCTGTAGAGCCATATTTGCAGAGGATATCACGGGCACAGCTGTCATCAAGAAAATCGCGCAGGGTTCTGATACAATGTCAAGCTTGATGGAAAGTCTGTCTTACTGTAAGCTGGGCCGGGGTGGCACCGAAGTATGGATACCTGAGTATTACAATGATTTACAAGATCCATATCCGACACAATATCCGATTACAGGATATACGGAAGATGATGACTATTATTATGTAAATATAGCTATACCGACTACAGGTGAGCTTAATATAAAGGAAATAGGTCTTTTTGATGGGAGCGACAATATCATTTGGTTTACGAGGAACAGTGAATTATATAAACCGATTGATACATCAATGATAATATTCTATAGAATAGGGAAGGTATTGGGATAATGGCAAGAGTTCATTTTTGGCAATATTTGAGAAATGAGGAAGGACAGCCCGTAGAAGGCGGCACCATAGGTATCTATCTTGCGGGAACATCTACAGCTGCATATATTTACACACAGGAAAGTGGAGGAACTGCTTCCAATACAGTTCCGCAGCTCACTACAGATGCTGACGGCTTCTTTGAATTTTGGATTGCGGACAGCACGGACACACACGGATATTCTGGACAGAAATTCAAAATTACTTGGGAGAAAGCCGGCGTTATAAATTCCGGCTATGTAGATTATGTCGAGATGGTTTTGTCACCTGTTGAAGTTGATGAAACTGATACTGACACGACGAAAAACAAAATGGTCAGTAATAATCTCGCAAGGTCATGGTCAGCCAAGGCTGGTGTGTATACTGAAACTGTAGAAGCTGCTAGCTGGACAGAAAATGCTGGAAACTGGTTTGCTGAAATTACACATAGTCTTGAAAATGAATATCCAGTTGTTTTTGTTTACGATGATGACGATGATCTTAGTATTCAGATATACTGTCAGAAGATCAATGCTTCAACCGTAAGGGTTTGGAGAACTGATCAGAAAAAATCATACGTAACGGTAGTTGGATAAATGAGACTAATAAAATACCTGTCCTACTCTGGATTGGATGACAAGACCAATATCTTTAGAGCCCTGTCTATCAAACTGGTTGACGCGCCGATGACAGCGAACAGGGAGATTGTGTCCGAAGTTGTGGATAGGTATAAACTTGACGAAGAATTGCTTACCATTATAGATGATCTAAATAAACAACTCAAAAAAACATACAAAGGAAAACTAAAATTCGATTTTTGTTTGGAAGAAGGAAGCGAGATTTCTAAGGTAAAGACGAAACGAGCAGAGAGATTGAAACTCAAGGCTTTCGAGGCCAGCAGGTTCCTGAGTAAGCAACAGTTTCATCTTGAGAAAAAACTGAGCGATGAGATGAACAAATAAATGGTGTATTACTGAGGAGGACATTTACTCGGTAGCATCATTGTATTATAATAGGTATAAAAAATGGCGAGAAAAAAGAATATGAGTAATGGTGGTTACTATATAAGAAATAGTGACCTTTTGCCTGAAATAGTGAAGTACAAAGAGAATGGTTGCGCTTCTGAAAGCCTCGGGAAGATGCTTATGACCATCGCTTCAAACTTTTCATCAAAGGGTAGTTTTTCTGGATATACTTGGCGGGAAGATATGGTGTCCGATGCCGTTCTAACCTGTCTCAAATATCTGAAAAACTTTGATGAGAAGAAGTCACAAAATGCGTTTGGATATATTACACAGATTTGTAAAAATGCCTTTCTAACATATATTAAAGACCAAAATAAGCATAGTGTGATAAAAGATATTTGTTATAAAGAAGCCGTTCAACACATCAGGGAACAAGCTGATAGTAGAGAAGTGGAGAAAGAGCTTAAAGGTATTAATTATCAAAAATTTCTTGAATAACATATGAGAAAATTGCTTTTGGTGGGCGATACACATCTTGGCCAGTATAAATCGGCTGACCTGTGGCACGAAACCACCTTGAAACTGTTCAAGTCAATAGTAGACACTTGTATCCGAAGGGATATAAAAACCATCGTCCATCTGGGCGATTTTTTTGACAACCGCCGACATTTGAATGTCAAAACTCTCTACACGGGTCTGCAGATTGCAGATCTTCTCAAAGATTTCGAGACCTATATCATCATAGGAAACCACGACACATTTTATAAAGACAAGATTGAGCCGACCAGCCTGAGTATTTTTGGTGAGCACGGTAACATTCACATCATCCACGAAATAACAAAATTTGATGATGCTATTATGGTGCCGTGGGGAGCTAATATGAAAGATGTTCCCGATGCAAAATATCTCCTCGGCCATTTGGAAATCAATGGGTTCCCTGTAGTGCAGGGATATGAGTTTGAGAAGGCCGATATTACCATAAAGGATTTCAAAAGATTTGGCAAAGTGTATAGTGGTCATTTTCACATCCCTTCACATAAGGGAAACATCACATACTTGGGAGCAGCCCTACAGACAAACTTTGGTGATACTGGAAGCAAGAGAGGATATTATATCTTTGATAATGATGAACTGGAATTTGTGGAATTTAACGATGGCCCGAAGTTTGTGGTAATTACCACGGCCGATCCAGTAGAGCCGCAAAAGATAACAGGAAACATCGTCAAGATGATTTATCTCAAGGACTACGGTAGTGTCGAGAACAATAAAATCCTTGAGAACATTCAAATGTATGGGCCCCTCTATCTGTTCACGGACTTCGGCAAGATAACCAATATAGGCAACAAGCCCGGTGTTCCTGATGCCCAGATACAGTTGAAAAGCAACAAGGATATACTGGACGATTTCATAAACAAGATATCGTTGCCAGACCATATAAAGAAATCGACATTGAGAAATATTATAACAATGTTATTGAAAGAGGAGCACGCATGAGAGACAGAGTAGTTGTTACAGGCTGTGCTGGGTTCATAGGATATTGGCTGTGTGATAGATTGTTGAGAGAAGAATATGATGTTATCGGTATAGACAATATCAACGACTATTATGATATGAACCTGAAGCAAGATAGATTGAAAAACTTGCGCAGACACAAGAGATTTTTGTTTGAGTATGGGGATGTGGCCAATACCGATCAGATTGAATATTTTTTCAGCCTGTATCATCCAGATATAATTTGTCACTTGGCCGCATATGCTGGTATACCGTATTCAGTATCTAATCCCGGCGCATATGAGAGAGCAAACAGTTTGGGTTTTTTCAATATCATAGACGCTGCCCGTTCCCTGACCTTGAAAAACTTTGTATACGCTTCGAGCAGTAGTGTGTATAGTGATGATTTGCCGGGGCCGTGGAGTGAGACAATGAAACTTACCTTGCCCACTAATATGTATTCAGCGACAAAGAGATATAACGAGTTGGTAGCGGCTGTCTTTAGTAAGATATATTTTTTACCTTGCACGGGTCTCAGATTTTTCACGGTCTACGGCCCGATGGGAAGGCCGGATATGTCTATCTGGCTATGGACGGATGCGATTTACAAGAATAGAGAGTTAACGATAAACAATAGGGGTGAAATGTGGCGGGATTATACTTACATCACGGACATAATCGACGGTGTTATGGCGGCCATCAAAACACCACAACCATACGCCATTTACAATCTCGGCCGCGGGGAAACAGTGAAGATAGATGATGTGGTGACACTCATAGAAAAATATACAGGAAGGAAGGCAAAGAAAAATTATGTAGATTTGCCTGCAGGTGAAACAGTTCATACCTTTTCAGATACATCATCGGCTCAAAAGGATTTGAAATATAATCCAACCGTGAGCATCTCGGAAGGCGTGAAACATTTTATTGATTGGTATAAATCATATTACAAAGTGGGGTAACATTATGGCATATACAATAACAAATTCAGGTAACACAACGGCGTGGAGTAGTAATACCGCGGCCTATTATTATTATCCAAATTCGACTACAGCAGCGCCGGCTGCAGAATGGCATTTTGCCGATGAATATCAGCCAATAGCAGCGAATATTGAAGTAATTGATGAAGTTCAGCCAGAGCCCGCGGTCGAGGTCGCAATACGCCTTTATGGTAGATTTAGAATGGAAGAAATACCAAAGGTTGATCCAAATAAATTGCCTGACGAGCTTTTCATAATTGAGGAGGACGAATGAAACCTATAAAAGAAACCAAGAGAGTAAGAAGATATAAAGCTGGGTATGAAGTAAGAGATGAGCTGATGAACGGCAAGGAATTTGGTTGCCCGGATTTTGTGGTCAGAGCAGCATATACCATTCCTGCAGGACACTACATCGGTGACCCCGGTATGGCAAGATTTCTCTGCAAGAAGATGGGCATCAAACCTATCTTGAATGGTAATGCAAATGTGTGTAGTATCGGATTTCAGGCCGAAGAAGAAAAATGGTATGGCTGGAGCCACAGGTGTATCTGTGGATTTGGTATCGGTGACAGGATATTTGAAGAAGATTATGGTGATGAGGACACGCCGTTTGTAGAGCATGGCAGTGAAGTGATAAAAACACTTGAGCAAGCCAAGAAAGCTGCTCAGAGATTTGCGGAGTATGTATCGTGATTGATTATAAAAAAATTGGTGAAGAAGTAGGACAGATTGTAAGTGATAAACAGCTGGCTTACGGTGATAGTTTTGGTAAGGCCGGTGAAGTATTGAGACTAATGTATCCAGAGGGCGTGAAACCTGATCAGTATATGGATATGTTAGCTGTGGTCAGAATTATTGACAAGCTTTTCAGGGTAGCAACCTATAAGGATGCCTACGGTGAAAGTCCATTCAGTGATATTACTGGATATGGTCTGCTCGGACTTGCCAATCATCTAAAAGCAAGAAGAAAAAAAGACGGTCTTGATAAGTGAAACTTGAAATCAAAAGTATAAAATTCAGGAATTTCTTTTCTTACGGAAAAATATTACAGGAAGTTGATTTCACGCCGGGTCTCAATCTGATACTCGGCAACGATGTGACCAAAGACAGAAGTAATGCTGTAGGGAAGTCAGGTTTTCTTGAGACCATTCCCTTTGCTTTATTTGGTAAGGTCAATAGAAATGTAAGGAAAGAAGCCATCATAAACTGGAAGAACAGAAAAAACTGTGAGGTCTATCTGGAATTTTCCAAAGGTGGAATAGAGTTTGCCATCCATCGTGGATTACGGCCAGATTTTCTAAAGGTGTATAAGAATGGCAGACTACTGCCCACACCGTCACACAAGATAGATTATCAGAGAGAGATAGAAGAAGAAATCATCGGTATGGATTTCAAATCTTTTATCTCTCTGATTTATTCCAACCCGAATAGCTCACAGCCAATTCTTGGTATGACTGCTGACAAGAAACGAAAGTTTATTGAGACTGTTTTTGGTTTGGAATTATTTACCTTGTTGAATAACAAGTGTAATGAGAAAATGAAATTGGCTTCTGACAAGATGTTTACTTTCAAGACAAAGAAAGAATATCTCGACAAGAACATCGAGGACAGGGAAAAATATATCGCTGGTATCAAAGCACAGTTGAAGAATATGGCCTCTGTAGAGGACGAGTTAGTAGAGACTAAAAAGGAATATAATAAAGTCAAGAATGAAAACAGAAATTTACAATATGATGCAAATGTAAAAAAACTGATAGAGAAATCCAATGAATTGAGAAAACTTACAAGAGAGCACGGTGATATTGAAGCCGACATAAAAATGACGGAAAAGGATATATCACTGGTAAACAGGCAGATTGAGGCTATCGGGGATTTGCGTGAAGATCAGAATATGAAATCCGAAATTTCAAGGTTGTATAAAGAATTGATAACCAAGCACGGAGAGCCCGAGGCGATAGACAAGACAATAGAAAAGCTGACAGCTGAGAATAAGGACATAAACATTTCACTGGATATGAACAGAAAAATTCTTGACGAGATAACAGAAAAGATTGGAAAGGAAACAGCGAATATATCTTCGACCAGTGTGAGCCTTGAGGCATTGATGGGAATGACAGAATGCCCTACCTGTGGAACCATCATCAATCCAGAGAAAGTGTCGAAGGATATGGAAGTCAAATCTAAAGAAGCCAGAAAAAGACTTTCAGCACTGGAAAAGAAAAAGAAAGAGGCAGAAGCTCTGATGAGAGAGCTCAAGGATAAGAGAGCAGAGAACGATGAACAAAGCAGAGTTCTTATGGATGGTAAGGTTGAAATCATAACATTGGGGTCAAGGATTGCCTCATATAAACATCTTGGTGAGGCAGCCGAGAAACAGAAAGAGCTCAGGAAAGAATTGAAAGACCTGAATAAAATTCTTGAGGGAAAGAATAAAGATTACGCAAAAGTAAAAAAATGTATACAGAAATGCGAAAAGGAAATTGGAACACTAAACGAGTTGATAGCTGCGGCCAAAGAGGTTTCTGAAAAGTTGACGAAGTTATCGGACAAACTGGCTCTACTGAAAGAGAAGCAGAAGTATGAGAAAGAGTCCCGGAACAGATTGACAGGTCTTATCAAGGATAGCGAGGAAAAGATAAAGGGTTATCTGTCAGAAAAAACAGAGCTGAACCTGCAGATATCAAAAATCTCGAATGTCAGTGACTATCTGGATTACATAAAAATTATCTGTAAGGATGATAATGTCAAACAATATGCTATCAGTTCTATTATGCCATATTTGAACAGCAGGGTCAACCACTATCTGTCAGAAGTTGGTCACAGTTTTTATATCGAGTTCAATAATTTTCTTGACGAAGTAATCAGGGGCCCCGGTATGGCTGATTGTGTTTATGGAAGTCTGTCAGGTGGCGAAAGCAAGAGCGTTGACTTTGCCCTTCAAATGGCTCTACTGGATATTGCCCGCATACAGGCCGGGGTATTTCCAGATGTATTGTTGTTAGATGAAATCCTTGACAGCTCGGTTGACAGTTATGGCCTTGAGAAAATTATGGGTATTGTAAAGTTAAAACAGAGAGAAGATGAGAGCAAAACATTTCTTGTCAGCCATAGAAAAGAAGTAAGTGATATAGATGTTGATAGATGTTATCTCATCGAAAAAAAGGACGGTTTCAGTTATGTTCGTTTACAGTAATAGAGGAGTGTGATATAATGGCATTTGATGATATAATTTGGCATAAAAGGACGAGAACAAAAATTGCGTACATCTGTAATTGCAGGTTGTGCGGATATACGAAATCTTGTGACGAGTATGAATTTGCGAGAGATTATCTTGTTACACACTTATTATTAGACCATAAGGTGAATACTGCAGATGATGCTGATTTATGTATTACGAGAGAAATAACAGAGGAGACTATAGAATGAGCAAAACTTTCTTTGATGAATTACATAAGAGGATTGCAAAAAATGTGAAGGGTGTCCATCACTCTATTATGTCGCAGAGCGATATCGCTACCATCACCGATTGGATAAAAACGCCGTCGTTGGATTTGAACAGGATATTGTCAGGCGATGTTCATAAAGGAATACCGAATAGGGCATTGGTCGGCATCGTCGGCCCGGAGCATACGATGAAGTCCAGCTTTATGATTATCTGTATGGCCGAGGCACAGAAGCAGGGATATCTGCCTGTCATTATTGATACGGAGAGGGGCGTTGATACAGAGTTTAGCAAGAGATGGGGTCTGGATGTAGATAATGCCCAATATTCGTATACACCGTGGACACAGGAAATTAAAGCAATTCTGGCCCAGATAAAAGATACAGGTCAGAAGAAATTGATTATCGGTATTGACAGTGCCGGTGGTATTGACAGATACAAGTCCTATACAGATAGTCTCGGAGGCGATTTGAAGGCCGATCAGGGTCTATTACAGAAAGAACTCAGGTCAATCCTCAGACTATTCTTGAACATCTGTATTGAACAGGAAAGCATTGGTATCGTAACAGGTCATCTTTATGGTTCACCAAGTCCTGTTCCTATGCCTGATCAGGTTGGCGGCGGGAAGGCGATGAGACTGTTTCCTACTATTCTTATCAATCTGAAAAAGGAACATATCAAAAATTCCAAGAAAGAAATTATCGGCACGAAAATCACGGCCACAACCTTGAAGAACAGGGTATACCCACCATATCAGGTTGCTGCAGTGGATATTGATTACAGGAAGGGCATAAATCCTTACGCTGGTCTTATTGATGTTCTGGAAGAAGCCGGTATAGTTAAACTCGACGGTAATACATACTATACAAAAGAGGATATAAAGTTGGGAGTGAGCTATGACAAGGCCACAGCAGCCATATCGGAACATCCAGAATTGTTAGATGATCTCAATGTGTGGTTGAAAACAACTGGTTATTCATCCACTGACAATGCAGTAAAAGAAATGGAAGAAATGATAGTGCCCGATGATGAAGAAGATGAGGTAGAGGAGCCCAGAACCAATGGGAAAAGGAATAACGGAAAAAAGAACGGCAAGAAAAAGAGATAAAGTCTATAGAAGGATAAGAAAATTAGCCAAAATCAAGCCGGGAAGGGGCAATAAAGATAAATAAATATATACAAACTTTATTTGCGGAGAGATACTATGTCAGATAAAATGAGAAGGGCCGTTGAATTTGGACAAATTGACGAGAATACAGTAGGTCAAGGCCTCACTGTTATGGAAAACCAGATTTCCAAATTTGAGGACGAGTTGGAGTATGTAATAAGAGAAAAGAGCAGGGAATTAAAAACTCTTTTCGAGAAGCAACTGGGCATTCTCAAGGGCCAGATGAATGAGGCGGAGTTCAAGTATTTTCTCACGACCTTCAAGAAAAGGACAGAGGCCAATCTAAAACAATACCGTCACGGCGTCGGCTATTCGGTGTTACAGGTATTGGAAGAATATAAAACAGGGAGGAAATGAAATGGGAAAGAAAGGTAAAAAGACAACGAAAGTAGAAAAACAAAAGAAAGGTGGAAAGAAAAAAGGAAAGAAATAATGTTACTAAGAACATTTTTAGAAATGCCGGACAATGGGCCGGAAAGAATTGCCCTCGGTGAGTTTTTTATTGAAGGTAGCCGACTGAAAGGCCAAAAGGACACAAAAAAGATTGGCGATCGGATTGTCTATTTCAAGATTATAAGAATTTATAACGACGGTAGAAATTACGAATACGAACAAGTATTCGATGTATTAGAGGAGGAAAAGTAGTATGGGAAAACCAAGACAGTTGTGTGTGTTTAGAATTGATTACGAGAAAATCCCTTCAATGTCAAGTTGGACGGCATTTATCGCAGCCTATTCGCACGAAGAAGCGGTCGCTTACCTACTAAGAAAAGTGGGGCCACATAGGGCAACAACATCAGGTCTCTATTGTAGAGTAGACGCATTTGATGATACAGTATTGAAAGATATTTACAATGCTGTAAAGTCTCGCGTGGATGTGAAAGCACCGGCCGCAGAAGAAAAAGTAGGTACGGAGCTTCGTCCGTCAGAATTTGAGGAGCCAAGACCTTTAGCAATAGAGGTTCCCAAGAAGCCCCTAAAAAGAAAATAGGATATTGACAATCGTATCATTTTTTGATACAATTAAGATGTCTATTCGTATCATCAAAATAAAAATGGTGGTGTACAACCTGTATGAGATTGCTTACATTTAATGTAAATGACAGTTTAGTAGAAGCACTATCCAAAGAACACGATATAACAAATCTCCAACCGGAATTAGGAAATTTTCCAGTTGGGGATGTTCTTTTGATGGATTATCTTCCAAAAATTCCTATCAATCAGATTGGAGCAACAGCTCTAAGAGCACGACAAGCCGAAATCCTCAAACACTATTCCAATAAGAAACTGCCTACCATCCTATACGACAAGTTTGTTTCTATCACTCAGGAAGAAATCAACTGGTTGAGAAAAACGAACAGGGATGGTCTGTTTATGATAGACCCGACATTGCGCCACAGAATGGGTGCAATCTATCTTCCTGTATGGGTGAAGATGAGGGAATTGAATGACATCAAATATGATGTTCACGAAAGAAGTATTTTTCTGGGCTACAAAGGCAGGATGGACACCAAGATAAAAACTTTCGAGAAATATAATGTCGAGTTTGGCAAAAACTATCCGACAATGGTTAACAAGTATGAAGCCGTAATCCCCAAAGAAAAGCAGGATGAGTATATCAATAGTAATGTGTATTACGATCCGACGATAACATATAATGATATACAGCTTGTAATCGCTCTCGGCACGAATAAGGATTATGACAATGGATATCTTGACCCCGAAATATTTGAGGCCCTCTACAATAATGTTATTGTGTTATTGCCGGTAGAGCACAAGTATTTTCACTCGATGTTTGCGGACACAGTTATAAAGTCCTTCAAGGACATTTATTTTTATAACATTTATTACATAACTTATGTGGGCTTCATCCTTGAAGTTTATAAGAGGATTGAAGCCTATTTTCCAGAGTTTAAATTTAACAATACACTGGATGTTTACAGGTATTTATTAGGGAGCATAAAATGAAAAATTATAAAGAATTGGAAGAATTTAAGGACATACTCGACAAGTTTGAGAGAGATCTTTTTGCACCGGAAGAAGAAAAATCGGTAGTGGTTTTTATCCTTGACAAATCCGGCTCGATGATGTGGATGAAAGACAAGGCCATCGAGATGTTCAACGAACAGTTGAGAGTTATACAGACAGAGACAAAAGTAAACACAAAGGGATGCCTTGTTACCTTCAATGACAAGGTTGA
>Ga0316616_100000370_pt1 | contig 13805 bp, 15 predicted proteins | sample OWC_Aug_M1_C1_D1_FD_207660 | JGI IMG/M metagenome (GOLD analysis project Ga0316616, IMG submission 207660) | Wetland soil microbial communities from Old Woman Creek delta, Ohio, United States - OWC_Aug_M1_C1_D1_B | ecosystem: Environmental > Terrestrial > Soil > Wetlands | place: USA: Ohio... | reverse complement strand
CATGGCCGAAGAGGGAATCATTGAGCCCCAGCACCTGCCGGTCCAGATATCGGGGGGCCTGGTCGGTCAGGCCATCCAGGAGGTTCCTGATCAGGCCAGCCTCGATGACCGGCTTGCGGAGATCGAGAAGCGGTTTATCATCGATGCACTCACCCGGGCCGACGGGGTCCAGGTCAAGGCCGCCCAGATCCTGGGGATCAAGGAGCGGAGCCTCTGGCACAGGGTGAAAAAATACGACATAGACGTCACAACGATCCGAAAATCTACATAATATGTAGATATTACAACAATTTATGTCAGTTTTTCCTGCCGGAAGGGGATCGGCTGAGCCCTCGCGGCACGGAAAAAGCATGTTCAAGCTGCTGAAAACCCGAGCCCTTTGATTTTTACGGCCTGACGGCCTTACCCTGTGGCACGGATGATGCTCCGACGTTTTGCAGGTCATGATGAAGGACCGGTATCCGTCGGTGGCGACGGATCGCCCGTTGACCGGGGGTTTTTCCCCGCATGTTTCGGCCGGCAGTGCGGGGATGGTCTCCAGGGGCCCTGGAGGTTGAAAAACTGTGGAAAAACGGGAATAAATGGTTTAGAATGCGCCACCTTTCGGACAGGCACTCCTGATTGGGGAATCGGGGGCGCCACCCGGTCGCCGCACGAACGTGCGATAAATGGGGTTCTTGGAGTCTGAAGAGAGAGAAATCAACAAGGGGAAGGAGGGCTTTTGACCATGTCAAGGAGGCGATCGAAAGTGCGTAATCAGAAAGGTTTCACGTTGATCGAAATCATTGCCGTGCTGGTGATCCTCGGGATTCTGGCGGCCGTCGCCATTCCCAGGTTCATGGACCTGACGAGTGTTGCATCGGAGAAGGCGGCCATGCAGGGCGTTGCCGAGGGAAAATCCAGACTGTCGAACCAGTTCGCCAGGAATCTTCTCATGGGTGATGCGAACAGTACAACGGACCTCGTAAGCAAGGCAACGAACTCTCTGGCGGATGCGGGCGACTACAAGTTGAAATATACAAGGGCCTCCGCTTCACAGATCAAGGTCGTCGCATCCGGTGTAGGGACCGTTAAGGGAACAACTTCAGGTGTTTGGACAAAACCGCAATAACCGCTTCGCGCGCATCTTTTTCACGTACGATCGGCGGACGAAGGCCGCAATTTCCCGCGGCCTTTCGTCGCATCGATCATCCTCTCGGGGATGAGGTCAAACAGTCTTCGGAGAATATCTGCGTGGTGCAGAGACGGCGAATGCGGTTTTGTTCCGGTTCAAAATACAGGAATGAGGCTGTAACGCGTCTATGTCTCTATCCGCTTCTCAGAGAGGATTCACCCTGATCGAGTTGATTGCCATCCTCGTCATTCTCGGTGTCCTCGCCTCCGTAGCCGTGCCCAAGTACTACGATATCACGCGAGAGGCCCAAAACCGAGCGGCCCTTCAGGCCGTGACAGAGGGCAAGGCACGCCTTTCTATGAATTATGCCAGACTTTTCCTGGAGAGAGGAGCTCCGCCGGGTACCGCCAGTCTTGTCGATGCCGTCGGCGCCAGCACCGGCATCGGCGACTACACACTGAATCTTTCGGTTGCGGGTACGTCTACCATCAAGATCAACGCCACGGGTAAACCCGGCGTCCAAGGTGCCAACAGCGGTCTCTGGCAGTTGCCTTATTAGAGTAGCGTCGCTTCGTGGTACGACCGGTCGTTCTATTCCCGTACATCCCTACCGGGCCAACTCCCTGCTGATTTCCCTCCGGATGATCCGGCCAAGCATCCCGGGATTCACCTCGTAAGCCGATGTTGCTGAATTCCGGGCAAAGTCCTCAAGCCATTCGCCCAGAGGCTCTGCTCCCTTCAAAGCCAGACAGCGTGCCGCCACGCGGGCCAGGGCCGGCCTGTCCTTCAACCGGTCGTAGAGTTCCACGAGGGCAAGCTGTGCCATCGGATTTGACGGGTTGATGCGCAGGGCCTCCTCCCAGCATTGAGCTGCCTTCTGCCACTGCCCGAGCTTCCGCCAAGCCTCTCCCGAGATCTCCCAGGGCTGTGGGTCGTTCCACTTCAGCTCCATGGCCCTTGCCGCCGCCTTGAGGGCGTCCTTTGCGTTTCCCTTTTTCAGGAGCACTAGGCCGTAGCAGTTGATCATTTCGACGTCGTTGCGATGCGAGGGTATATGGTGCTGCATCAGTTCCCATGCACCCTCCAGATCCCCTTTTTTCAGGCGAATCTTTGCCAGGCCTACGACGGCGGGGGGGTAGCCCGGATATCTCTCCAGCGCCCTGACAAACTGCTGCTCCGCACGGCCGACATCCTTTGACTGGTAGAGGTAATAAATGCCGAGGTTGTAAGATGCAATGCCGATCTGCCTGAGATTGGTGTCCCGGTTCAAATCCTCCGCGGTTTTCAGTTCCCCATAGGCCTGTTCGTACATCCCCGCTTCATAGTAGTGCCTTGCCAGGTTGATGTGGGGGCGGCTCAAGCCGGGAGCCTTCCGGACGTTGTCGAGCCAGAGATGGAGGTCAGAGCTGACAACCGCGTTTCGCTCGAAGGTCGTGTGCCCCTGAAAGGCCAGGAGCAGAGCGAAGCCTGCGGCCATGAAAACCTGAACCCCTTTGTGATAGGAGAAATAATCCAGGCAGCGGACCATCAGAACGGCGATCGGCACGAAGAAGAACATCGAGGGAATGTAGTTGCGATGTTCGTAGATCAGTTCCAGAGGGATCACGGTTCCCTCCACGAGATGATTGACGAAGAAAAAGAGAATGGTGAATGAGAGCAGGGGGTATTTCCTGGCCTTCACGGTGGCAAAGAGCAGGCAGAGAGCAATCCCAATGATGGCCGCCAGTGTCGTCCACGGGTCAAGGAGATTGCGCGAGATGTCGATGTCATGCAGAAACGTCAGTCTCGACGGGATGGGGTACAGGAGCAGAGACGCGTAGAAAAAGAGAACCCTGCCTTGCGTAAGGAGCCGCTCCATCGGTGAGAAGGGTCTCACCCCTGCCTCGTATACTCCCAGGACGCTCGAGAAATCGATGTAGATCAACCCCAGCCCGATCACGACTGCGAGCGACGGGACGACCCATTTCAGGGCCTTTTTAGCGGAGTGCGCAGAGACGCCCTGGATGAAAAAGAGGTCAAAGAGCAGAAGGGCGACCGGCAATACGGCCGTGTTCTCTTTCGTTCCAAAGGCCGCCAGGGCAGAGATGCCGCTGAAAAAATAAAAAGCGATCCTGGATCGCCCCGTGTTTGCCGTTCGAGCCCGGAGGTAGAAGTACAGGGTCATGACGTAAAAAAGACCCGCCATGCTGGCCATTCTCTGCACGATGTAGGTGACGGCATGGACCTGCAAGGGGCTTGTGGCCCAGAAAAAGGTTGATAGAAGGGCTATTGCGTACGCACTCTCCCCGTAGCGGTCCCGGAGAAGGGGGAGCTGAAGCGTGCGGTAGATGAGAAAAAAAAGAAATACGGCGGCGGTGTAATGAATGATGAAATTGACGAGATGATACCCGAATACCTCGGTGCCCCCAAAAAGATAGTTCAACCCGAAACTCAGGTAAGCGATGGGTCGCCCAATCCGCTGCCTCTCTGAACCGTCCGTGACTCCGAAAAGGGTCTTCTGGATCTCTTCCTGAAAGAGGCTCTGGAGGCGAATGTTGCGGTTGTCAACGATGTTGTGGTAATCGTCAAAATGCCACTCGCCGGAGAAGCTGTTTCCATATATAATCAACAACATGACCAAAAGAGAACAGACAGCGAACAACCAGTTGTACTTTCCCGGTTGTTTTGTGCCGATGTCCAGGGTGAAGCCGTTTTTCTTGTCAGTCATGATGGTTCATCACCCGTTCAGTACGGGACGTTTCCCATTTCCGTGATCGACAGCCTCGACGCGGGTTTGCGCCCGCCGACTCTTTAATTGCGATTTTCCTGCTGATGGTTTGAAAATTGTATGTCACTTAATCACAAGGCATGGATAAAAACAATCCGAAAGCCGGCCAGGGACGACGGGTGAAGTTTACCGATTGCAATAATATTGCCACCTCCAGGATTGAGACTGATGGAGCATGGGGGCATCCGTCGCTTTTTCTCTACGCTTCGCCTCACGCCGTTCCACCCCCAGTGGCTTGTTTCGAGACACCGGGTGCGTTTCTTTCGCCAGCTGTCAGAATGGGTATACGGGAATGTTCTCGATATCGGGTGCGCCAATCAGCAGGTGAAGGCATTCCTGGCGAGAAACTGTCGTTACATCGGGTTGGTCTTTTACCAGACGGCAACAGGACGGTACAAGACAAGTGCCCATGTTTTTGACGACGCCGTGGATCTTCCGGTTTTAAGCGAGAGCATCGGCTGCATTCTCCTCTTGGACGTGCTCGAACAAATTGCCGAACCCGACCGGTGCCTCGCCGAGATTCACCGTGTTTTGAAGCCCGGGGGATCCTTTGTCATCGGCGTCCCTATTCTATATCCGTTGCATGACCGGCTGCGGGATTGTCAACTATGGACGGCCCACGGGCTTGAAAGCATAGTCGGCCGATACGGCTTCCTTGTGTCCAAATATTGTCACGCCGGTGAGCCTCTTGAGACGGCAGCCCTGTTATCGAATATCGCCGCCAGCAGGGCTTGTCTGAAATGGATTGAAAGGAGGAGTCCCTTTTCACTATTTGCGGTCTTTCTTCCTTGCTTTGTCTTTCTCACCAATATCACGGCGTGGTCGCTTCGATTTGCCTGCCCGAAAGACGACTTGATGCCGACAGGATATTTTGCCTTATGCAGAAAAAGTCAATGAACCACGTCGCGTTGGTGACCACTTCCTTTCCGGAAAATGAACCGGGAAGTGAGGCGGCTGGTTCCTTTGTGGCCGATTTTGCAGATGAGTTATCGCGGCACTGCCTGGTTACGGTTGTCGCACCGGGCCTCAGGGGCATTCAGGAAGAACGTCGGGGCAACCTGGCGATCCGGCGCTTTGCCGTGCCTTCCCTGCCTCTTTCACTCCTGACACCGGCAAATCCGGTTCATTGGTCCAGGATCATCTCAACCATGAAATCGGGTCAGGCAGCCCTGACTGTCCTGTGTAATGAGGAGCCCGTCGATCACATCTTTTCTTTGTGGGTTTTTCCAGCGGGCTGGTGGGCCTTTCAGATGAACAGGGCCCTGGGCGTCCCCTACAGTGTCTGGGCACTGGGAAGCGATATATGGGTGCTTTCCAAGATCCCCGGCATGAAAAAGATCCTCCGGAATATCATCCGGGGAAGCTTCATGTCCTTTGCCGACGGATACGGCTTGAAAAACGATGTCGAGCGGATTTCGGGTCGGCCCTGCAGCTTTCTAGCCAGCACGCGCAACTTTCCGGTCCTGTCCGGGAAGCAGTTGAAGAGCGCACCGCCGTACCGGCTTGCTTACCTGGGGCGATGGCACCCGAACAAGGGGGTCGATATATTGCTGGACAGTCTCGGCCGTTTGAACTCCGGGGATTGGGCATGTATAGAGGAAGTCAGAATCTTCGGAGGCGGCCCCATGGAGGGGAGCGTCTCTTCGGCATGCGAAGCACTGCGACGCAAGGGCTGTCCGGTGACCATCGGCGGCTATCTGGATAAAAAGGGTGCGGCTGAGCTTCTCGCCTGGACCGACTATCTTCTTCTTCCATCGCGGATCGAAAGTATTCCCGTGATATACTCCGACGCGATGAAAAGCCACTGTCCCGTGATTTCGACTCCGGTAGGGGATTTGCCCCGCCTGACAGCTCAACTGAGATCGGGACTCCTGTCGGAAGCGGTCAATGAACATGCCTTTGCAAAGGCGATCCGGGTCGGCCTTCATGACCGCTCCCCTTCTTTCTATGCTGATGATCTGGATAAGGCCTCGGCGGAATTTGATCTCGGGGTCATTGTTCACAAGTTTGCAGAGATGCTCTTTCCCGATTCATAGAACCAGGGATTGCAACTATCCGATCATGAGATCCCGCACTTTTCGCGCCGGCACTCCAGCGTAGATCGCGTTGCCTTCCATGTGTCCCCTGACAAGGCTTCCGGCTCCGATGACCGTTTTCCCCCCGATTTCCGATCCAGCAAGAATGGTGGAGTTTGTTCCAATCCAGCAGTCAGGGCCTATCTCGACCCCCTTTGCGCTGGGTTCGAACTCACTGCAAATCGGTGAGTCATGATACTGCCCGGGATCATTGTGCGTGATGATCGTAACCCCCGGAGAGATCGTCGTCCCTCGCCGAATGGTCAAGAGGCCTTTCAGGTCGAAGAGGCAGCCCGTACCGACGTGGACATTGTCTTCGATGACCAGGTTACGGAATCCATCGGAGAGGTTGAATAGTCGAATCTCGTAGATGCGGACGTTTCGACCCACTTGGGAGCCCAGCATTCTCAGCAGGCATGCGCGCCACTGAGGGACGATGACCAGCCTCAGCAAGAATTCCAGCATCATGTAAAAGGCAGTGAAGTATCGGCTCAATGGTCCCTCCCATTCATGATGCAGGGGTCGATGAGCAGCCGGATTTCCATGCAGTCAGGAAATAAATCAGAGCCGCTCCTCCAAGATCCTGGAGGATCACCCAACATCTCACAATGACGGCAATTGAGACAAGCAATTCGGTTTGAAGCTCCGATTCCGCATAACGTGCAAGGGCAATGAAAACGCCTTCTCTCACCCCTATTCCCGCCGGTACAACAAGGGCGATCGCACCGGCCAACCATGCCAGGCCCAGGCATGAAATATAGAAAGCCGATTCCCTGAGACCCAGTCCGAAAACAGCATAAAACAGCAGATAGTACGCTGCAAGTGCGGATATCAGGTTTACGACAAAATAACTCGTTATCCGTCCCCCGTCGATGAAACCATATTCCTGACAGGCAATAGTCTCGTGCGCACGGAAATGTCTGATCATGCGTTGCGTGACTCTTGCCATGGTTCGGGACTTCATCATGGCCACAGCCATTCCGGCCGCGACGAGGGTGCAACCGAACAGCAGAGTCACCTCGCCCGCTGCTGCAAGAAAGTTCAGGCTGATCAGGGACATGATGCAGATTGAAAAGATCATCTGGTCTATATTGGCGTGAACAAGTGCCATCAGAGAACCGCCCTGATCGATCAGCATCCGCTGCATGATCACGCTCCAGACCCGCCCAGGGATGTACTTTGCAATCTGCCCGTAAAAAAACAACCTCAGTGCACAGGAGCCGTCGAGAGGGACTCCATATTTTTTCATCAGATCCCTGAAGAGCAAGCTCTGAACTCCGTTTCCTGCCAGGGCGACGATGAGTGACAGCGCCATGAATGTGAGATTCGTTCGCCCGAGATGGAACAGAATGTCATGACGGCTCTGAAAAAAAAGGTAGAGCAGAAACAGGACCCCGATGGACAAGAGGACACTTTTTAAAATTGTATTCAATGTCTGTCCTCAGAAGAGATGACTGGATTCCCTTTCCGCAGCTGCAGAATCCGGTTGTCAGCCCTGCTCCCGCACTGCGTTCTTATGCAAAATCATGCATCCTTCAATGCTCTCATGGCTCTGTGATACCCCTGTTGAGACATTCAGTGCCTCAGGGTCGATGACGGGAGTTGCCGGCAGGCCATGGAGGAAAAGGAATGTTTGCATTGTCGCTCAGGCATTCTTTTTCCTCAGCACGAAAATATATCCCGGCATCAGAAATGGACAGAGCCTGAAAACCATATTGGCTATGTACCATTTCAGAGACCCAGGCCTGAGTTCATCTGAGGCATGAAACCGCAGAGGATCCGACACGACCGGTCCGGTATAATCCCTGATGTCAAAATCCTTCAGCATCATGAGAAGTCGGGAATAGGAATAGGGTCGCTCAGGATAGCTTGTTCCTCTGCCGGTGATCCGGACGTAAATATCCGCTACGGATCTGGGGCACCAGCTCAGAAAAGGCAGGCCGTAATGCGGCTCAATGATGCTGTATTTATTCGGCCCCGCAAAATAACAGGTTCCGCCGGGCTTCATGATGCGCCGGATCTCTTTCATAAGCCATTCGGGATTTTCGGTGTGCTCGTAGACCTGGTTGCAAATAACAATATCGAAACAGGAGGAAATGAAAGGAAGCTCCTCCGCATTGCCTCGGACAAAAGCGGCGTTTTCTCCTTCCGGCGCTCTGACGTGCTGATCCATATCGATCCCGACACAGAAGCGGGTTCCCGATACCAGGTACCTCAGAATAATACCACGGGAGCATCCTACATCGAGCAGCGTTATCGCATGATCGGGAAAGACGCCTTCTTCCTCCAGCACCCGCCGAATCTTTTTTGCCTTGCTCTGTCGGCTTGCTTCGTCAGCCAGCAACTGTGCGCCAGTGTTTTCCGCTGACGTGTAATGCGTCGCTTTCTTCTTGAGAGAATCCATGGTCACTTATGGTCACTTATGGAATGAAAATGTCTCTTACGGCCTGGATGACACGCTGAACATCGCGATCGTTCAGCCCAGGTGAGAGAGGGAGGCTGACCGTGTGCCGCCCAACCTGCATCGCATGAGGATAATCTTCGGGCTTCCACCGGTACTGTTTCTGATAATAGGGGTGTTCGGGAATGGACAGGTAGTGCACGCCGACACCGATCTTGCGCTTCGTCATCTCGCTCAGAAAAGCATCCCGATGGATCCCTGTTGTCCCCTCATCCACCAGGATCGTGTAGAGATGATAAGCATGCCTTGTCCGGGGCTCGGGCTCCGCAGGCCTCGTCAACGGCAGATCGGAAAGGGCTTTCTGATAATAACCCCAGATGTGCTGTCGTTTCAGCCAGTTTCGCTCGACACGCTCGAGCTGGTGGATGCCGATCCCGGCCTGGATATCCATCATGTTGTATTTGAAACCGCACTCCACGACATGGTAATGCTTGTATCCCTCGTCGCCAAAGCGGCGCCACGCGTCCTTTGTCATCCCGTGGAGGGCCAGGATTTTAACCCTGGCGATGTCTTCCTCCTCGAGGGCGAGAACCATCCCCCCTTCTCCCGTCATCACATTCTTGGTGACATAGAAGCTGAAGCAGCCGAAGTCCCCGAACGTGCCCGCTTTCGCGTTCCTGTATTCACTTTCGATGGCGTGGGCGCAGTCCTCGATGACTTTCAGGTCGTGCCGCTGTGCGATATCCATGATGGCGTCCATATCACAGCACCGGCCTGCGAAATGGACGGGCAGGATCGCACGCGTTCTCGGGGTTATCCTCTTCTCGATTTCATCGGGTTCGATGTTCATGGTCTGAGGGTTGATGTCGGCCAGGACAGGTGTTGCACCGGCATGGATGATGGCATTGACCGTCGCGCAAAAGGTCAGGGCCGTTGTGATCACCTCGTCCCCCGGGCCGATTCCGGCCGCTATCATGCTCAGGTGAAGTGCCGCCGTGCAGGAGTTGACGGCAGCTACCCGGGATTCCTCGATCCCCTTGTAGGCGGCGAAATCCGCCTCGAAACGGGCCACCTTCGGACCCGTCCCCAGCCAGCCCGCCCGCATGCTGGATTCGACTTCTCCGATCTCTTCCTCTCCGACGAGGGGGGCTCCGAAAATCAAAAACGTTTCTCTCATTCCACACTCGTTTTCTTGTCGTTTTGCTTTTGGTATCTGGAAGAGCCGGGCGCGTCATGTTCCTGGATGTTGACCTCTTTCAGGGGTCTCGCTCCGGTCGAACCGCATCTGAGCGACCTGCTCGGAGACCAGCCCGACCATGAACACCACCACGGCCATCGTCATGAGCATGGCCGAGGTCGGCCCGTACCGCCCGTCGAGAAAGATGATCCTCATTACCCCATAGCCCAAACCGGACAGGAACATCAGGGCGCTTACCGGCAGGAACACCTTCATGGGCGAAAAGAGGGTGGCGATCTTCAGGATGATGAAGAAAAACCGGGTGCCGTCCCGAAGGAGACGGATCTTGCTTCGGCCGACCCGCCGCGCCGTTTTCACGGGGATGTACTTCAGGCTGCGGCCGGAGCGGACAATGGCCAGGGTGAGGGTCGTCGGGTAGGAGTAGGTGTTCGGCAGCAGGTAGAGAAAAGCCCGGGCCGCATCGGCCTTGATCGCCCGGAAGCCTGACGTCAGGTCCTCGATCCTGCGATTGCAGATGTAGGAGGCAAACCAGTTGTACACCTTGTTGGCCAGATCGCGATGGAGACTGGTCTTGGATTCCCTCGTCCGCGCCCCCACGACCATGTCGTGCGGCCCCAGCCTTTCCAGGAGCCGGGGGATGTCGGCGGGGTCGTGCTGGCCGTCGGCGTCCATCATCACGATCACCCTGCCCCGGGCCTCGCGGATGCCCGTTTTCACTGCCGCCCCGTTTCCGATGTTGTAGGGATGGGAGATGACCCTCGCCCCGGCCTCGCGGGCTCGCGCGGCCGTCCCGTCGGTAGATCCGTCGTCGATCACGAGGATCTCGTAGGGCCTCCGCATCTTTGCCATGACGGCCCCGATCTGCATCAGCAGGGGCGGGATCCCCTGCTCCTCCTGGAAGGCGGGCAGAATGATGCTGATTTCGATGGGAGATTCTGAAGCTGCTGACACCGGTTCGGGTTCCATCCTTGGAAAAAGTGCCGACAAGTTGTTCGATGCGCTGCGTTTGCTGGCGGCCGACCTGATTCATTATTCAACTAATATGCCAAAACTATTAAAAAATCTCTATAATGAGCCTCGTGAAAAAGCAAGGGGAAGGTTTGTGGGGGGCTGCATCGATGAAAAAGCTTTCTTCCGAAGCGATAATCGACTAAAAAGGCAGAGAGGCTCTGCGGCTTGTCACGGAAGATGCATAAAATGATGTGACTTTTTGCCGGTCCGATTTGTATATGAAACAGATCGACGAAGGGGAGATCATCGACCGTGTCCTCGGGGGAGACCGCGAGGCCTTTGCTGTTCTGGTAGATGCATATAAGGGACCGGTCTTCAGCCTGGCCCTCCGGATGACGGGAAGCGCCCAGGACGCCGACGACCTGACCCAAGAGAGTTTTCTCAGGGCCTTTCAGTCCCTGGGCCGCTTCAGGGCCGGGGAGCGATTCTTCCCATGGCTGTACACGGTGAGCCTGAACGTGATCCGGAACCATCTCCGCAAGGTGAAGGCCCTTCTGGAGGAGGCGGTCGGAAAGGGCATGCCGGACGCGACGGACCCCCGCGATGACCCGGCTGACGAAACTGTCGCCCGGGAGAGACGCCTCCGGCTCCAACGCTACCTGTTAAGGCTGCCCCTCCCGGTCCGGGAGGCCATGGTCCTTCGGTTCTACGAGGGGCTGAGCTTCGAAGATGTCGCCGCCGTTACGGGGGAAACGATCGGCAGCGCCAAGATGAAAGTCTACCGGGGCCTCGAGAAGATCCGCGCGATGATGGAGGCGGACGGATTCGTCGACGACGAATCGAGAAGGTGAGAAGGTGTGAGGGTAAGAGGGTAAGAAACTTGGACTCTGATCAAAATATAGAAAAAATAATCGGGGAGATTGATGGGCAGGGACCTTCTCCGGTGGTCGGTGAACTGGATTCCCGCTGGAAGGAACTCGAGGCAATCGCCCGGATGATGCGCGGGGAACCTGCCCCCGAGCCGCCGGCGGGTCTCGGGGAGCGCATCATGAGCCACGTTCGGGATCATGCGCATCGGCATTCTCCATGGAGAGCCTTTGGCGAGGCTCTCCTGAAACCCCGCACGGTCAGCTTTGATCCGATCAGGGCATTGCGGTCTCCCGTATCGGGAGAGGAGTGCTCCTTCTATTTCATCATGGTGGGCGTCTTCTACGCCGTTCTCAGCATGGTGCTGATGATCGGTTTCCACGCACTGGGCACGACGTTGATTTCACCGGGCTGGGTCCGCTGGCAGCCGCTGATCGCGCTTGTCACGGCCGCGTGCATGGTGGCGATAGGCCTCTATCTCCTGAGGGACGGGAAACTGGCCCTGAGCATGGCCCGGATCGGGGCCCTTGTCTACCTTGGTTTTGCCCTTCTCAACGGCATTTTCGTATCCCTGGAATGGGACATCCCCGTTTCGGCCGCTCTTTTCCTGCTCTCGACGCTCATCGGGGTTCCGACGGGCATTTTCCTGATCCGGACTATTCAGAACTGCGGGAAACGGTATGCATAGAGAGATTCAACGGGGAAGAAGACGATTTGCCGGGCAGGGCGGATTCACCCTGTTCGAGGTCATCATGGTGCTCCTGATCCTGGGGGTCATTTCCTATTTTGCAACCACGCGGATCTTCACCGATGATGGAATCATCCGGGTCTCCGAAGTGGATCTGATCAAGAATCACCTCAGGCACGCGCAGTCACGAGCCATGAATTCGGATATGAATTGGGGGATCCGGTTCGTAGCGCCAAATCAGTACTGGCTCTTTAAAGGAGACGATCCGGTGGCAGGGAAGCAACGGCTTCCCAATGTCGAAGACCTGGTCGCTCGCATTCCCGGCGCTCCGACCGATGGCAGCATGACCCTCTCGGCGGTAACCGTGCCCAATCTGGTCGTGAAATTTGACGCGTTCGGAAGTCCGGGGGACACGACGATCGTCATCGCGACGCCGGCCGAGAATATCACGGTCACCCGTAACACGGGATTCATTCCATGATTGCACGGGAGGTGCATGGCGCTGTGAAGCAAACCAATCCGATGTTCCCCAGGCACCGGACGTGCCGCGGGCAGAACGGGTTCACCCTTCTGGAGATCATCATCACGATTGTGATCGCCGCCATCATGGGGGTTTTATTCGCCCAGTTCGTCTACACGGGCGTGATCCACAGCGCCGATCCGCTGCGCCAGGTTCAGAACATGTCGACTGCCACACAAATCATGGAGTACATGACAGCCAACTACAAGAGTCTCGCCGCCACCCAGTCGAACTTTCTGGTCACCTTCAAGGATTATGTCGACAACGGCAACAAGAGTGCGGGAAGACCTCCCGGCTATCCATACTATGGCCCATACGACATCGTATACAACGATTATGTGGTTTTCGACCTGGAGCGAAAGGAACAGCCGGCAGGTCCGTTGGAGCGGAATATTCTCAAGGTTACGATCCGCTACGGCAATCAAACGGCAACGGCTCTCTTTACCCGGTAGGATTGCGGGAGACGAGGCATGAGAAACAAGGCAGGCTTCACCCTCATCGAGATCATGGTTTCGCTCGTCCTGGTGGGACTGATCGCTTCCGTCGCCGGCACATCGGTTCTCATGGGTCTGAGAGGATACATCAACACGCGGGAAAACAACGAGATCACCCAGAAAGCCCAACTCGCCATGAACCGTATCAATCGCGAGTTCATCGAGCTGATCGACATCAGGGACATCGTCGAAAGCCCGGCTTGTCTGATCTACGAGGGCCCGGGCGGCCGTCGCGCCCTCAAGTATGATCAGGCAAACCAGAGGGTCCTGTTGTTGTCCGGAGTGACCGCAATGGACTGCAGCGGGTTGGCGGGAGGGGATACCCTCGTAGACAACGTTCAGACCTTTATCATCATGTACAATCCTTCGAGCGGCATGAGCCTTTGGAGCATGGGGCAGGACATCCGGAATCTTTTCGCGATGACCGTTCAACTCGTGCTGAACCGCCCCGACACGGGAGGGGGGGTCTCTTTCGTAACGACCGTCAGTCCTCGTAACAACAACAACGCCGGAGGCGCTGCAGTGCCGACGCCCGACAATCTTCCTCCCGATTATGCGGGCAAGACCTGCTTCGTGGCGACGGCGGCCTGGGGGGATCGGGACCACCCCGTGGTGGAACTGTTGAGAGAGTTCAGGGACCGCGTTCTGGCGAAGACATCCGTCGGGGCAGCATTCGTTCGGTTTTACTACCGCGTCGGCCCGACGATGGCCGGGGCCATTGAAGGTAACC
>Ga0316616_100000369_pt1 | contig 13812 bp, 7 predicted proteins | sample OWC_Aug_M1_C1_D1_FD_207660 | JGI IMG/M metagenome (GOLD analysis project Ga0316616, IMG submission 207660) | Wetland soil microbial communities from Old Woman Creek delta, Ohio, United States - OWC_Aug_M1_C1_D1_B | ecosystem: Environmental > Terrestrial > Soil > Wetlands | place: USA: Ohio... | reverse complement strand
GCGGCAGGTGGGCTGCATCCTGAACCGCGTGTGCATCGGCGCCGCGGGCCGGCAGTCCGAGAGCGAGACGATCGGGCAGGCACAGGGCGGCTGCGCGGATTGCGAGGGCGTCGCGCCGTTCGCCGAAATGGAGGCATCGCACAAGAAGGCGCTGCAGACAGTGAAGCTGCGCCCGCTGGCGGTGGTGCCCTGCAGCGTGGACCTCGCGGCGCCGCGCGTGCTCGACGTGGCGCAGGCCCTCAAGGCGAGGGTCGTGTTCGCCGGCGAAATCCGCACCCGGCGGGTGAGCGACGTCGGCCTGTGCGCGGCCAACGTGCCCAACGCGCTGCGGGCGATGCGGCCCGGTTCGCTCATCATCACGCCCGGAGACCGCAGCGACATCATGATGGCGGCTGCGCTCAGCGTGCAGTCGGGGACCCCGCTCGCCGGCCTCCTGCTGACCGGCGGCCACGACCCCGATCCGCGGGTCGTCCGCCTGTGCCGGAAGGCGCTCGACACCGGCCTGCCCGTGCTGGCGGTCGACGAGTCGAGCTACCGCGCGGCGACGCACGTGGCGGGCATGAACACCGAGATCCCGGCCGACGACCCGGACCGGATCGAGCGGACCATGAACTTCGTCGCCGACCGGATCGACGTCGAATGGGTCAAGAGCTTCGGCCACAGCACGCGCGTGCCCCGGCTGTCGCCGCCCGCCTTCCGCCACCGCCTCATCGAACAGGCCCGCTCGAACCTCCAGCGCATCGTCCTGCCGGAAGGGAACGAACCCCGGACCGTGGCCGCGGCGGCGATTGTCGCGAACCGCGGCATCGCGCAGTGCGTGCTGCTCGGCAACCCGGACGAGATCCGGGAGGTGGCGGCCAAGCAGGGCGTGACGCTGCCGGCGTCGGTCGAGATCATCGACCCGGTGGCGGCGGCGCCGCGCTACATCGAGCCGCTCGTCGAGCGCCGCAAGGCCAAGGGGATGACGCCGGAGCGGGCCGCCGTCGAGCTGCAGGATTCGATCGTGGTCGGCACGATGATGCTCGCGCTCGACGAGGCCGCCGGGCTGGTGTCGGGCGCCGTTCACAGCACCGCCCACACGATCCGGCCGGCGCTCCAGATCATCAAGACCGTGCCGGGCTGCAACCTCGTCTCGAGCATCTTCTTCATGTGCCTGCCGGAGCAGGTGCTCGTGTTCGGCGACTGCGCGGTCGTCCCGAACCCCACCGCGCCGGAACTGGCCGACATCGCCATCCAGAGCGCCGACTCGGCCATCGCGTTCGGCATCCCTGCGCGGGTGGCGATGCTGTCGTACTCGACCGGGACGAGCGGCACCGGCGAGGACGTCGAGAAGGTGAAGGAGGCGACGCGCATCGCCAGGGAACTGCGCCCCGACCTCGCGCTCGAAGGGCCGCTGCAGTACGACGCCGCGGTGATGCCGGATGTCGCCAGGCTGAAGGCGCCAGGGTCGGCGGTGGCGGGCAAGGCGACGGTGCTGATCTTCCCGGATCTGAATACCGGAAACGTCACCTACAAGGCGGTCCAGCGGTCGGCGAACGTGGTGAGCATGGGGCCGATGCTCCAGGGGCTGGCCAAGCCGGTCAACGACCTGTCGCGCGGCTGCCTGATCGAGGACATCGTGTTCACGATCAACCTGACGGCGATCCAGGCGCAGCAGTCGGCCCGCCGGGCGGCGGAGCGCAAAGCGTAGCGGGACTTCCAGGCCGGCGCCGCGCGCGCCGGCCTGTTCCCTTCACAGACGCACGCCGGCGGCGTACGCACCCGGGAACGCGGCATACCAGGCCGCGGCCTTGACCAGGTGCGCGACCGGGATCTGCTCGGTGGCCATGTGGGCGAAGACCTCGTCGCCCGGCCCGAAGCCGATGCACGGGATGCCGTGCATGCCCATCACCGCCACGCCGTTCGTGCTGAACACCCAGCGGCCGACCTGCGGCGCCTCTCCGAAGAGCTGTTCGAAGACTGCCGTGCCGACCTGCAGCAGCGGGTGGCCCTCGGGTATCAGCCAGGTCGGGTAGTACTTCTTCGTCGGGTACGTGAGGCCCCGCCAGCTGGGCACCGCGTAGTCGAGCACGGTCACCGTGGCGCCGGCCGTCTGCACGCTTGGCAGGGCCTCGATTTCCCGCACCGCGGATTCGAGCGTGTCCGTGGCCGCCAGGCGCCTGTCGAGGTGAATGGTCGCCGAGTCGGCGACGGCGCACAGCGACGGTGACGTGGACCGGATCTCGGAAATCGTGACCGTGCCTTTGCCGAGGAAGGGCTCGCCGCCGAGGCGCTCGTTCAACCGCTCGATGTCGGCCACAACCGGCGCCATCTTGTAGACGGCGTTGACGCCGCGCTCCGGCGCCGAGCCATGGCACGAGACGCCCTGCGTGCGGACCTCGATTTCCATGCGGCCGCGGTGGCCGCGGTAGAGGGCCAGATTCGTGGGTTCCGCGATGACGACGGCCTCGGGCGTCAGGCCGTCCTCGCCGAGGATGTACTGCCAGCACAGACCATCGCAGTCCTCCTCCTGCACGCTGCCCACGACCCAGAGCGTGAGGTCTCCCTCGAGCCCCAGCTCCTTGATGATGCGCCCGCCGTACACGATGGACGCCAGCGCGCCCTTCATGTCGCACGCGCCGCGGCCGTAGACGACGCCGTCGCGCTCGGCGCCCTCGAACGGGTCCACGGCCCAGTTGGCCGGGTTGCCGACATCGACGGTGTCCACATGGGCGTCGAGGGCAAGCACCCGCGGGCCGTCGCCGATGCGGCCGAGGATGTTGCCCATCGGGTCGACGCGGACTTCGTCGTATCCGCAGGCCCGCATCTCCGCTTCGACGCGCCTGATGACCTCTCCCTCCTGCGCGCTGAGGGACTTGATGGCGATGAGATCGCGGAGAAAGCGGACGAGGGTGCGCTCGTGACGGCGGGCCTGGTCGAGGATCTGTTGAATCATGATCGGATACCGGTCGTTGGCTGCAGGCGGAAGGTGGGAGGGCCCTCTCGCCTCTCGCCTCTCGCCCTACTCCTAGTCTATGACCTCCCACTTCCTCTGATACCTGTTCAGCTGCGCCGTCGTGTAGGCGTCCATCGGGTGTTCGCGCTCGGGAATCTCGACGTGCTTGGGATGGCCGCAGAGTTCCGTCGAGAAGTACCGCTGCCCGGTGTCGCAGATGAGCGTCACGATCGTCTTGAGCTCCGGGTGCGCCCTGGCGAGCTTGATCGCACCGGCGACGTTCGCGCCCGACGACACGCCGCAGAAGATCCCTTCGTCCCTGGCCAGGCTGCGCGCCATCTCCATCGACTCGTCCGTCGTCGCCGTCACGATGCCGTCGAGGAGACTGACGTCGAGGTTCCTCGGGACGAACCCGTCGCCGATGCCCTCGATGCCGTGCGGGCCCCACTGCCGCCGGGAAAGCAGCGGGCACTCGGCCGGCTCGATGGCGAACAACTGCAGGGCTCGCTTCCGTTTGCGGATGTAGCGGCCGACACCCGTCAGCGTGCCGCCCGTTCCCTGCGTCATGATGAAGGCGTCGATGCGCCCTTCCGTCTGCTCCCAGATCTCCGGCGCCGTGGTCTTGACGTGTGCATCGATGTTGTCGGGATTCTCGAACTGGGCCGGCACGAAGTACCGCCTCGGAGTCTTCCGCCGGATCGACTCGAGCTTCTCCAGCGCCAGGTCCACGTCGCTCTCGCCGCCAGGCGTGTAAACCATCCGGGCCCCGTAGGCGATGTCGAGCTTCTTGCGCTCTTCGGACATGCCCTCGGGCATGACGATGATGCAGGGATATCCCTTGACGGCGGAGACGAACGAGCACCCGATCCCGGCGTTGCCGGTGGAGCACTCCAGGACCGTCATGCCTGGCTTCAGGGCGCCGCGGCGCTCCGCGCGTTCGAACATGTTCCAGTAGATGCGGTCCTTCAGGCTCCCGGACGGGCTGAAGTACTCGATCTTGACGAGAATCTTCGCCTTGACGCCGGCAGCGGCCGGGATGCGGTTCAACCGCACCATCGGCGTGCGACCGATGGCGTCGAAGATGGAGCGGTGGCAGCGGCGCGCAGCGTTCCAGCGGATAGGCATTGGATGAGTGCTCCTCGTGGTTCGGGATTCGGGATTCGGGGTTCGCTATGACAATGGCAGCTTCAGCGATCGAAGCAGGGCGTGAAGCAACTGGCCTGCTCGAACCAGTGATTTGTGGAACGACGCAGCCTCTTCGGCAGTAACGAATCCCAGCCGAACGGCGAGTTCAAGCTGTGTCTCCAATTCAGCAAGCGAGCCCAACCCAATCTGCAGATGGTGCACGAAGGCTGGGCGTGTCCGACGGTGGCCCTCAGCAACGTTTGACGCAACCGAAACCGCTGCCCGCCGCATCTGGACGGTCAATCCGTATTGCTCTGACGACGGGAACCGCTTCGTCATTCGATAGCAGGACTCGGCAACATCCATCGAAGCCTGCCACGCTTCCAGGTCCTTGAACGATATGATCTTCGCCACGGTTGCTACTCCGGGCAGCCCGAATCCCGAATCCCGAATCCCGAGTCCCGAATCCCGACCTTAGAGTCCCGAGTCCCGAGTCCCGAACATGGCTCGCCCCGCCGCCGAGTCCCTCATCGGCAGCGCGTACCGCCGCACCCCGTCGAACCGCGCCAGCGCGTTCGCGACCGCGCCAGCCGTGGGCACCAGGCCAATCTCGCCCACGCCCTTGGCGCCGAAGGGGCCTTCGGGGTCGTTGGACTCGATCAGGAGGACGGTGACCTCCGGCATGTCCCTGGCGCGGATGAGCCCGAGCGCGCGCAGCTTGAACGAATCGGGCACGCCGTCCGACAGTGTCAGGGCCTCAGTGAGCGCGTAGCCGAGGCCCATGTGCACGGCCCCCTCGATCTGGCCCTCGACCATGTGACGGTTGATGACCCGGCCCACGTCGTGGGCGGCGATGAACCGCTCGACACGGCCGCCCTCGTCGAGGATGCACACCTGGGTGGCGAAGCCGTAACTCATGTGCGTGCGCGGGTGCGGCGTGTCCGAGCCGAGCGGCGTCGTGGCTCCGGCGCGATGCTCGCCGGCGTACCGGCGCCCGGCCAGGTCCGAGAGGCGGACTCCAGGCGCGAGATCGGCCCTCAGCTTGCGGGCGGCATCCTGCACCGCGCGGCCGCCGAGCACCGTGGCTCGCGACGCCGTGGTCATGCCGCACGGCGTCGGAAAGGCCGTGTCGACCTCGGTGCGCACCACGCGCGCGTCGATGGCGGTGATCTCGCACAGGCACTGCGCCATCGCGGTGTAGAAGCCCTGGCCCATTTCGGTGAAGCCGGTGTGAATCACCACCCGGCCATCAGCGGTGATCTCGACGATGGCCTGCCCGGCCTCGGGCATGCCGTTGCCGATGCCGACGTTCTTGATGCCGCAGGCGATGCCTGCCCGGGGGGAACTGTAGAACGCCTCCTTGACGGCAAGCAACGTGTCCTTCAGCCCGACGGCGCGTTCGAGGACCTGGCCCGTGCAGAAGGTGTCGCCGGCGTCGACCGCGTTCCGCCAGCGGATCTCCCAGGCGTCGATCCCGGCGCGCTCTGCCAGGATGTCGAGCATGCTCTCGATGGCGAAGGCCGCCTGGTTGGCGCCGAATCCCCTCATCGCGCCGCATGGCAGGTTGTTCGTGTAGACGGCCAGCGCCTCGATGTCGACGGCGGGCACCCTGTAAGGTCCGGCAGCATGACCCGCCGCCCGTTCGAGCACCTTCGCCCCGACCGAGGCGAACGCGCCCTTGTCGCCGACGATGCGCGCGCGAAGGGCCGTGAGATGCCCGCCGCTGTCGCATCCCACCGTGTAGTGCAGCGTCATCGGGTGGCGTTTGGGATGCAGGCGGATGCTCTCGCACCGCGTCAGGGTGACCTTGACCGGCCGGCCGGTGAGCATGGCCATCAGCGCGGTCTGGCCCTGGATGCTCAGGTCTTCCTTGCCGCCGAACGCGCCGCCGTTCGACACCAGCGTCACCTTCACGGCGGCCTCTTCGACGCCGAGAAACGAGGCGATCTGCCGCCGGTCGTCGAAGATCCCCTGGCCCTGCGAAAAGACGGTGAGGAGGGGGCTCGAGCCGTCACGCTGAGCCTCAACCCAGCCCCCAGCCCCCAGCCCCCAGTTTCCAGGAACCGCCAGGCACGCCTCCGGTTCCAGGAACGCGTGCTCGATCAGTTGGGTGGTGAAGGTCCGGGTCTCGACGAAGGCAGAAGCGGCCAGCGCGGCATCGACGTCGCCGCGGGCGATGGCCGAGCGGGAGAGCAGGTTGTCGCGGCCCGGATGCACCCTCGGGGAGCCCGGGGCCAGCGCGGCTTCCGGCGAGAACACGCCCGGCAGCACCTCGTACTCCACCCGGATGTGCTCGAGCGCCTGGCGGGCATGCCGTTCGGTGTCGGCCGCGACCGCGGCGAGGATGTCGCCGATGCAGTGCGTCGTCTCGCCCTCGGCGAGGAACAGCGGCCAGTCGGGGCAGATGAGGCCCTGGTGGCGTTCTCCCGGCACGTCCGCGGCGGTGAAGACGCGAACCACGCCCGGCTGGCGGGCGGCCTCTGATGCATCGATCCGCAGGACCCTCGCCCGCGGGTGCGCCGAGAAGAGGAAGGCGCCCCGCAGCATCCCGTCTGCGCGCAGGTCGTCGGCGAACGGGCGGTCGCCGAGCACGAGGCGCGCGGCGTCCTGGCGGGGGAGGCTGCTGCCAATCGCGCCGCTGTAGTCGGCCTGCGGCAGGGGGCCGCCGCGGAGCGCGCGCGCCGCCATTTCGATGGCGTCGACGATCTTGACGTAACCGGTGCAGCGGCAGACGTGGTTGTTCAGCGCCTCGGCGATCTGCGCGCGCGTGGGGTCCGGATGCCGCGCAATCAGGTGCCTGGCCGCGACGACGATCCCCGGGATGCAGAAGCCGCACTGAAGGCCGCCGGTCACCGCGAAGGCGTGGGCGAAGATGTGCCGCTCCCGGGCGTCGAAACCCTCCAGCGTGACGACGTGCTTCCCGGCGGCCTGCCTGGCGGGCACGACGCAGGACGACAGCGCCCGCCCGTCCACGAGCACGGTGCAGCAGCCGCACGAACCCTGGGGAGCACAGCCGTTCTTGGGCGAGATCAGGCCGGCCTGTTCGCGAAGCACCTCCATCAGCGACGCGCCGTCCTCGATGCGGGCGGTGAACGGCTGGCCGTTGAGCGTGAAGGTGATCTCCTCGGTCGTGTGTGAGGGTGTCACGGGTTCACTCCACGATGCCGGCATTGGCGAAGTTTACGCGCGGTCCGCCCGAGAGGGCACCGAGAAGGAGACGGAGGGTCATGTACGCCGACAGGTCGACCGGGACTCGGGGCCCGGGATTCGGGATTCGGGACTCGGGATTCGGGACCCGGGATGCGGGATTCGGCCCTTCGACAGACTCAGGGCCGCCCCGAGCGACGTCGAGGGGCGGGATTCGGGATCCGCGCTGTCGAACTGACAGGATCTCATGGGTGCTCCAGTTCAGCGTGACCACCGCCGTCGGCGACACGAACACGCCATGGTCCGCCCCCTCGGCGTGAGACAGAACGAACTCGCCCTCGGCCAACCGGCCGCGCAGCACGAGGGCGCCGTCCTCCTTCGTGAGCAGGAACCCCGTCAGCGGCGCGGCGCGCTGCCAGGATGCGGGGCTCCCGAAGAACCGGGGCTTCTCGATGTGCGGGCCGCCGTCTTCGGGACAGAACACGTCGCAGTTGCCGCAGTCGTTGCACGCGTCGGCGAAGATGGCGATCTGCGTCGCCTTCAACGCCTGGTAGAGCCGGCTGGTCGTTCGACGCCACGTGCCGTCGGTTCCGACCTCGATGACCGGCACGTCTCCGACGAACGGCTCGACCTCGACTTCGAACACCGCGTCGTTCGGGCATGCCGGGATGCACTTGCGGCAGGACAGGCAGTCCCAGAGCCAGAGACGTGTGCCGAGCTTGCGTGGCGGCTTCCTGTTCCGGGCCGCCCGATACCGCTCGCCGGTCAATGCCTTGTCGAGCAGCGCCTTCGCGTTGAGCCGCATCGCCCGGTCGAGGTCGCCGCCGCCGGGCTCAGTGTGGGCGGCGTCCAGTCCCGCCGAGCGCAGGATGAACTCCGGAATGGTGCGCGCACCGGCTGCATGCATCCGCCCCTCGAGCGTGATGAAGTAGCGCGGCAGCCGGCCGTAGCCTCCCGCCCTGAGGAGGTCGGTGCAGGTCGTGACAGGGACCAGGCCCGCGGCCACGCAGTCCGGCGCGTTCTGCGCGTCGACCCCCGCGGCGAAAGACAGCTGGAGTCCGGCGCCGAACTCCTCGCGCCACTGAAGGGCGAGTGCGGCGTGCAACGCGTGCAGCGGCTGCCCCGACAGGTATTGCACGCGCTCCTTGAGGAACGATCCGGCGTTCAGCACTTCCAGCGTGTTGCCGCACTTCACCCCGGCCGTGACGCCGCGCCCGGCGGCCAGCGCCTGCAGCCGGCGAACGACACCGACCGCCTCGTCGAACGGCAGGTCGCGCTCGTACACGTCCGGGTTGACGGTGACGTCGTCGTAGCCGAGCACACCGTGCAGGATGTCCTCGACGCGGCTCCGCCCCAGCATGGGCGGGTTCAGCTTGATGACGGTGTGGAAGCCGAGTTCGCCGATGAGGAACTCGCCGATCTTCTCCACCTCCCGCGCCGGCGTACCGTGAAAAGTGGAGAGCGTGACACCGGCAGCCAGGCGCGTCCGGAACGGGTGGTCGCGAAACCGCGCGAACTCATCGGGGATCTCGCGGCGCAGTTGGTCCACGACGGCGCTCGCATCCCGCATCGACTCGAGCCATCCCGCCACCGCCCGGCTGCGTACACCCTCCAGGTCGTACCCGACGCTGATGTCGAACACAAACGGGTCGGAGCGGTCGCGTTCCCTCTCGCCTCTCGCCGTCCGCCCCTCGCCTTGCTGCTCGAGCACGCCGCTCGCCCCGAGCATCTCGATGATCATGGACGCCTTCGCGTACTCCCTGAGCGACTCCTCGAGCGTCAGCTCCTGCGACCACTCGGTGTTGTAGCCGATCGTTGCCATGTCGATGCACGGGCGAGACAGCGACAGGCGGTCGTTGACCTGGATCGTCTTGAGCTCGAAGATGCGGGCGCCGGCAAGCCAGCCGAGCGCGATATTCTGGGCGAGCTGCGTGTGCGGTCCGGCTGCCGGCCCGATGGGACTAGCGGCGCGGGTGCCCGCGTAGGGCACCGAGAGGTCGAGCGCCGGGCCGGCCGCAGGGGAGGGCTGCCTGAACGTCCGCTCCGGCAGGTCGAAGATGGCGCGCCTTCGCCGGAGCTCATGGTGCGCACGCCGCAGCAGAACGTGCAGCGGCACGGGCACGAGCTCAGCCACGCATGCGCCTCCACACCGTCGCGGCCAGTTGCCGGGCCCTGCCGTAGACCGCATCCACGTCGATGTTCACGGGAACGCCGTTCCGGCAGACCCAGCGCCCGGCAGCCATCACGCCGGCCATCATCGACGGCTGCACGCCCGCGAGCAGGTGCGCCGGAAGGTTCGCCGCCGTGAGCGGCGTCGGCGGCACGTAGTCGCAGACCACCAGGTCGGCGGCTGAACCCGGCGCCAGCGAGCCGAACGGCACGCCGAAGATCTCGGACGCGAGCGACTGTCCGCCCTGGAGCAGCGCGGCAACCGGATGCGCGCGCCGCAGCCCGAGGTGCTCCCGCTCCCTGAAGTGCGCGAAGCGGAGTTCGGCGAGCATGTCGGCCGGCCAGCCATCGGTGCCGAGCGCCGCCCGCTCGCCGAACCGTTCGACGGGCGCATGCCCGACCGCATTGTTCATGTTCGACCGCGGGTTGTGGACCAGCCAGGCTCCCGCCGCCGTCACGCGCGCGATGTCGTGCGCTGACAGGTGCACGCCGTGCGCCAGCACCGCGCGCTCGTTGAGCAGGCCGTGCCGCTCGAGCCTATCGACGATGCCGCACCCGTGCACCCGCCTGGTGCGCAGTTCGTCGTCCTGCGCTTCCGCGGCGTGGATGTGGACGCCGACGCGGTGGTATCGCGCGAGGTCGCCGAGGGCGGCGAGGCTCGCATCGCGCAGCGTGAATGACGCGTGCGCGCCAACCAGACCCCGGAACATCGTGTCCGTCCGCGTCGCGGCGAGGAACCGGTCGTTCTCGGCGAGTCCCGCGTCGCGGCGCCGCAGCCCGCCGCGATCCGTCACCTCGTAGCAGAGCACGCCCCGGACACCGACGACGCCGAAGGCCTCCCGGATGATGTCCAGCGACCCCGGGATGGCATCGGGGGACGCGTGGTGATCGATGATGGTGGTGGCGCCGGCTCTGACGGCCTCCACCGCGCCCACCATGGCGGCATAGTAGACGGCCTCGTCGTTGAGCGCCTCGTCGAACCGCCACCACACACGGCCCAGCATGTCGGGAAACGATCTCGGCGGAGCCCCCGGGGGCGGCATGCCCCGCGAGAGCGCCGAGTACATGTGCGTGTGCGCGCAGACGAACCCAGGCAGGATGAGCCGCTCTCGGCAGTCCTCGACCTCCTCGCCCGGCTTCGGCCTGAGCCGCGCGCCCCGCGCCACGATGGTGTCGCCCTCCACGCGCACGTCCGCGCGGACCAGCGCGGGCGGGTGGAGGTGCGCCAGCAGTCCTCCCTTCAGCAGCATCGGGTCACCTCTCGATGATGTCCGCGACGGCACTGAGATCCGGGCGCACCTCGTGCGGTTGACCCGCGGCGCTCATGGCGGCCCGGATGTCCTTCAGCCCGTTGCCTGTAATGACCGCGAGCACCGCGGCGCCGGCCGGCACGATGCCCGCCGAGACGGCAGCGCGCACGCCGGCCACCGCGGCCGCGCCGGCCGGTTCACCGAACACTGCGCCCAGTCGCGCCGTCGTGCGCATCGCGTCGAGGATGGCGTCGTCGGAGACCGCCAGCATCGTGCCGCGTGACGCGCGGACCCACGCGAGGGCGCGCCGCCAGTTACGGGGCGTACCGACGGCGATACTGTCGGCGACGGTGGCGGCCCCGGACGGCTCCACGTCGGCCTTCGACTCGAAGGCCCGCACGATGGGGCTCGCCCCGTCCGCCTGGACGCCGAGCATCCGCGGCATGACGCGGGCGAGGCCGAGGCGCTTGAACTCGTGCAGGCCTTTGGTGATGCCGCCGATGGTGCATCCGTCACCGACCGACACCGCCACCCAGTCGGGCAGGTCGCCGTCGAGCAATCTGCCGCGCAGGAACTGCTCGGCGATTTCCAGGCCGGCCGTCTTCTTGCCTTCCACCAGATACGGGTTCGTGCCGCTGTTCCGGTTGTACCAGCGGAACCGCTCGCACGCCGCCCGGCAGAGATCGAAGGCCTGTTCGTACGATCCGCGCACCCGGAACACGGTGGCGCCGAACATCAGCAATTGGGCGACCTTCGGCTCGGGAGCCCGCTCGGGCACGAAGATGAACGCGGGCAGCCCCACGGACGCGGCCATCCCGGCGAGCGACGACGCGGCATTGCCCGTCGATGCGCACGCGATGGCCTGGTAGCCGAACTCGAGCGCCTTGGCCACGCCGACGGCGCTTGCGCGATCCTTGAACGAACCGGTCGGATTGCGGCCTTCGTCCTTGAGGAAGAGACGCCGGACACCCGTCGCCGCTGCGAGGCGCGGAGCCTCGAGGACGGCCGTCCAGCCAACCTGGACGTCGGGCCTCCGGACCCCGGCCGGCACGGGGAGCAGTTCCTGGTAGCGCCACATGTCGGCGCCGCGGTTCGCGAGCGTTTCGAGCGTAAGGCGTGACCGTGCGGCGTCGTAATCGTATCGCGCGTCGAGAATGCCCTCGGGGCCGCATGCGCGGCAGGTCTGATGGTCCCCTGGCGGGTACAGCTTTCCGCACACGATACAGACAAGTCCGGTGAGCATAGGTCGTCGGGAACAGTAGCGCCGGTGGCAGGGCGGGGTCAATGAGGCGAGAGGCGGGAGGCGTGAGGCGGGAGGCGGGAGGCGGGAGGCCTGGTCCCCTATCTCGTTCTCCATGTGACCCGTTCCGTGGGAATCTGCTCTCCGGCGAGATAGCGATCCCGATCGGCGGGGTCGTAGACGAAGATGACGTTGCCGATTGAGGCGCGCGGCGGCCAGTCGAGTTCGGCCGCAGGGCTGTGGCCTCGAAAGCGCGACCTGAACGCGTCCGTCTCCCAGGATTCGATCGCGAGATAGGGCGTAAGGCCGCGGGCGCGGCACTCCGCGAACACGCGATCGAGCCACGCCGGGTCGATGGCGTCCCAGGACAGCGTGGGCAGGCGCGCGTAGTAACGCACGCTGCCGGCAGGCTGAGCGGTCACCACGATGGCGTGGCGCGGCAACCGTGAAGAAGCGAGGCGCCCAAGTTCGACGTACTTCTGCTCGAGAGCTTTCAGGCGGAAGACGGCCAGGTCGTCGGCCCGTCCGAGCCACCAGGTTCCCAGGACCGCAGTCGCCAGAGCCAGCGCGACGATCCCCGCGAGCGGCGGCAATCGGCTCGCCGCCCGTTCCATCAGCGTCATCGTCAGGACGATGAGCACCGGCAGCGCAGGGAGCACGAAGCGGGTGTACCACCAGTCGGTGAACGGGACGTAGGGCAGGTAGGCCACGAGGACGCCCGCGACGAAGGCGAGGAGCGCCCATGCAGCGGTGCGGCGCGCGGCCACGAACGGGGCGAGCAGCCCGAGCGCCAGCACCGGCGTGTGTGCGACAGCGAGCCATGCCGGGTAGTTGACGATGTTGGTGGCCACGTGAGCGACGCTGAAGAGCTGGCCCAGGTCCCCGTAGCCGGACCGCAGCGGTGAGCCGTAGATGGCCGCCTGGAGCAGGGCTACCGCAGCGACCCCGGGCGCCGCGCCGACGGCCGCCGCGAGGGCCGCAAGCCGGGACGGCCACATCAGCAGGAGAGGGATGGCGGCAAGCGGCGCCAGGTTGGGCCGCATCATGATGGCCGCGCCCGTGAGCAGGCCCGCCGCGAGTCCCCGGACGGCGGTCGCGCGGTCGCGCGGCCCCGGGCCGAGTGCCGTGGCCACCGCAGCCGTCCACAGAGCCGCCGCGGGCACGTCGCTCATGGGCTGCACAAGCTGATAGAGAAAGGTGGGGCTGCATGCCAGCAGCAGCGCCGATGCGGCGCCCACGCCAGGCCCAGCCATCCTGCGGCCGAGCAGCCACGTGCACCAGACGGCCAGGAGCCCCAGCAGCGGGACGACCGCGAAGACGGCCGCGTCCCCGGCGGCGCGCAGCGCAGCGGCCATGGCCAGCGACAGTCCGGCGGGGCAGAGGGGCACGGAGCCGCCATCGGGACCAGGCCCTGGCGCGAAACCGGACGGCGCGAATGTGGCCCCCGCGTTCGGCCACGGCACCGGCGGCGCCAGCGGCGGCGCCAGCGACACCCGGCCTTCGGCCAGCATGCGGGCCTGCCCCGCGTAGCAGTGGGAGTCGGAGCCGCCGACGGCGAAGGCGCCCCAGCGGACGGCGATGACTGCCGTCAGCAGCAACGCTGCGGCGGTGACCGCCAGGCAGGCGGGAAGCACGTGCCGGCCGTGCGGGGTGGAGGAGCCGTCGGCCACGCGATTACGCCTTTGCCGAAGAGGGCGGGCGCCAGCCCCCGAAGCGGTAGCCGGCGAGCACGCGCAGCGCACGGACGCCGTCGCGCCAGCCGATCTTCTTGCCTTCGGCGCGCTGGCGCGGCGTGAAATGCACAGGGAGTTCCTGGATGCGGTGGCCGGACAGGAGGAGCTTGGCCGTGATCTCCGGCTCGATGTCGAAGCGGTTGGATTCGAGTTCGAGCGCGCGGGCCACGCCGGTCCGCATGATCTTGTAGCAGGTCTCCATGTCGGTGATGC
>Ga0316616_100000367_pt1 | contig 13813 bp, 12 predicted proteins | sample OWC_Aug_M1_C1_D1_FD_207660 | JGI IMG/M metagenome (GOLD analysis project Ga0316616, IMG submission 207660) | Wetland soil microbial communities from Old Woman Creek delta, Ohio, United States - OWC_Aug_M1_C1_D1_B | ecosystem: Environmental > Terrestrial > Soil > Wetlands | place: USA: Ohio... | reverse complement strand
TACCTGCAAGCCTGGGCGCTGGAGTTCAAGCCCGGCAAAAAGCTGATGACGCGCGACAACCACTACGCCATGTGCACCGACAACGTCTGCAAGGGCGGCTGGCCGGCCGTGTTCGGTTTTCAGCCCGCCGCGCTCGAAGCCATTGCGCCCGAATACCTGCGCGCCGATTCGCCGCGTGCGCGTTATGAGGGGTATCGGGAGAACGCGGGGCGCTGATCGATGCGGACGGCGTACGAAGCCTCGAATGCCATCGAAGCCCATATTCTCCAGGGCTATCTTGAGCAGGAGGGCATCGCTGTCCAGGTTGTCGGCGCCTATCTGCAAGGCGCGATAGGCGAACTCCCGGCACACGGGCTGGTGCGTCTGTTGGTGGACGAGGATGACTACGACCGGGCGCGCGCAGCGATCCTGCGTTGGGAGGCAGCCAGCCCGTCATGAAAACCTATATCGTCGGCGGCGCAGTGCGTGACCACTTGCTGGGCTTGCCGGTAGCTGACCGCGATTACGTTGTCGTCGGCGCCACGCCCGAGCAGATGGTGGCGCTGGGGTATCAACCGGTCGGCAAGGATTTCCCGGTTTTTCTGCATCCCGACACCCACGCCGAATACGCACTTGCGCGCACCGAGCGCAAATCCGGCCCGGGCTACAAAGGCTTCACCGTTCACGCCGCGCCCGACGTCACACTGGAACAGGACTTGTCGCGGCGTGACCTCACCATCAACGCCATGGCCGAGGCCAGCGACGGCGCGCTGGTCGACCCCTACGGTGGTCAGCGCGATCTGGCTGCCAAAACCTTTCGTCACGTCAGTGCAGCCTTTGCCGAAGACCCGGTGCGCATCCTGCGCGTGGCGCGTTTCGCCGCGCGCTTCACCGATTTTGCTGTGGCGGCGGAGACCAACGCGTTGATGCGGCAGATGGTGGACAACGGTGAAGTCGACGCACTGGTGCCCGAACGCGTGTGGCAGGAAATTGCGCGTGGCCTGATGGAGGCGCAGCCCTCGCGGATGTTTCAGGTGCTGCGCGACTGCGGCGCGCTGGCCAGACTGTTCCCAGAAATCGACCGCCTGTTTGGCGTGCCGCAGCCGCCCGAACACCACCCCGAAATCGATACCGGTGTCCACGTCATGCTCGTCGTCGACTGGGCGGCGCGGCAAGGCTTCAGCCTGCCGGTGCGCTTTGCTGCGCTGACGCACGACCTCGGCAAGGGCGTGACGCCACCTGAACTGTGGCCGAAGCATCACGGTCACGAAGCCAAAAGCGTTGAACTGGTGCGGGCGTTGTGCGAACGCATCCGGGTTCCCGCCGACTGCCGTGAGCTGGCCGTTGCGGTGGCGCGCGACCACGGCAATGCGCATCGTGCACTGGAACTTCGCGCAGCCACGGTCGTCGAATTGCTGGAACGCGTCGATGCGTTTCGCCGCCCGGAGCGCTTCGCCGAATTTTTACAGGCCTGCGAATGTGATTTCCGTGGTCGCCCGGGTTATGAAACGCGCGAATTTCCCGAAACCGCCTATTTGATGCAGGCGCTTGCCGTTGCGCGTGCGGTTGATGCCGGTGCGGTGGCGCAGGTGTCCGCGCCCGACAAGGTGCGCGAAGCGGTGTTCCGCGCGCGCGCAGCGGCAGTCGAAGCCTGGAAACGAACGATTTAAGGAAGCCTCATGCCCTACAGTGAACAAACCGTGCAGTCCGTCCGTCCATGGTCGGATAAAACTTTCAGCTTCACGCTGACCCGGCCGCAGGATTTTGATTTTGCCAACGGCGAGTTCGTCACCCTCGGACTCAAGCGCGAAGGCAAGCTGGTGGCGCGTGCGTATTCCATCGTGTCCACCGCCGACCGCGACCATCTGGAATTCCTCAGCATCCACGTGCCGGACGGTCCGCTCACCAGTCAGCTCGTGCATGTCCAGCCCGGCAGCACGGTGTGGGTGAACAGCAAGACCACGGGCTCGCTTACCTTGAATCATGTGTTGCCGGGCCGCACGCTGTACATGCTCGCCACCGGCACTGGCCTCGCGCCCTTCATCAGCCTGGTTCGCGCAGCTGAGACCTATGCGCGGTTTGAACAGGTGGTGCTGGTGCATTCGGTGCGCACGGTGGCCGAGTTGGCATACCGTGACGAGATCGAGGCGCTCGGTAATCCGCGGTTGCGCTATGTGCCGACGGTGACGCGTGAAGCGTTTGCCACGTCCGGGCGGGGTGCCGACCTGTTTCGCTCGGGGGCGTTATCGCAAGGTCTCGGGCTGCCCTTGCCCGATCCCGAACACGACCGCGTGATGATCTGCGGCAACCCCGACATGACGCGCGAGATGACACGCTATCTGAAAGACAGCGGCTGGACGCTGACCAACCATCGCGGGGTCGGCAATTTCAGCACCGAACTGGCTTTCGTTGTGCATCACGAATAAGGCGTGGCCGCATCGCTGCCTCAAAACTCGAGGCAGTTTCCCTGCCCTTTGGATAAGCGCTGCTCAATCATCCCTGTCATGGCCGCGACCATGGCCATGACCCCTGTCATGGCCACGACGGCCATGACGCTCGTAGTCGTCGCGGTGATGATGACCGCCGCCATGCCAGTCGTTGCGTGAGGGGTAATACTGGACGCGAGGTGCAGGGTAATACGGTGCGCGCACAACAACCGGCGCACGATAGTAGACCGGCGCCACGGGTACGTAGGGATAACCTCCGCTCTGATAGAACAGGCTGAATCCATTGAGCGGCGCGCCGATTGATACGGCGATGCTCGGCTCGACAACGACGGCACGGCCGCGATAGCCATCCGCGTAATAGTCACCGGAGGCGAGTGCTGCGACAGGAGTGGCGAGGAGTGTGGCGGCAAGCAATGTGGTGCGTAACATGATCAGGTTCCTTTTATCAAGAGAGGACGTGGTGTGGCCGACTTAACTGCGCTGGTCTTTTCTCCAGCCGTTGCCACGCTGGTCCTGCGCGATGCTGTATGACACATTGAGGTTGAGGAATGCGCCCGGGTCATAGGGCAGGCGGGTGGTGAATTCGCGACCATTGAAGCGGTAGCGCACATCGTATCCAGTCAACACCTGGCGGTAGTTGTCCTGGACGCTGCAGCGTTCCACCTGGGTGGGGCGCGACTCGGTGACTGCGCCGCGATCATTCCAGCGGTCACCCACGACTGCGCCGGTGGCCGCCCCGACGGCAGCAGCGGCGACCTTTCCGTTGCCCTTGCCGACCGTCGAGCCGATCAGACCACCTGCGATGGCACCGAGGATTGCGCCGCCGGGATTGTTGGCGCTGCGATACGTCTGCGTTTCGTAGCCGGTGGTTTCAGTCCAGCATTCCTTGCGCGGCTCGTTGATGGTGTCGTATACCGGTTCGCTGGCAACGACTCGGGCGCGGACAACCATTTCGTCGTCCGGGCGACGGTCGGCCTGAGCGGTTCCGCTGGCTGCGAACAGCGCGGCGATCAGGGTCGTGTTGAAAATGCGTGTACTCATGCTGACTCTCCTTGGTTGAAGCAAATTGATGCGGGTTAGTGGCGGGGCTGACGCGAAGAACGGTCTTTGCTGTCGCCCTGATCCTGTTGCTGGCGGCGCTCGTAACCATAGCCATAGCCCTGGGGTTCGTTGCGTTCGGCTTCACGCTTGTTGCGGCTACGCGTGTCCTGCTTGTCGTTACGTTGATCCTGACGAACGTCGTCGCGGGCGTCGCGTGCGGCCACCCTGAACGATCCATCCAGGCTTTCCGGATTCGCCTGCGCAGGCGTGGCCAGTGCAAACCCCAGTGCAGCCACTCCAGCCATCCATGTGTAACGTGTATTCAATTTTGTCTCCTTATGCGGGGGGCGATGTCTCGCTCCCACGCTTCGCAGTTTGGGTGAGGAAAGTAAGCGTTCTGTTTCACGCAAGCGCGATTTTGTAACCGTGTGTAACCGGATGGGAAGTGCACGGGTGCCGCGCTATAGTTGCCACATGGAAAAAGACCTGATCTATGTAACGGATGACGACCCCGGCATTCGCGAACTGGTGGCCGAATATCTCGCCACGCAGGGTTACGCGGTTGAGACGGCGGCGGATGCGGCGGCACTGGATCGCTTGCTGGCGGCGCGCCTGCCGCAGCTCGTAGTGCTGGACTGGATGATGCCGGGCGAAGACGGCCTGTCGGTTGCCCGCCGCCTGCGCGCGCAGCCGGGGTTTCCGCCCATCATCATGCTGTCGGCGAAGGGCGAGGACATCGACCGCATCATCGGCCTCGAAATCGGCGCGGATGATTACCTGCCCAAGCCGTTCAACCCGCGCGAGTTGCTGGCGCGCATCCGCGCGGTGCTGCGGCGGCACGAACCGGTTCCCGCGCAGGCTGCGGCCGCATCCGCCAAAACCTTTGCTTTCGGCCCTTTCGTCGTCAATCTCGACGCCCGCAGCCTGAGTCGCGACGGCACTGACATCACGCTCACCGGCGGCGAATACGAACTGCTGGAAATATTCGTCAACCACGCCAACCGCGCGCTGTCGCGCGACTGGCTGATGGATCAGTTGCGCGGCTTCGAGCGTGACCCGTTCGATCGCAGCATCGATGTACGGGTGAATCGCCTGCGCAAGAAAATCGAGGACGACCCGGCCAATCCGGCTTACATTCGCACTCAACGAGGACAGGGATATTTGTTTGTGCCGCGGGGCAAAGATTAGTAGTCTGCTAAAAGTAACGTTTTTGCGCGATCATCACGCAAACTGATTGGTATCTTTAGGGTAGGCACCTCCTGATAAAAACAAGATGACTTTTGCTTCTTCCAGACCGGGCAAAAAGGAACAGCGGCGCCATGCGCGGCTGGCCACATTGCAGACTGCGCAGATCCGTTTTGGCGAAGGCGAGGCCATTCCGGCCGAAATCCGTGACTATTGCCAGACTGGGCTGTACGTGGCCTTTCCCGGCGCGCGCACACCTGACGCCGCCCTTCCGGCGCTGGTGGGCGATTCCGTGCGGGTGGCGTTTGAAGTGGGCGCTGCCGGCGCATTTCGGTGCAAGGGACGGGTCGCGCATGTGTCGCCCGGTGGGGTGGGTGTCTTTACTGCCACCCTGCCCGAAGGGATCGTGCAGGCCTTGCGAGCGGCAAGTGGGCATCTTGCCCGGCCTGATTCCGGCAGGGGGGGCGACGGCCTGAGCCCGCAGCAGACCCAGGCGCTGCAACTCGAATGCACCAGCCAGTTCCGCAGCTTCCTTGATAAGGTGATGCAGGACTTTTTTGAACACGCTGAGGAGCGACTGGGGGAGGCGGGTCAGGACGAGCCGAGTTTTCTGGAGCGCTCCCGTTACGACTATGGCGTCCAGGAACTGACGCAGCGCCGCAGCCGGATCGAAGAGGATTTTTTCAATGCCGTACGCGACCGCATCCAGTATGTAGGGTCGGCCACGGAAGCGTCCCTGGGGGCGCCCGCAGCGAACAAGCTATCCCTTGTCGACGAGGCCGAATTCGAGGACTGGCTGAGTTTGTCGGCGGTTATCAAGCAGATCGAGTTGGCTATTGCGACCCCGCTCGGTGAGTTCGAGCAGCGCTACAGCAGGCTGATCGGCATGCCGGTCGACCGGAAAAACAATCCCCTTGGCCCGGAAATGATCGGTCGTGCTTTCCAGGATGCCATTCAGGTGCTGGATTTCTCCAACCCCATGCGGGCGGTTCTCTACAAAACGCTCGGGCAAGCCGTGTCGAACCATAGTTTGGCGCTGTACCAGCAGCTCAACCAGACGCTGGCTTCCCTGCAACCGGCCACACCGCCCGAGCCGGGCCGCGGCAAGGCGAAATCGAAGCCTGCCCCGGCCGCAGCGGCTGAGGTTCAATCCATTGAAAGCGACAAGCCGAAGCCGGATCTCGCCGAAATCGCGGACACGCTGAACGCACTCTACAAGCAGGATCAGGCGGGTACGCCCCAGACGCCGGAAAGCACCGAGTACAGTCTGGATCGTATTCTGGCGGCCCTCAATCAGTCTCAACGGCGTGTAGCCAGTGCCACACCGGCGGCGCCTGCAGCGCGATCCAGTAGCCAGATGGGCGCTGCCCCGGGACATCCGGCTGCCGCGCGGCCCGAGATCCTGCAGGTGGTCAGCCGCATGCAACAGACCGCCCGCCAGATGGTCGGGCGAGATGAGTCCGCGCTGCGACCTGCCGGGTCGAGCAGCGCCGGGGCGGCGTTGCCGGAGGCCAGCCTGCGCGAGTTGCAGCTCGCCCTGGATAGCTTGCCACTGGTGAGCCAGGCAACGGCGGGCATGCCATCTTCATTGACCGATCAGATCGATGCGCACATCGCCTCGAGCGGGGGCGGTGCCAGATGGATTGCGCCGGACCAGCGGCGGATTCTGGATACCACCTCGGACTTGTTCGCCCGGGCACGGGCGGACTTCGTGCCCAGTTCGGACGTGGAGTTGCTGGTGAAGCGGCTGGAGCGCCCGTTGCTCAAGCTTGCGCTGCAGGACGCCAATTTTCCCAATTTGCCGGATCATCCCGCCCGGCAGGTGCTCAACCTCATCGAGCAATACGCCGTGGCGGCGGATGACAAGGGCAAGTTTTTTGATGCCAAGCTGCAACGATTCCTCTATCTGCTGGTGGATCGTGTCTGCGCTCGGGCCGATGAGGACCCCGGCATTTTCGAGGGGGTTCGCGACAGTCTCGAAAAGGTGTTGTTGCCGATCCTGCAAATCCGCAGAACGCGGGTGGCGCGCCTGCAGGAAGCCAGCGAGGGGCGGGAGCGCATCCGTTCGGCCCGCACCCGCGTCAACGCGGCACTGGAACAGCGCTTGGCGGGGCGCGAAGTGCCCGCCATGCTGTTGCGCCTGCTGGATGCGGGCTGGCGCCAGTATCTCGTTCTGCTGGAAATGCGCCAGGGCGCGCAGGGTGAATTGTGGGACGCCGGCCTGGCGGTGCTGGATCGGCTGTTCGCGTGGCTCGGCCCTGATCATGCGGACGCGTCCCGAGCCCCTGAGGCCGCCCAGGCATTGCTGAGCGAGGTCGAGCGCACGCTGGCAACGGTCAATGTCGACGCCAAGCTGTTGGCTGCATTCATGGATGAGCTGGGCGACAGGCTGGCCGATGCGTCGTCGCGTCCCGCCGCCGCAACCGCAACTGCGATGGTGTTGGTCCCGCCGGGCAGATTGGCTACATCACACGGTGAGGGGGACGATGCGCCCGCGCATCGCCGGCTGGCGGAACGCCTGCGAGTGGGCGACTGGTGGGATTTCAGTCTGGACGACGGCAAGGTTCCGATGCAGCTCATCTGGGTCAGCCAGCCGCCATTGGGCTGCGCCTTTGCCAACCGCTCCGCGACCAGCAAGACCGAGTTCACTCTGGCCGAGCTTTCCCGGCGCATGCAGGGGGGGCTCGTCAATCCGGGCAAGGATCTGGATATGCCGCTGTTCGAGCGCTCAGAGCATGCCTTGTTCGATGAGACCTATCAGCGCATGGTGCATCAGGTCATGCACGACCCGGTGACGGGATTGCTCAATCGCAAGGGCTTCATGCATCACTTGAACCATCTGGCCATGCCGGACCAGGCTGACAAAGCGCACGCGATTGGCATCATCGAGTTTGACCAGTTCCGCATGATCTACAACACCTGCGGTGTGACGGCGGCAGAAAGCCTGGCTCGCAGTCTGGCCAACGAGGTTCGCGCGCAAATCGGCCCTGATGCCGCCATCGCCACGTTCCGCGACGATACCCTGGCGATTCTGCTGCCCAACTGCAGCCGGGACGACGGTTGCCAGGCCGTCGATAGCCTGCTCAAGCAGGTGAAGGATTACCATTTCCAGCATGGGGAGCACAGCTACAGCATCGGTTTCAATATCGGCTTGACCGAATATGCGCCGGCCCGGTTCAGCGCGGCAGAAGCCATCCGGCATGCCGACTCGGCCTGTATCACGGCAAAATCGATGGGGCGCAACCGGATGCAGATTTATGAGCAGTCCAGCCCGCAGTTGCAGTCCCAGGAATCCATGATGGATTGGGCAGGACGCCTCGACTCCTTTCTCAAAGGCAGCGGCTTGTATTTGCGCTGTCAACAGGTGATGCCCATCAGTACGGACAACACCTCTCTTCTGCCCTATTACGAGATTCTGCTGGGTATCGATAGCGAGGCCGGACAGGAAGTCAGTCCCGTGCACTTCGTTCCCGCAGTGGAAAGCCTGCAGCGTTCACACGAACTGGATATTTGGGTGATGCAGAAAGTGTTCGAATGGATCAGAGTCAACCCGTCGGGTTTCGCGTCCCTGGGTGGGTTCGCCATCAACCTTTCGGCCAACTCGCTGAGCAATCCCGAGGTGATGAGCTATCTGCAGCAGGTGCTGCCGGGCAGCGACATCCCCACCCACAAAATTGCCTTCGAGATCACGGAAACCGCCGCCATCGAGAGTTATGGCGCCGCGCAGGATTTCATCCGGGAAATTCGCCGCTATGGCTGCAAGTTCTCACTGGACGACTTTGGCAGCGGCTTCACTTCTTATGCCCACCTGAAAAATCTGCGCACCGATACGCTTAAAATCGACGGCAGCTTCGTCAAGGACATGCTGCAGAATTCAGACGACTACGCCATGGTCAAGTCGATGAACGACATTGGACATTCGCTGGGTCTGATCACGGTGGCCGAATACGTGGAATCGCCCCTGATCCTGGAGGCGCTCCGGGAAATCGGGGTCGACTATGCCCAGGGCTACGCCATTCACAAGCCCTGCCGCATCGACGAACTGTTGTCGGCGCGGGAGCCAGTATTCATTAAGTGAGTGCCCGTTGGCTGCGAAACCTGCGACCGGCTCAGTCGGGATCGGCCGACGCCATTTCTGGCGGGCAAGTCATTCAAGTTCCTGACCCATGCCCCATTCTCTCTTCGCCCGCACCGCGCTGACGCTGGCGCTGGCCTTCATCGTGTTTCAGGCAGCAGCGTTCTGGGTGGTGTACCGCACCCTGATCGTGCCAGTGGCTGAGCGTTCGGCGAACGACCTGGCGGGCCTGGTCGTGTTGTCGGCGCAAACCTGGGTGGAATTGCCACCGCAGACGCGTGCGGCGTTCGAGCGCGAACTGGCGAGCCGCCATGGCTTGCGCCTGACCACCGTCGACGTGGGCGCGACGGCTGATGCGCCGCCGTTTACATTTCGCAGCCAGATCGAAGCCGCATTGAGCCAGCGGCTGGGCGGCGCTGTGGTGTTGCGCGGGGTACCGGGCACCGCGGCAGCGTGGCTGGATATTCCGCTGGGCGGGCATGATCTGCGGGTGGGGTTTTTCCCGGATCGCTATGCCGTCAAACTGCCGCTGGCCACCATCGCGGTGGTCGCCCTGGGCACATTTTTGAGCCTGTTGACAGCCCTGCTGCTGGTGCGCCGTATCACGGTTCCGCTGGCGCGCGCGGCGCAGGCGGCCGGCCAGGTGGGGGCGGGGGAGCTGCCCGAGGCCCTGCCGGAAACCGGCCCCGCCGAACTCGCCGAACTGGCACGCTGCTTCAATAAGATGGCGGCCGAGGTGCGCGAATTGCTGGATAACCGCACCACCTTGCTGGCGGGTATCTCCCACGACTTGCGCACGCCGATGACGCGCCTGCAACTCAATCTGGAAATGCTGCGCGATGATTCCGGCCATGCCAGCCCGGCGCGCATCGACCGTGCGGTGAATGATCTGGCCGAGATGAACCAGCTGATCGGCGGCTATCTGGAGCTGGCGCGTTCCACACAGGCGGCAACGAAAGTGCGCTTCGATCTGGCAGCCTTGCTGCGGGACGTGGCGGCAGATGCGGGGCTGGCGTGGTCCTCCCCAACACCCTGTGAAATCGAGGCGAGCCGCCTGGCGCTGCGGCAAATCGTGGCCAACCTGATCGAGAACGCGCAGCGCTACGGCGGCGACACGCCGGTCGAGTTGGCACTGGAATGTGGTGAACAATGGGTGCGGGTAATCGTGCGCGATGGTGGCGCTGGGATTCCAGACGATCAACTGGAAAAAGTGTTCAGGCCGTTTTATCGGCTGGAGAGATCGCGTTCACAGGCCACCGGTGGAACCGGGCTGGGGCTGGCGATTGTGCGCCAGCTGGCCGAAACAAATGGGTGGAAGGTGTGGCTGGCTAATCGTGAGACAGGCGGGCTGGAAGCCGTACTGGAAATTCGCCGCCTATAAAGTTTGCTGACGAGTCATGTGCGGGCAATGCGCGGGCTGGCGACGCAACACGCGCAGCTCGACAAACAACAGCGTCAAGCTGAACATGGACATCTGGTGCGTACTGCCATTAAACAGCGCCAGCGGTGAGCGGGATAAGCTGAAGCTCACGTTAATGCATCGATTCAGTTGCATCACACGCTCGGCTGGCGGGCGAACAGCGAAAATTGCACGAACAGCACCGACAGGCTGGTGAGGCTCATGCGTTCGGTCTGGCCGTAGAACCAGGCGAAAGGCGAGCTGCTCAGGGCAAGAACGAGTTGGGTTTGGCCGAAGTTGACTTTCATGATGCGCTCCTGAGTGAGGTTGGATGCCTGACTACTTGCAATGCCTGTGCCACCCGGCCTGCTTGCCGGGAGCTGTTTATAAATCTGATGAAAAACAATTGGATAGGTGTTTTCTGCCGGCGGGTGGCGCAGCGGCGGACGGGGGCGGGCTGACGAAAAGATGACAGCTCGCGTCGAACTGCCAGACACTTGACGCATCAAAACGGCCGGAGCGGGATGACAGGGTAGAATCCGCCCTCCCGCATCACTTAGTCAGGGTGCGCCCACGCGCACAACCGCATGATTCTGCTTAAAAACATCTGCCTTCGGCGCGGTTCCCGCGTGCTGTTCGACAACGCCACGGCATCCATCAACCCCGGTGAAATGGTCGGCTTGGTGGGGCGCAACGGCGCTGGTAAGTCCAGCCTGTTTGCGCTGCTGAACGGCACGCTGCATGAAGACAAGGGCGAGTTTTCCATCCCGTCGCAGTGGCGCATGGCGCAGGTGGCGCAGGACATGCCGGAAACGAGCGAGTCGGCGACCGACTTCGTTATTGCCGGGGATACGCAGCTCACTGCGGCCCAGGCCGAAGTCACTGCTGCCGAAGCAAGTGACGACGGTGAGCGCATGGCGCACGCCTACATGGCGCTGCATGACGCGGGGGCGCACGACGCGCAATCGCGCGCGCAGTCGCTGATCCTCGGGCTGGGCTTTCAGGTGCGTGAGTTGAATCAGCCGGTGAACAGCTTTTCCGGCGGCTGGCGCATGCGCCTGCAACTCGCGCGCGCGCTGATGTGCCCGTCCGACCTGCTGCTGCTCGACGAACCGACCAACCACCTCGACCTCGACGCGCTGGTGTGGCTGGAAGCCTGGCTGAAAAAATATCCCGGTACCATGCTGGTGATCAGCCACGACCGCGAGTTTCTCGACGCCGTGACCAACGTCACCCTGCACATCGAAAACGGCCAGCTCACCCGTTACGGCGGCAACTACAGCACCTTCGAGGACATGCGCGCCGAGCAGATGGTGCTGCAGCAGGCGGCGTTCGCCAAACAGCAGGACAAGATCGCCCACCTGCAGGAATTCATCAACCGCTTCAAGGCCAAGGCCAGCAAGGCCAAACAGGCGCAGAGCAGGGTCAAGGCGCTGGATCGCATGGAAAAGCTGGCGCCGATGCTGGCGAATGCCGAATTCACCTTCGAATTCCAGGAACCGCAGAACCTGCCCAACCCCATGCTGACCATCGACGACGCCAGCTTCGGCTACCCGCCGCCCGCTGACGCGCCTGCCGGCACGCCGCCGACCGTGATCGTACGCAATGTCAGCAAATCCGTCTTCGCCGGGCAGCGCATCGGCATTCTGGGCGCGAACGGCCAGGGTAAATCGACGCTGGTGAAAACCGTCGCGCGTGAGCTGAAAGTGGTCGCCGGCGAAGTCATCGAAGGCCGCGGCCTCAACATTGGCTACTTCGCGCAGCAGGAACTCGACGTGCTGCGCCCCAAGGACACCCCGCTGGAACACATGATCCGCCTCGCGCGCGACACCATCGCCAACGGCGGTGCGGGTCAGTTCAGCAGCCGCGAGCAGGATTTGCGCAACTTCCTCGGCACCTTCAACTTCAGCGGCGACATGGTCAAGCAAACTGTCGGCACCATGAGCGGCGGCGAAAAGGCGCGGCTGGTGCTGTGCATGATCGTGTGGCAACGCCCCAATCTGCTGCTTCTGGACGAACCGACCAACCACCTTGATCTGGCCACGCGCGAAGCACTGGCGATGGCGCTCAACGAATTCGAAGGTACGGTCATGCTGGTCAGCCACGACCGTGCCCTGCTGCGTTCGGTGTGCGACGAATTCTGGCTGGTCAGCCGCGGCGGCGTCGAGCCATTCGACGGCGACCTGGATGACTACCAGCGCTATCTGCTGGACGAGGGCAAGCGCCTGCGTGAAGAATTGAAGCAGGCTGGCAAGGTGGCTGAAGCGCCGGTGGCAAAACCCGAACCCGCGCCGGTGGCGGCGAAACGCGCGGCACCGTCCGGCAAGCTGAAGCCTTTGAAACAGTCACTGGAGAAGCTCGACAAGAGCATGGCTGCGCTGCAGGCTGAAAAGGCTGCACTGGAAGCGAAGCTGGCGGGGGGCTTGCCGGTCGAGGCGATTGCCGAAACGGGCAGGCAGATCCAGCACATCAGCGATGAGCTGGCGCGCGAGGAAGAGAAATGGATGGAACTGTCGGAGCAGATTGAGGCGTTGGAAACAGCGAGCGCCTGACCGCAAAAGCGGAACCCCTCTGCCCTGTCATTGCGGACAGCGAGAGTCCACCGCCCTACAGTTTCTTGTCCTCAATTTGCTTCGTGATGAGATCCTTCTCTGCCCGGACTTCCAGTAGCAGCTTGTAGGCAATGTAGTACTTGTAGATGTTGGCGACGTAGGTCACCGTCTCCGCCCCGATTTTCTCGGCGGCGACATATTCCACGTTGTGAAACCAGACGTTCGGGTCCAGCCCGCGCTTGGCCGCTTCCTTGCGCAGCTGCGCGACCCGTCCCGCGCCGGCGTTGTAGGAGGCAAACGCGAACAGCGCCTTGTCGAGCTGGGTCATGGGCTCATCGCCGTAGTAGTGGTCGATCATCCAGCGCATGTATTTCACGCCGGCATGGATGTTCGGCTCGACCTGCGCAATATCGCCCACGTTGAGATCCCTGCCGGTAGCCGGCATGACCTGCATCACGCCGATGGCGCCCACCGGGCTGCGGATGGCCTGGTTCAGCTGGGATTCCTGGTATCCCTGGGCCGCCATCAGCAGCCAGTCGACGTCGTACTGCTTGCCGTACTTCTGGAAATACTGCACCACGGCGCGAAGTTTCCTGCGCTCGGATTCGGATGCTGCGTTCTTCACGTACTGGGCGTTCCTGAAATACTTCGCCAGGAGAACATTGCCCGTGGCGGAGCCCTTGGCGTGACGTGCCAGAAAATCATCGAGGGTGGCCTTGAGCTGCGGGCTGTTCTTGCGAATCGCCCACGCGATGTTGCCGCCGGTGCGCACGGCCACATCGTCATGCACCTTGATGGCGGGGAACACCTGCTTCCAGAAATCCACCACATGCTTGTCCACCACGATGAGCGGGATCAGGCCGGCGTTCACCATCTCGATCAGGTCTTCATCCTCCAGCGCCTCCGGTGCTTCCTTGATGATCACGGCCGGCTTTTTCTCGGCGGCAAAGCGCCGGTTGAGCGCCACCAGGCTTTCGTAATAGCTGGAAGTCTTGCGCACGAACACGGGCTTGCCGGCCAGATCGTTCACGCTGGCTACCGGCGGTGATGCGGGACCGGACACCACCACTTCGCTCGTGTTGGGATAGGCCGGCGCGGAAAAGTCGACCAGCTTGCGGCGCCCGGGGGTATCGGT
>Ga0316616_100000365_pt1 | contig 13823 bp, 10 predicted proteins | sample OWC_Aug_M1_C1_D1_FD_207660 | JGI IMG/M metagenome (GOLD analysis project Ga0316616, IMG submission 207660) | Wetland soil microbial communities from Old Woman Creek delta, Ohio, United States - OWC_Aug_M1_C1_D1_B | ecosystem: Environmental > Terrestrial > Soil > Wetlands | place: USA: Ohio... | reverse complement strand
CGTCGGCGCCTTCGCGCTCCTCGCGGTACACCTTTTCCCGGAACTCGGGCGCCATGTAGACGCCGACCACCACCGGGATCTTCTCCACGAGCGGCGCCGGTATCGCCGGCCGCGCCTCGAATTCGGTCGTGCCGCAGCCCGCGAGCAGCGCCAGCATGGGCCAGCACATCCGTCTCCACGGTGGCGCGGTCGTCCGCACTGGTCTTCCGTTCATCCCGTTCGTCGCATCCATCGAAATCATCTTCGCATGTCCCGGCTCTAGCGGGGATAGCTGCCCGGCTCGTTCAAGCCGACGAAGGTGCCACCATTGCGCTCGCAGAGCGCCCGCATCAGCGAGGAAAACCGGATGCTGGTCACCTGCGGCGCGTCGGGCCGGACCGGGAAGCCGAGCGCATGGATGCGGACCCGGCGCTTGCCGCCCTTGTCCTCGCGATTGATCATGTCCACGGACTTCAGCACGGAGTCGATCGAAGAGCCGGTGAATTCGTCGCCGAACACGTACAGGCTGATACGCAGGCCCGACGCGTAGTACGTTCGGATCGCCTCGACGATACCTTCGACCGGGCTCGAGTTGCTGAACGGGAACCAGTCGCGCAGGCGTTCGAGTACCAGCTTGCGCTGCATCGGCGTGTCGGGGAGCCAGCGCCCGCGATAGGACGGGAACATGTAGGTGCCCTCGTCGCTCATGACCTGCCAGCCCTTCACGGACGGGTACGCGTCGAGCACCTCCTGCATCTTCCTGATCACCAGCGGCCAGGCGTAGTTGGCCATGCTGCCCGACGTGTCGATGATGAAGATGACGTACTCGCTGTCGACCGGCAGGCCGCCGATCGGAGAGTCGTCCTTGCGGCGGTACTGCGCGCCGAGCAGCCGCTTCATCTCCTCGGTCAGGTCCTGCTGGGCGGAGACGAGCTGGCCCTCGATGTTGTTCGCCACCTCGGCCTCCTTGCGCGAGGATTCGAACTGCCCGCGTATCGAGCTCAGGTCGCCACGCAGTCGCGCGATCTTGAGCTGCTCCTCCGAAAGCTGGATCCTGCGCGCCTTCAACTCGCGGTTCAGCACCTCGCTGGTGCCGCGTATCTCGACCAGCTCCTGCTGCAGCTTCAGCACGATCCCCTGCAGGTCTTCGCGGGATTTCTCGATCACCACCGGCTCGCCCACCTCCGTGAGCACGAGCAGCAGGATCACCGCGCCGAAGCCGCAGCAGATCGCGTCGAGGAAAGACAGGCTGAACACCTCGACGTCGCGCCGTGCGAGTCTCGAGCGCCTCATGGCCAGTCCCTCGCCGGACTCAGGAACGAGCCGCGCGTGCGACGCGCGAGCGTCCAGTAGGCGGCCGGCGCCATCGGATCGCCTTCCATCGGCAGCAGGATCACGTTGACCGGCACGCCGGGAGGCAGCCTGCCGAGCGCCTTCTCGAAGATCTTGAGCCGGTCGTTACCGTCGACGGTCTTCTTCACGAGCGGGGCCGATGCGCCCTGCGTCGGCAGCCCGTCCGTGATCAGGATGATGTTGTCCGGACGCGGCGCAAGCGCACCGGCCGCCGCGAGTGCGTTCTCGAGGCTCGTCCCGTCCTGCGGGACGGTCTTGCGCAGCTCGCGCAACACATCGTTCAGCGCGGCCGCGTCGTCGGCCGCGAGCCACTTGCCGGCGCTCTCCGGCACGAGCGGCCGCGCCTGCGTGTTGTATCCGTAGACCTGGAACTTCGACTTCGAAGGGATCTGCGACGTGAGCCAGTCGACGGTCGACACGGTGCGGCGCCACTTGCCGGCTGCCATGCGGCGCACCTCCGGCATGTTGCGCAGCCGGATCACGTTCACGACCGACTCGTCCATCATGCTGGCGGACACGTCCACGAGGATCAGGATCCGCTCGCCCCCGATCTTGAGACCGGTCAGGTACTGCCGGTCGCCACTGCCGATGAAACCCTTGATGCGCGTGCCTGGCTGGCCCGGGCTCGGCGTGCCGGCGGCGAGCCGCCGCGTGCCCTCCTCGAGCGACTTCAGGTCCTGCTTGAGCCGCTCGATCGACTCACGCTTCGAGAGAGTGTCCTTCTGGGCCTCCGCCAGCTGCTGGCGCAGTTTCTCGGTTTCCTCGACGATGCGGTTGGCCAGCCCCTCGGCAGGAACGGCGCGATCGGTTCCCTCGAGCGAGTTACGCAGCACGACCAGGTTCTTGTAACCCTCGAGGACCTCCTCCTCGAGCCTGTTCACCTCGGACTGCAACTCGTCGTTGCGGTTCTGGCGCTGCACGCCGGCCTGAGCGCTCAGGATCGTATAGAAGAGCACCACCGCGCCGAACCCGCACGCGATCACGTCCAGGAACGAGAGGCTGAAGACCTCGATCTTACGGCGCGCCATCGTCGTCCACCGCGCGAACGAGTTCGCACTCCACGCCCGGGCTGCCGACGCGCAGGCGGTCGCCGGCGCGCAACTCGACACGACCGGTCACGCGATCACCGTTCACGAATGTGCCGTAGGTGCTGTGATCGTCGAGCCACACCGCGCCACTCTCTCCCGACAGCGTGCAATGGCTGCGGGAAATGCCGGGGCCGGGCTCGAGAGTCAGCGCACGCCGGTCGCCGGGCACCGCCGACCCAAGCGTGAGCGGCCAGCGACCGATGCGATAGGCCCGGCTGGCCAGCACGACATGCGTGGGCCGCAAGTCGGCCGGTACGGTCGCGGTCCGGACCGCCGCGCGCTGCGCGCCGGCCTGCAGCGGCACCGGCAGGTGCTGAACCAGCACGAGCCCGCGCTCGTTCCCGCGCAGGACACTCTCGTACGCGAGCGCGCCGAGCGCTGCCGCACCGCGCGGCAGGCGCGTCACCTCGCAGTCCCTGATCGCCGCCAGGTGCTCGTCGAGTCCCGGCATGGACGAGAAGCGCTGCGAAAGCCGCAGGTGCAGCGGGCCGCCACCCGGTCGGGCGCGTTGCAGCGCGCGCACGTACTCGTCGTAAAGCGGAGCCGCCGCCTGGATGAAGTCGCCGGCCACGAGCTGCACCGCGTGCTTCGCGTCGCTCGATTCGACCTCGACGACCACCGCCGCATCGGCACGCAACGCATCGAGCCACGCGGGCAGGCCGTCACAGAGGCGCTGTTCGGTCGCTGCCTGGTGCAGCGGATCGAAGCGTGTCTTGCGCACGAAGGCCGACGAAATCATTTCGAGCCACGCCTGCTGCAGCGCAAGCCAGCCATGCTGCTGGAGGATCTCGAACCTGGTGCGGCGCAGGTCGCCCGCGTGGTCGAGTACCGTGAGCGTGGCGCGATGCAGCGCAAGCTCGAGCTGCAGTACGCTCTCGGGCGCGGGCTCGAGCGAAGCGGAGGCGAGCGCTGCATCGACGAGGCCGACCGGCTTGAGGCCTGCCTCCTGAACGACGCCCAGCAGCAGCGCGAGCTGCTCGCGCGTGTACCAGGGCGGCGTTGCGATCAGGACATCGGGACCGTGCGAGAGGTGAGGGCGTACGAACTGCGCGAGCTGCGCGTAGGCGACCTCGGCCGGCGTCGCGGCCGCCGGCATCGCCCGCGACAATGGCGACGTGCCGAGATCCTGCCAGTAACGCGTATCCGCAAACAGCGGCTTGAGCCGCGCGCGCCGCGCGGCCACGGCGCCGGTCTCGGGCAGCGCGCCGTCCAGCATCGCGTAGCCCGGCTCCTCGGCCAGGATCTCGCCGTCGCCCGCGAGCACCAGAGCGACGTCGTTGATCTCGAGCGCCAGCGTCATCGTCGTTCAGCGCAGCTGCAGGTGCCGAATCAGGTTGCGGTCGAGGTAGGTCTCGCTGTCGAGCACCAGCCGCTCCTGCGCGAGCTGCAGCTGGTGCAGCAGGAACATCAGCACGATGCTGATGAGCAGCGCGGCGAGCGTCGAGTTGAACGCGGTGCCCAGCCCTTCGGTGACGCCGGACACGTCGCCCGTGACGGCCTTGTGCGCCTCGCCGAGCGCGTCGCCGATGCCGCGGACGGTACCGATGAAGCCGATCGCAGGGATCGCCCATGCGATGTAACGCAGCATCGAGAGTTCCGAGTCGAGCCTGTCGGCCTCGGACTGGCAGACGCCACGCGCTGCGTCCGACACATCCTGCAGGTTGCGCGTGGCGCCGAAGCGGTACAGCGCGGCCAGCAGCGCGCGCGGGATCAGGCATTCTGCTTCCGAGGGCGGGAGAGCCTCGAGCGGACGTGCATACTCGCGCGTGTCCTCAGGCAGGATCTTCATGCCCTCGGGCACATGCACGAGGTCGCGCGCAAGCAGCGCTCGTTCGCGCCGCGCATGCCATGACTTGTAACCGATGATCGCGAAAGCCCAGAGACCGAGGATGATCTCGGATTCCTGTTCCCAGTCCTTCAGCACTACGTAGATGGACCGCTCGGCGACGAAGTTCGGGTCCTTCTTCATCGCCTCGCGCTGTTCCGCGAGCACCGCCATCGCCTTCGGGCGCACGACCGTCACGTAAGCCGCGTGCACCACGATCGTGAAGATGATCAGCGCGAAGACGCTGAAGAGGAATTCACTCGGGGCGCGCGTGTTGATTCTGGCCATGCAGGCTGGTTCTCCTTGAGCTCAGATGTCGACCGGGAACGAAACGTCGAAGTCGGCGCGGACTTTCTCGGTTGGCTCGAACCGTCCGGAAGAAGCGCCCGCGGGCTTGCGATCAGTCGCAGCCGCCGGCGCGTCCTTCTCACCGGCGGGTGCGGCGCTTTCGGCCTCGTCGGACGACGCAGCCGCCGGCGGCTCCGCGGCAGACTTCGTCGCGGGCTCGCTCGCAGGCGCAGGCGCAGGCGCAGGCGCCGTTGCTTTCGCCGGTTCCTGTGCGCGCAGCGCCGTAGCTGCCGCAAGCGCGCCCAGGAAGACAAGCACGGCGAGCCGCAGGTTGCGGCTACTGCGCGTAACGCGCGATGCGGAATCCGAGGTCATTGCGCTTTCCATCCCCGTAGTCGCGGTAGGCGAGCCTGAGCTCCGTCACGGCCGAACTCTTCCAGCTCGAGCCGCGGATGACCCGCAAGGCCCCGTCGCCGGTCGCGGCAGGATCGACTGCGATCGAGGTCGCGGGCGGCTGCACAGTGTAGAGGTCGTGCGTCCACTCGGCGACGTTCCCGCCGAGATCGAAGAAACCGTTGGGACCCGGCGCGAAGCTGCCCACGGGCGCGGTGGCCGCGAAACCGTCGTCAAAGTCCGGTATCACGAGCGGGACCAGTGCCTGGGCCGACCGATCGGCAAAGTTACCGGCGCCCGCGGGCACCGGAAGCGCGTCGCCCCACGGGTACTTGCGAAGATTGCCGCCAGCGCCCCTGGCGACCCACTCCCACTCAGCCTCGGTGGGCAACCGATAGCCGTTGGTGATCGGCGCGACCGGCACCAGCCGGCCTCCCTTCGTCTCGTATGCAGCCGCAAGGCCTTCCTGTGCACTCAACCAGTTGCAGTAGGCGGCTGCGTCCTGCCAGCTCACGTTCACGGCGGGCTGGCGATCGAGGTCGAGAGTCTGCTGCAGGATGAATCCCGAGCGATGCTCCGGCCGGAACTGCCGGAACTCGGCGTTCGTCACTTCGCGCAGACCCATGTAGAAGCGGCGCTCGAGCTTCACCGGCCGCTGCGACTCGTTGGCTCGTCGCCCTGCCTCGCGCCGCGGGCTGCCCATCGTGTACTCGCCAGCCGCGACGAGCTTCAGGTCCAGGCCCGGCTTCGCACGAACGGCGGGGGTAAGCGCAACGAGTTCGCCGGGAGCCGCTCCGGCGGCCGCTCCCGCGCCTGCGGCCGTGGATGACTGCGCCGAAACCGCGGACGACGAGGGCGCCACGCCTTCGAGCAGCGTCGCCTCGACGCTCTGCGCCAGCCCGGGACGTGGGGTCACCGTGGTCCGGAACGGCGCGTAGCCGGGCTTGCGGATCTCGAGCGTGTGGCGCGTCGCGGGCAGTTGCAACGTCTGGTTCGCGGCGCCCTTCGCTTCGCCGTCGACCAGCAACTGCGCGTCCTGCGGGTTCGCGCGCACGATGACCTCGCCCAGGATCGGCTTGAGCTCGACGTCGACGACTGCGCTCTCACCCGCTGCGACCGAAAGCTCACGTGTCGCAGGCTCATAGCCCTCGCGCGTCACGCTGACCGCCTGCTGCAGGTCTGGTCTGACGTCCAGCTCGAGCGGCGTGCGGCCGCGGTAGGCGCCGCCGATCGTGACGCTTGCGCCCGTTGGACGACTTCGAACCGTCAGGCGCCCGTCGGGCAGGCCCAGCTTCACCGGACCGATCCGCAGCGGCTCGTTGGCCTTGACCTGCACGTCGGTCACCCACGGCTTGAAGCCATCGCGCCGCAGATCGAGCTGGTACGACCCGGCGTCGAGATCGAACGAGAGTGGTGTCGCGCCGCGATCCTTGCCCGCCACGAACACGCGTGCGCCGACAGGATCGGTCTCGACCGTGACTTTCGACCACCCGGGAGTCAGTTTCGGCTCGAGCTTCTGCAGCTTGCCGAACCCAGCGATGCGCACGTCGGCCGAGTAGTCGACGAACCGCTCCGTGTCGATGAGCACCTTGTGCGTACCGGCCGGCAGCTGGAATTCGCCCGGAGCCTTTCCGGCCTGCTGCCCGTCGATGCTGACCGAGCCCGGCACCGGTATCACGATGCGAAGACGGCCGGGAAGTGGGGTGAGGTGATAACGCAATGCCTCGCCGCGTTCGGGCTCGACCGTGACCGGTGCGCGCAGCATGGCGTAACCGTCGCGCTCTGCGACGAGCGTGTACTTGCCAGGGCGCAGCAGGTGACTCGAACCAATTCTCAGGCCTGGCCACCCACCCTCGAAGGCGACCCGCTGCGGCGCCGGGTCGATCTCGACCTGGACCGGCGTGGACGTGAAGACCAGCGCCGCGACAGCGGCAAGCGCCACGCCCGCGAGCGTGGCCACAATCCGTCGCGTCGGCCAGCGCCGACCGTTGCTCGCGCTCGCCGCCGTCCGCGGCCGGAACGCGACCGGTTCGATGCGCTCGCCCTCGTCGGCGCCTGCTCCCGAAAGGCTCGACGAATCCGGCGCGACCGGCGGCGCGGTCACGTTGCCGTGCCCGCCGGCCACGACCTCGAGCAAGCGACGCCCGCCCTCGATACGCAGCTTGAGACGGCCTGCCCCGGCGTCCAGCACGTCGCCATTGCGCAGCCAGGTGGACCCGGCGATCCGGGAACCATTGTGGAGCACGCTTGCATCGTCGTCGGCGGGTTGCACGAAGAGCTGCCCGTCCTGCAGCGCGACCCAGGCGATTGGCCCGGCTGAACGCGCCGGGACAATGACGTCGCTGCCGGCTCCGCCGATCGAGACGGGGAAATCGCCAGCCGCGAAGGCACGTTCACCCAGCGGCTCGCGCAGGACCAGCTCGACGTTCAAATCGGCTCCTCGCAGCGGATCACTAGCGCGGGCGGTTCGTGGCCGGGCATTATCGTGACCTCACGCCGCACGTCGCGGAATCCCGCACGCGTGCCGACGATCGTGTAGCGGCCAGGCAGCAGATCCATGTCCTTGCGCTCGAATGCGCCCAGCTTGCCGACGCGATAGATGACCACTTCGGTCTGGTTGTCCGATGCGATCGCGAGGCGAATAGGAGTCTCGGCGGCCGCCACGAGGTTGCGCAGCTCGCTGACCTGGCGGGACAGTACCGGGCCCGGGTTCTGCACCGCGCTTGCCTGCGCGATCGTCGCCCGTGCGGCACCGCGCATGTCGCTCGAGAACACGCGCTCCGGCCGCTGCAGATAGGAGGTGAGCTCGGCATCAAGCATTGCGCGCGGCTCCGCACGCTCGACGCCCTGCTGGGCGGCAAGCAGGTTGGCGTCGATCTTCAGCGCCTTGCGATACTCGATGAGCGCGTCGCCCCAGCGCTCCTCGCGCTCCGCTTTCTGCGCGGCTTCGAGGTGCGACCCGATGCTGCGATCGCCGATCGCGCGCTCGATCTGCTCGAGTCCCTCGCGGACCTCCGGCGCTGCCGGACGGATCCGGCCCGCGCGCTCGAACGCCGCGCGCGCCGCCGGATAGTCCTTGCGCGACATCGCGGCAAGCGCCTCCGCAACGGCCGCGCCGAATGCATTGCCGGTCGCATGGGCGTCGAGGCGCGCGAGCGCGCTGCGCGCTGCGACGGTATCCGGATCGAGCGACAACGCCTTGCGGTAGGTTACCGCTGCCGAGTCCGTCTGCCCGTTGCGTTCCTGCTCGGCCGCCTCGGCCAGCAACCTGCGCACTTCGTTAAGCGTGTCGAGGCGACGCAGGCCGCGCTTCGCCGCCGCGTTCGACGCGTCGATCGCAAGGGCGGTGTCGAATTGCCTGCGTGCCGCCACGGCATCGCCCGACTCGACTGCGGCGAATCCGGCCGCGAGTGCGGCGCGCAGCGTCGCGTCGACGCGCTGCTCCACGGCCTGTAGGTCAGCGTCGGCCTCGCGCAGGCGCGCCAGCGCGACCGAATATTCCCGACTGCCTGAAGCGACGTCCGCCGCCGCGAGGCGCTGCTTGCCCCGCGCAAATTGCGCCCCGCCCCAGGATCCGGCAGAACGCTTCTCCAGGCCGGCGAGGCGGCCCGCGACGACGGGCCGAAGCTCGTCGACCTGTCGCTTCAGTTCCGCCAGTTGTTGCAGGTCACGTGCCGGCGCTGCAGGCGCGGGCTTGACGGCCACCGATGGGACCGGAGCGCGGGCAACAGCTTCGTTGCGCTCGACCCATTGCGGCAGCGCGAAAAAGACCAGGCCCGCTGCCACCAGCAGCAGTGCGAGTGCCGCCGCAAGCAGGCCACGGCGAAAGCCCTGCGATCGCAACTCACCTGGACTCGGTTCGCTTGCCGCCGGCCTGCGCCATTGCGGCTCGATCGCAGTCGGGGGCGGATCGGGTGCCCGCAATGCAGCTCGTGCCACGTCGTCGCGCACCGCGACTGGCTCGGGTGCCGAAGCAGTCATCGACTGCAGCAGGTCGCGCAACTCGGTCGCGCTCTGCGGACGCTGCTCGGGCTGCCGCGCGAGACAACGTCGCACCAGGCCCTCGAGCGGCGGCGGCATTGCTCCCCTGATGACCGGCAGCGCCGGTGGCCCGGTCGCCACGAGCGCACCGTCGGCGTCCGGGTAGAAAGGCGGATAGCCGCTCAACAGTTCGTAGGTCATCGCGCCGAACGAGTAGATGTCGTCGGTGACCCGTGGCGCGGAGCCTGCCAGCTGCTGAGGGCTCGACGTGAATGGCGAGCCGCCACCGGCGGCCGATTCGTCGCCGACCCGCGCGGCGAGCCCGAAGTCCGTGAGCATCGGCCGCCCGTCGTCGGTGAGCAGCACGTTGGCGCTCTTCAGGTCGCGGTGCACCAGGCCGTGCGCGTGAACGGCCGCGAGGCCGGCGGCAACACGATCCAGCAGCGGTATGAGCCGCTGCGCCGCCGCTCCGCGCTGGCGCGACAGGTCGGCTATCGCATCGTTCGCGAACACGGCAAACACGACCTCGCCGACGTGCAACTCGGTGCAGCGCAGGACGTTGGGGTGGTCGATCCCGCGCTGCAGCTCCGCACCATGCAGGAAGCGTGTGCGCTCGGCGTCCGCCGCGAGCAGCTCCGGCCGAAGGATCTTGAGGACACGGTCTATGCGGTCTTCGCGGTCGCGGGCGAGCCAGACCTCCGCGGTGCGGCCATCGCCCAGCCTGCGCAGCAGCGCGTACCGAGCGGCGAGAACCTGCCCGCTTGCCAGAGTCATGCCAGACATGGGCGGGGACTCAGGGCTTCGCGGCCCCGGCAGACATCCCGTTGGACGCACTGCTGCCCGCCGCCGCCGGCAGGCCGGTCTCGTTCTCGTAGAGTTCCTTGAGCAGGTGACGCCATTCCATGTACTGCTGCTCGGCCGAGCCCTTGAGCTGAAGTGTGCGACCCTCCACCTCCACGACCAGGGGCTGAACCTCGGACTGGAAGGAATCGCCGAGCTGCTTCAACGACTCGGTGTGGGTCTGGATTTCGGCACGCTGGTCGAGGCCCGCCTTGAACGCGTAGATGCCACCGATCACGGCCGCGGTCGACGCGGCCGAGGCGGCACTGCTGCTGCTGTTGCTGCCCGCGACGATGCCGCCGACGATCGCGACCGCACCGAGCACCTGACGGGTGATCGCCTGCCGCTTCGCCTCCGACTGCGCCTCGAGTTCCTCGTAGTTGTATTTGCGCCAGTTCGTGTAGGGCTCCGCCATTGTCTGGCCGAAATTCGAGTAATACTCGTTGAGCGTGTCGACCAGCGAGTAGTCCCGCTCGCGGATACGCTGCATGCGTTGCACGACCGGATCGTCCTGGGCCGGCAGGCGCGTGACCGTGTAGTTGCCCTTGCGATCCATGGCGATGTACTGCCCGAAGGCATACGGGGCGAGGTCGGCGGCAAAGCGCAGTCCCGAGATCTCGCGCAGCTGGACGAGTTGCTCGCGCGAGAGCTTGCCGCGCGCCGCGAGCATGTCGTTCGCAAGCGTGTTGTACAGGTTCAGGAAAGGGTCACGCGGCCGCGACACGACGTCCTTGTAGGCCCGCGTGTCGGCCTCGGCCTGGTACTGCTTGCGGAACCACACGCGCCCGGTGGCGTCGCTGACGGTGACGTCGAGCTCGAGCTCGCGGCCGTCCGAATGCTCGATTCGCGCGTTCACGTAGACGTCCATGCCGGTGCCGTCGGAAGGCAGCACTCGCACCTGCCCCCATTCGCCCGTGCTTTCGAGCGTATCGCGGAGGATGACCGGCATGTAGCGCGACTCGGCGGCCCGGACCTCGGGGAAGATGCCTTCCTTCTCCTGTTCCTTCGCGTCGGCCGGCACGTTCGCCTCGAAAAGTCGCACGCCCACGTCGAGCAACTCGTCCTGCGGCACCTCGCGCGTAGCCTTCTGCGCAGCCACGCGCTCGATGGGACGCTGCTGCTGCACCATGCAGCCGCCGAGCAGCGCAGTGGCCGCGACGAACGCCGCAACCGCGAACAGGGGACGTCGAATGTTCAATCGTCGGTTCACTGCGTGCTCTTCTTGTACTGTCGATACTCTTCCCACAGCCGCTCCCGCAGTTCCGGGTCCGTCTCCTTCATCGCGGCCTCGCGCAGCTGCCGCGCGACGATGTCGTCGTCGCGCCCGTCGGGAATGTCAGACGGAACCGAGGTCGGCCCGGAACCGCCCTTGACGCCGCCACCGTAGCCTCCGCCGCCCGACGAGGACCCCGTCTGTCCGGACGAGGACTCGCCTCGACCGCCCGGCGCGCCACCTGCACCTTCTTCGCCCGAGCCGCCCTGGCCGTTTTCGCCGCTGCCAGCGCCGGACCCGTCGTCTGATTGACCGCCAGGTCCGCCGCCTGGGCTGCCGGCCTCGCCCTCTTCACCCGACTCGCCCCCTCCACCCGCGCCGGATGAAGTCCCGCGCGATGCCCGCTCCTGCGATGCCGTTTCCTGCTCCTTGCGCATGCGCTCGTCGAACACCGCGAAGGTCTCGTCGAAGCGCCGGTCGATCTGTGCGCGTCGATCCTCAGTGGTGGCCGGGCCGCCTCCAGGACCGCCCTGTTTACCACCGCCCTGAGTGCTGCTACCGCCCTGACCGCCGCCGCTGCCGCCGCCAGCCCGGACACCTCCGCCAGCCTGGGTGCTCCCCCCGCCAGCCCTGCCTGCCGCGCCCGCAGATCCGGGGCCGCCCCGGGTGCCAGTGGTGGCGCCGGCCCCGCCTGCTCCTTCTGTGCCAGTGGCGCCTGTCGTACCAGCTGTACCCGCAGCGCCTGGGTTACCCGCGGTGCCGTTGGTGCCAGGCGGCTGTCCGCCGGTTGACTGCCGGCCGGAAGTTCCGCCGCTCGCGGTGGCGCCGCCGGACTCGCTGCCGCTCGATGAGCCGGTGCTGGAAGTGCTGCCGCTCGATGAGCCGGTGCCGCCGCTGCCGCCACTCTTCTGCTGCTGTGGGAACGGAGACTCGCTGCCGCCACTCGACTGGCTCGAGCCCTCGCTGGTGCTCGGGCTGCCCCCGGAGGTGGACGGCGAGGAACTGGGCAACGACGAGCCCGAAGGTTGCGGCAACGACGGAGGCGGCGGCATCGACGGGCTCTGCGTCGAAGAGCTCACGGCGCAACCCGCCAGTCCCAGCGCGCAGGCGACGGACAGGACGAGTCCATTGACGATCACCAGCCGCATGCTTCGGGCCTCCTCGGGTTCGAGCGGCCTCAGGAGGGGCCGGCGCGGACTCTACTCAACCGCTTGGATCGGCGGCAGGGCCAAGTGGTTCAATGCTAGCCACCGGCGACGGCTGTTCCCGCAGCCGCGACGCCCTCGAGGTCGGACCCGAGCAGGAACGACCTCAGCTGTTGCGACAACTGGCTGCAGGCCTTGCCCTGGACGGGCGTAATGATCGGGATCGGCACGACGGCTCCGATCAGCACCGAGGTTCCGGTCACGTCTGCGCTCACCGAGCCTATCTCGCTCGCGGTATGCATGTCCCAGACCGAAGCCACGTAGTCCGATTCCTTGTCCCACCAGCCCACGCCAAAACAACCGGCGCCGCCGGGCCCTGCGGCGCAGGCCACGCTTCCGCCGCCGCCGGTTTTCTTCGTGTTCCCGTCCAGCCAGACGACGTAGCGCACGCCGATCTGCGCGAGGCGCTCGGTGACGCCGGGCCGGGCGAGAAGAGTCTTGAGGCCCGCCGCGTTGGCAGGTGCGGTGCTGGGCTCGAACCACGGGAACAACGCGTCGGTGAACTCCTGCTCGCCGTAGATCTTGAACTGCACGGCGCCAGGCTCTTTCGACGGCTTCGATTTCTGGCCGTCCTGGGGATGAACGAGCTCGCCACCGATGCCTTCCTGGATGCAGCTCAGAAATTCCCCCTCGGTTCCGACGCCTTCCAGCTGCGGCTTCTTCAGGATGACGATGGACTCGTTCGCCTGGATGGACGATGCGACCTGGCGAGTCTCGTCCACCCTGGACGTCATGCAGCCGGCGCCTAGCGCGGCAACGGCCACGACGCCCGCCACCGTGCGGCATCGCAAGAGGCGGGCGCGCGGACCAGGCGAACTGCTGTGACGGGCGATCATGACGGCGATCCTCGGTCGAGGTAGTCCGGACGACACTTGGTTGTATCGAACGAGTATACGACAAGGGTCCGGCAGCAACGCCGACCGCCATTGTGATGTTCAGCTGAACAATGAACCTTGCCGCGGCGCCTGGGGATCGTGCAGGAACTGGCTGGTGTCGAGCTCGACGCTGCGCTGCCGATCGAGGCCCAGACGCCGGCTGGCCGCCTGGAAACGTGCCGACAGCATCCGGGCGTAGGGGCCCTCGCCCCGCATGCGGTGACCGAACCGGGGGTCATTCAGGCGACCGCCGCGCGAATCTCGCAACAGGCTGAGCACCCGATCCGCGCGCGCCGGATAGTGCTCGCGCAGCCATTGCTCGAAGAGTTGTCCGAGCTCGTGAGGCAGGCGCAGCAGCATGAACGCGGCTCGCGTGGCACCGGCTCCGGCAGCAGCGTCCAGCAGGCGCTCCATCTCGTGGTCGTTCAGCGCGGGGATCATCGGCGCAAGCAGCACGCCCGCCGGCACGCCGGCGTCCGCAAGCGCCCGGATGACTCTAAGCCGCGCCGCCGGCGAAGCCGCGCGCGGCTCGAGCACGCGCTTGAGTTCATCGTCGAGCGTGGTGAGGCTGACGAAGACCGTGACGAGCCGCATGCGCGCGAGGTCCGTGAGCAGGTCGAGATCACGCAGCACCAGCGCTCCCTTGGTCACGATGGTGACCGGGTTGCGATGTGCGAGCAGCACCTCGAGCAGTTCGCGCGTCGTGCGGTGCTCGCGCTCCGCGGGCTGGTACGGATCGGTATTGGCGCCGAGATTGATCGGCTTGCAGACATACCCCGGTGC
>Ga0316616_100000362_pt1 | contig 13881 bp, 18 predicted proteins | sample OWC_Aug_M1_C1_D1_FD_207660 | JGI IMG/M metagenome (GOLD analysis project Ga0316616, IMG submission 207660) | Wetland soil microbial communities from Old Woman Creek delta, Ohio, United States - OWC_Aug_M1_C1_D1_B | ecosystem: Environmental > Terrestrial > Soil > Wetlands | place: USA: Ohio... | reverse complement strand
GGTCAATGATTGCCACAAGGCGGTCGATTGCCGCGGCAAGTTTTGCCAGGGCCTCGGCCAGGGTAAGGTCGGACGGGGGCGGGATGTGGTCGTCCGCAATGACGCCGGTTTGGCCTGTTTCGTTCACCTTGACACTCCTTTGAAGTTGCTATTGATGGCTTTTTGGACTGGCCCATCCTCGTTCGGCGCGATGCAATGGCCGTTCGGGGAGCTGACCGTATTGCAGATGATGATAACCGGCATGGAGTTGGTCCCCTGCTTGGATTCGCTGGCATGGGATGACTGTTGATCCGCGGCCTGGGCGACGTCCTGGGCGACCCGTTGCGTCTGGTCCTGTTTGCTGACCTGGACCGGGATAGGTCCGCATCCGGCAACCATCATCAGGGGCAAAAGATAGCGAATCACGATTAGCGACCAATCGAAAAGTAATTGACGCGAATCGTGATGTTTGCGCCCCCGATCGCTTGGAAACCAAACCCGCCGGCGTCTTGTTGTGACTGAATCGGGGCAATTGGATTGTCGAGCCAACCGTTGTCGCCATAGTTGATTACGGGTACACCAGACTGAGAACTAAAGGGTGCTGCATAGCCGATATATCCGCCGCCCCCCGCATTCGTGGTGACGACGGCAGAGCCGAACCGGAATTGATATCCACCCAACCAGGACGGGAAATTTATCCACCCGCTTGCCTCGCTGCCGCCATAACTGAAGCCCAAAATTCCCATGCTGGCCGAAAGGACTCCGTTGCCCAATAGGGCAAAGCCTTGCCCAAGTGCGTTCTGGAAACTCAAGGCCGACTTATCGCCTGACTCAATAATCCGAAAGTCGTTGTCGACGTCCGTCGTCTTGAAGTCAATAAAGGGCGACGTGCCGGCCAGTTCCAGCGTCCCAGACGGCGTTATGCTTGCGCCTCGAAAATCGCCGGGCGATGCGTTGAACGACCCGGACGTAACAAGGTTGCCGGTCATTGAGTCGCCGGACGCATTGACATAGCGCGCGTCCGCCGCGGCCTGGGTGATGCCGGCCGACGCCTGGACGCTGGCATCCGGGAACTTGATGCCCCCGGCCTTTGACTCAATGACGCCAGGGACCGCGACGCTGCCATTCGTTGCCGACCCGAATTGGTTCTGCAGGACAGCCTTGATAAGCCGCAGGTGATCGTCGCCCTGGCTTTTCGGGTCCGTGCCGGTCGGGTTGGTCTTGACCAGGTCCCCGACGTAGGTTGCGCTTTCAAGTGACATTTTGCTCGGCCTCGCTCAGTATCGCCGGGGTCGTCCCGGCAAAGTTGTCCGTAATGGTCCCCGGGTTGAGGACATTCTGGCGGTCCGCCTCCAACTCGAATTTGTCGAAGTAGTATTTTGCGTTGTCGCCATTGTTCAGATGCTCGTAGGCACTCTCCAGCGCACTGTAGAGGAACAACGACTCGGTTTGCGGGGGAATGGGGTCAATGGCCGCCAAGGTGATCCCGTAACGCCGTTCAATCTTGAATTGCGCGTCCCCGATGAAGTTGTCCATTTGGGCGGACAGGTCCGACCTGTGCAGTATTGCCGCAATGCGGTCTTTCAGGTCTTGTAGTGTCATGCGAACCCCAAGGTGCACAAATAGTCCCCGTCGGGCAACAGGGGCCAGGCGTCAAGTTCCAGGATGAAATAGCCGCTTGTCTCAATGGGGGCGGCCGTCAATGTTCCGGTTTGCGTCCCGGCCGTGAAGGTGTCGCCAACATCCAGGGACGATAGCGGTCCGGTATGGTTGCGCCCCAGGGCATCGAACGCACTAACGCGGACCTGGGTCCCCGTTGCCGTTATGTGCGCGGTCGCCGGGACTGCGTTTTTGGTTTCGTAGTGGTACGGCGCGCCGGCAAGCGGACCGCGCCACTGGCGGCCCGGGATAGGGTCGCCAAGGGTAACGACTCGGTTGGTGACTTGCCGCTTAATAAGGGCCTTCATACCTTGTTCACCCTGTAAGGTTCGCTGTCCGGGTGCGATATGAACCGCGCCCATGCTGCATCATGATCCGGCCCGGGGGGTAGTCCGAGACTTTCGGGGTTTTGTGTTTCCAGGAATTCCGCTTCCTTGTCCGACAGGTGCAGGGCTAACCGCAACGTCCCGGACGCGATATCCCGCGGGGCCTGTTGCCGCATCCGTATCCGTACTGGTATCGCCCTCGGGTCCAGCCAGGTGCAATACTTGCGCATATCCGCAATCCCTCCAACGTGCCAACTGCTCGGGGGTCAATTCCAAATCAATCGAATGACCGGGGGCGACCATGCCGCCCTCGGTCCCGATTGCCCGGCCAAGGATGTTGACCAGGCGATACACTACGCGACCACCGCGGCCGTTTCGTCGATTGCCATAATGGCCCCCTGCGATGCCTCGTTGAGGACAAGCAGGGAATACTGCACGGACATGATACGTTTGTCCGACAGGCCGGTTTTGGCCAATGGCTCGACCGTATAGCCGCGCAGCATCGACTGCTTCAGGTGCGTCGAATCCAGGAAATACATGGTGGATTCGCCGGCCGCATCCGCGGCTTGCAGCCTGTTGTCGCGCAGGGCGATGGTTTGGCCAAAGTCGGTCACAAAGACGTTGACCGAACCGTAGGCCGTCAGTGCACCACCGTCGCCCTTTTGCGCCTTGTCACTCGTCAGGGTCGCCACGCGAGCCGTTGCCCCGAAAAGGTATTCCGACAGCTTGCGGATGACCACCGGGCGCGCCATCGCAACAGTCGTATTTCCGCCGGCCTCATAAACCGATTGCAGAATGTCGCGAATGGTGGTTTCAGACAGTGCGCGCTTGGTCCCAGGGGTCGGCGCGACAAACAGGCCAGTCGTCGAGTTGAAACCGCCGACCGCGCCGGTAGCCCCGACGGATACGTTGGATTTCAGTTGCGCGCCCAGGCCGGCCGAAATACCCGGGATCGCCGAGTCGTCGCCGGCGACGGATGCCTGGTGCGTCAACATTTGCGCTTCGACGTCGCGGCGCAGTTCCTTTTGGCGTTGGCTGATCTGGTAGGACAGGTTCGCCATGTTGCCGACGGAATTTGCGGCCTGGGACGTGTCCGTGACCTTGACCTCTTTCGTCGCGATTTGGGTAAAGTTGCCCAGACGCTCCCCGAATTTGCCGTTGTTTTTGGACGATTCCGCGCCCTCAATTACGGCGTTATCGGTCGCCGGCGGGTCCAGTTCGTCCGTGACGAACTCGGCGCGCTTGTTGCTGTGCGTTCCCTTGCTGCACATTTCGGTGAACGGTAGAGGGATACCGGAGATATCCCAAATCTTGTCCATGACGTCCTCACGAATGACGCCGCCGTATTTGACCGCATCCGCGGCCGAATGAGAGATAGTAGACATTTATGCACTCCTGATAAGTGCGTCAATCGCGGCCGTCTGATCGTCCGCGCTCCGAGTCTGCTTTGCTTTCTCGGTTAGACGCTGAAGGGTTGACTGATGCGTTGTCGCGACCTGGGCGGCCTGTGGGGTTGCGGACCTCAACGGTTTTACGTTGTTGCGCGCCTCCCTGATGGCCTTTTCACGCCTGGCCGCGTCGTACATCCATTTGATGTAGCGCGAGTCCATAACCATGCCAATTTCGGCCTCGGTGATCCCGTATCCCTTTGCCGCCTCGGCCAGGACCTTGACCACTTCCCGCGCGCCCTCGGCCGTTGCAAACTCGGGGATTGCCGCGGCTAACTTTGGCATTTCCCTGGCGTACATGGCCTTGCGACGTTGCTTGGCAACCTCAATTGCCTCGGGGGGAAGGTGATCCAGGAACGACAAAAGCTGCTCGAAATCCTGGGTTTGACGAAGTACCGAATTTTCACGGTCCTGCACGTCGAGCATGGCGGCCTGGTGGTTTTGCCAGGCGTCTTTCAATTCGCCAAGCGTGACCGGCTCGCCGCCAGTAATCGGGATCAACATCCCGTAGTCGACCTCTGCCTTCTCAGGTTGGTCTATTGCGGCCGGTTCGTCCTTCTCAGGTCCGTCCGCGGTGTCCTCGGCCGCGGGTTTCTCTCCCTCGGCCGGGGGTGTTTCTGCTGATGGTTCGGGCTGCGCTTCCGGCTCGCCAAACAACAGGCCGGCAATCTGTTCCAGTTCGCCCTGGCTCGGTGCGTCAAGCGGTTGCTGCGATGCTGTCGAATCTTGCAATTGCCCTCTCCTTTGCGCGTGATATTACGTCCAGTTCGGCCAATAGGAAAGTCCTATTGTCTGGAATGGTCTTGATAGCGAAAAACAGGTCCTTTTCGACCTCGTCGAATACCGACTCGACAAGCTGGCGCGCGTCCTCAATCCTCATCGTCGGCTTCTGCCTTTTCACGCTGGTCGACGCGCAGTTTCTTGCGTTCCAGGACCCCATTGGTAACTAGCTTGGCCTCTTCGACCTCGGCTCGCAGTTCCTCGGCCCATCGCTTGAATTCAAGGTCCCGCTTTTGTTTCTCCAACTCGAAAGACTTTTCCAGGCGGACGATGGCCGCATCGACCTGCATCTTTTCGTTGGCAACCCGGCGCGCCTCGTCCGCCTTTTGCTGCGACGCCTGTTGAGATTCGGGGGATTTCGGGTCGATAAGGTATTGATCTGGGCTGCCCAGTCCGGCGGTCCTGATCCAGTCGCCCATTGCGTTGTATAGCCTTGGCAGGTCCGTGATGATCCCCGACCCGCCGGATGCCATCATGCCCTGCATCATCTGGATGGTTTGATTCAGGGCCAGGATGCGCTCGGCTTTCTCGGTCGTCGTTAGGCCCATCTGGATATCAGTCACAAGCCGCGGTTGCCACTGTGACGTATCGGCCTGTTGCCACTTGCCACCTATGCGCGCCATGACCGGGCCGGCCAACTCGGTGCGCAGGATGCGATGCACAAGGGTAAACAGGGGTAGCAGCAGGGTCCGCGCGATGTTGCCGGCGAACCATCCGCCCATCATCTCGACCTTTGAAAGCTGACCGGCGGCCGCGGTTGCACTGGTCCCCATGAGTTGCGCCTGGACCTCGCTGAAGTCCAGGGACGCCCCGACCCGTTGCGTCCTGACGCTGTCCAGGTAGCCCAGGGCCGTTATGGCCTGGGGGCCGATATCGGTTGCCGGAATGGGGACGATGGAATTGGCCGACCGGATGCGGACCACCCCATTGATGCGGCCATTTGTCAGGTCCGCCATGTTGACCTGGCCCTCGACGGCCCCGATGCGGCTTGCGTTCATGACCGCCAGGTTGTCCATGTATTGCCGCAAGACATGGGACTTTTGCAGCATAAGGTCCTGCAGCAATTCCGCCAGGCCGGTCCCCGCGATGCGGTGCGGCATGGGGACCGCGCTGCCCGTCACGAACGGGATAAACTCGGCCGGCTCGTCAATGAGGGTTTCGTCCTGGTTGTCGCCAATCCAGACATGGCGCAGTTCGGTGCTGTTGTTGTCGGCCGACGAAAACCGGATGTAGCAGCAGTAGACCACCTTTAGCCTGTTGGCGTCCTGGACGCTTTCGAGGGTCCCGTCCTGGGCCAGGCCGCCCTGGCGCGCAGTGTCGCCCGGGTAGTCCTCCATTGCGTCAGGTAGTTTGGCAATCTTGCTGTCCGGGATGCCCTTGGCTTTGAGGGCCGCGGCCGTGTAAAGCCGCTTCCGGGCCACAAACCGCAGTTGGTCTAGGTCGTAGTCCTGACCGCTTTCCGCAAAAAACATATTTTCCGGGGGGACGCACTCAATGGCCAACCGCTTGCGAGTCCGTTCAACCTTGGCAACCGTCTTGTCTTTGCCGGCCTTCAGGGTCACGCGGACGCCGGCCGGGGCCATGCTCGTTAGTGCGTAGACCTCTTCGTCGGACAGTTCGGCCGGGAATGTCTGTTCTGTGACCTCGGTCGACTCGTCGACGTAGGCATGCAACCATCCGTTGCCCTCCAAAAGTGCGTCGAATGTCGCATTGTCGATGACGTCGTATCCCGATGCGCGGTCAATGCTGACGCGGACAAAATCCGACTCGGTTTGGGCCTGTTGCTCATCCTCTTGACTCTGCGCCTCGAATTCAATCTGACTCGACCGGACGACCGGACTGATTTGCGCCAAGGTTGCATGGATTGAGTCGGCAACGTCGTTGCTGACGGCCTGGCTGCGCCCCGCGGGGGCCGCGGCAATCCGTCCGTTATAAAGGTCCAGGGCCGTCGCGCGCCTGGTCGCCAGGAAATCCGACGCATAGCCGCGCGCCTGTTCCAGTTCCCGGTTAACAATGGCCGCCAGGTCTTGATTGTTCATACGCATAATGCCCCGTCCATTCTCGAATAGTCGATTTCGGCCCATCGTGGATCAATGCGGAATTGGTCCTCGGCCACAATGCAAAGCAGCCCGAACCCGTCCGCGCCATGCGACGCCCAATCATGCTCGGGGCCTAGTCCGATGTTGCGCTGTTCGTCCTGCTTTTCGTGATACCACCCCAATGCCTCCAACCCGGGGGCGGTCCTGTCCTCGTTGAACCTGCAGGATGGGAACATGCGCCGGCCCGACTCAATGCGCGCCATTGCCGCCCCGGTCCCTTGGTTCGGCACAACGTCGACCGCATAGCCGGCGTCCTGGAATGCTGACTCATAGCTTACGGCGTAGACCTTGTCCTGTTGCCGGCCATCATGGGGAAGGTAAACGCGACAGTCCGCGGGGTCGTACTTGCGCGACCGCAACCAGGCCAGGTGCGCGCTCATTGGCTGCCCGACGACCTCGTAATAGTCCAGGACGCGGACCTCGCGGCCGACGAACTGCGCAACCCAAATCACGAAAGCATCGGACTTCGCGCCTGTGCCGCCAATGTCGACGAACAGTTTCAGGGGTAACAGGGGGTCCGGCGCGACGAACCCGATGCGGCCGGATGCGCGCGCCTCGTTGATCGCCTGGGCATAGTAGGCCCCGACCAGGATATTCGCGTATCCGCCCTCCCAAATGTGGTCGTATTGGTCCGGCGTCAGGCGTAGACAGTCGAGCCGTTCCTGTTCCAGGACGCGGGGGAAAAACGGGTTGTCGCGCCAGTTGGCCTTAACGACGACCGCATCTGTTGGCAGGGCCGGGCCGCGCAATAGCATGTCGACCGGGTCCGTCTTGCGCCTGGCATTCCACGAAAACCATATTTCGCTGCCCTCTTCCCGGATGGTCGGACGCAACAGGGACAGCGAACGCGCGGACAGCGTGGCGGCCTCTTCGACCCAGGCGATGCGGAACCCCTCAAGGGACTTAATCGACTCGGCGTTAGCGTCCTGCATCCCCTGAAAGATGATGATTCCGTCGCCCGGTGTCTCTATTTGATCCTTCCACACCTTGAAGCCCTGGGCCTCGCCCAGGCGATGCTCGGCCAGCTTGTCCTCAATCAACCGCTTGGACGACTCTTTGAGGGTATTTTGTACCTCGCGAATGCAAACCGCCCGGCTGCCCGGGTAGAGTAGGGCCTGTTCAATGACCGCTTCCGCGAAAAAATGGGACTTGCCCGAACCGCGGCCGCCCCATGCGCCCCGGTATCGCCCCGGCTCAAGCAGTGGCGCGAATACCTCGGGGGTCGCCAGCTTCAGATTCATTTCGGCCGGATGATTTCGCGCGTGATCTTGCGTACAGTCAGGTCAACGTCGACGCCGCCGGACATTTCAACCGCTTTCAGGTCCGGCATGGTCTTGCGGAGAAGGATTTCCGCGGCCTTGACTGCCTGGGGGGACATTTTGATTTTATCAAGCCCTTGATCGTTAAGGCGACGCAAAAGCATGCTCGTCTGGATTCTCTTGCGCCAGGCGTCGTTTAGTTCGGTTTTTCGGGTACGTGCGGCCATGCCCGAATTATAGGCAAATTCGCTCTCGACGCAATGCCGCCCCCTTATAACTCCAAACCTCGACCACCCAACCCGCCCCGACCATGAGGGCCAGGTATTCGCTTTCCCTGACCTTTGTTGCCCTTGCCGCGTGGTTGCTATGGGACGTGACCTGCAAAGCGATTGTGACCCCCTCTGCGTTGATCCCAAGGATATCTATGCAATTGAACAGGTCCCGCTTTAGGAATTTCGTAATGTTTCGCTCGACGGTCCAGGGGGTGAACCCCAACTCGACTAGATGCTTGGTCGCTCTCGCGGATGGTGTCATTGCTTAAATCCTTTCCTTTGTTTTTTCTCAAGCCAACGATTGAGGGAATACAGGACCCCCTCCCCGCAGCTTCGAGCGAAGGGGGGGGGTTTCCCTGCCGAATTTGCTTAACACTCTATATAGAGTTAGCAAATTAAGCGGTGGTTAGACCTTGAACCAAAGACGGTCGGGTGTACCCCCCAGGACCCCGCGTTCAACCATTGCTGATATTGCGTTCCTGAAATTGCCGCGCCTCGCTTTTTCCTTATCGGGGTACGACTCCATGCATGCATCCAGGGCGGCCTCAGTGAGGACGGTTGGCGCGCCACTGGATAGCGGCTCGACGAACTGATCGCCCTTTGTCGTGACCAGGATATCTAGGACCGAGAAAACGAACCGTTGCAGCTTGCCGATAGGCATTGGTTTTTTTGTCGGGTCCTCGACGACGCCGACCGGGGTAACGACGCATGACGTGACTAGGTCGCCGTCCTCGTCCACTCCGATATCGACCACCGTCAGGTCGAACCCCTGCAGGGCCGCCTTGCCGTTGTCCTTGTTTTTGCCCGGGACCCAGGACCGGACCCCGTTGCTGTGGCGTACCTCAAGCGATGCGTCGAGGCTGCCAAGCAGGGACGAATGGCCGCGCATGCCGCGGTTAAGGTCCTTCCCGGGGTGATGTATCGCGACAACCAGGCCATCAATCAACTGTTGCAAATGGTGCATGCCCTGGACGATCATGCCCATGCCCTCGCTGGAATTCTCGTCAACCCCGACGCTGGCCCGGTTCAAGGTGTCGATAATCACCATGCCCCCCTGTGCGCCGGCGGCCCTGGCAGTCATGAACAGATGCGTGACGTTGGCCGGGTTGGTCAGGTCGAACCCCTCGGCCTCGGGACTGTCCTGGACCCGTTCGCCGGTGATGAAATGGATAGAGGCCGGCATTTTCCGCCCGTTGTGCGCCTCCCATGCCGCGACCCGCTTTCCAAACCCCTCTGCGCCCTCCAGGGCGAGATAAACGACCGGGGTCCTGATGACCCTATGCCCGAACCATTCGCGGCCCTCTGCGACGCTTGCAGCCATGTCCAGGGCGACAAATGATTTTCCCCCCTCCGGTTCGCCATAGATAACCGCGACCCCCTTTTGGGGGAAAACGCCTTTGACGACTTCGCGCAGGGGTTTCCTGGCTGCCATTTCGCCGGACGTGAATACCCGATACAAGCCGGCCATCATGGCCGCGCCTTCTTTGTTCCATGTCACCTTTTGATCCCTCCCATGATTAGCGCGCTGTCAATGCGCGCGATTGCCGCGACCAGGCTGGCCCGGTCCTCGTCGCTGATTTCGCCAAAGTCACTCATATTGGTTGCGATGACCCCGACTAACATGGCGTCCTTTGCCAGGGACCGCAACAGGTCCGCGGCCGGCATGGTCGGCCGCCAGTCGCCGCCCCGCTTGCGATGATCCAGGGGGGCATCGAACAGGTCCGACAGGGTGAACCCGACCGCGGCAACGACGTCGGCCGCGCTGCAGCCGGCGAAGCAATGCAGCAACAGGTCGCCCCCCTCGGTTTCCTTGATGGATAGCGACGGGGTATTGTCGTCGTGCGCCGGACAGCATGCCATCCACTTGCCGCGGCCGGTTGGCTTGACCTTGTCGAGACAGGCCAGGAACTTTTCGGCCGTACTCATAAAAACCGCCCGATGCGGTCGGCCAGGTAGTCGATGGTTTCAGCAGTGCCATCCAACCCCATCGCGTTCGCCTTTTCATTTGCCGCGCGATAGATGCGCGCTGCCTGGTAGGCAATCTCGTCCGGGTCCGGCGGGTTTTCACTTGCGCCGGCCAGTGCCGCGACGATGGCCAGGTATTCCCCGCGGTCGCTGTTCACTTGTAGACCTCCTTCAGGATCATTTCGCGAACTAGGGCGGCCTGGCTCTTGCCGGTTTCCTCTGCCAACTTCTTCAGCAACTCGGCCACTGCCTTGTCGAGTCGAAAGGCGACCATCTGTTTTTTGCTCATGATATTTTTTCTCCAAAATGTGCTTGACAACGTGCCAAGCTGATGCGACTATACATCACCCAATGCAATCCCGCAACGGGAACATGACCACGAACTCGAAAGGATCACGATCATGGGATACAACATCAATCAGGTTTTGGCGTCCAAATGGATGTCAGGAACCGACGTTCCACCGCAGGGGGTTGACCTCCCCATCCTCAACGTAACAAAGGAAGCCGTCGGCGAAATGCTCGACGAAAAGCTGGCCATCCATTTCGGGGGCGGTTATAAGCCTTACTTGGCCAACCGTACCAATCTCCGCATTGTGTCGTCGTTGTTTGGCCCGGATACCTCGGCCTGGACCGGCCAGGTCGTCAACGTCTATTTCGACCCGTCCGTGCAATACGGCGGCAAGCTGGTCGGCGGCATCCGCCTCCGTCCCGCGGTCGCCCCGGCGTACCAACCCCATAACAACATGCCCGGCGTCCCCCAGGGCCAGCACCCGGGATACCCTGGCCATCAAGACAACCCGGGGTCTTATCAACCCCAGGCGTCCGCGCAGCAGTATCGCCAGGCGTCGGGTGCGCCGATTCCGAACCGCCGGGACCTTGAGGATGATCTGCCCTTCTGACACAAGGGTTTGCGCCAGGTGCAAAAAGGAACTGTCCCTCAGTTCCTTTTACATGCGAAGTGACCGGAAAGGACCCCGGTCCACTTGCATTCCCTGCACTCTCCGCGACAAAAAGGCGCGCGCCGAATACAAGGCAAGAATCCGCCAGGCCTGGGAATGGGACAGGCCGCCGGCGGTCCAGGAACTCAACGACGTGACGAAACTATGGAGCAAACCAAGTGATAACCAATATATTTTTGGACATTGAAACCGTCCCCGGTGACACCTTCTACCAAAAGAAGGTCGCCGCCTCGGTCCGCCCCCCGGCGACCATAACAAAGCCTGAATCCATAGAAAAATGGCTGGCTGAAAAGATGCCCCAGGCCGTCGAGGATGCGGTCCACGCAACGTCCCTGATGCCGGCGTACAACCGCATCGTTTGCCTGTCCTGGGCGATTAACGACGCCGACCCAACGACGTTCTCGGGGAACAGTGAGGAAGCCATCCTCGGGTGCTTCTTCGAGGACCTGGCCGGCCAGTTGGAAAAGGAACGGAATGCCTACAGTTACCGGGTCATTGGCCACAATATTTCAGGCTTTGACCTGCCCTGCCTCTGGCATGCTTGCATCCGCAACAATGTCCCCTATTCGTTCCTTCCGAATCCGCGGACAATCAAACCCTGGGAAACATCAAAGGTCGTCGATACCCTGGCGGTCCTGGCCGGGCGGGATTTCAAGGGCATGTCCCTGGGCAACCTGGCCAAGCTATACGGCCTCAACGACGCGCACCCCGACGTCGACGGGTCGATGGTTTGGCAAATGTGGCGGGAAGGCATGGAAACCCAGGTCGCCGACTACTGCGCCGGCGACGTCCGACTGGTCCGCGCCCTCTACCACCGCATCAAAGAGTTTCTACCATGATTGCCGACCTAGAGGGATTCGCTATCGGGCTAGTTTGGGGGTTCGCCCTGGGGGTTGCCGTCGCTGCCCCGCTTCCCTGGTAGAATGCCCCCTCTATCTCCCCCCTGTTCGCCCCTCCCTGTGAGGGGCATTTTTTTACTTGCCCAGGAACATATTGAGGGCCGCCCCGGCGACAGGTACGCCAATCGCCGCGCCGAGCGCGCCAGGGGCCGCCCTGGCCGCCTGGCCTGGCAACATGGCGATATTGCGTTGCAGGGTCGTCCCCGGGTTGGTTTCCATCGTGGACAGGAAATTGAGGGTATCTGCGGCTTTCCCGACCCGGTCCTGGCCCCGGGCGGTTTGCCCGATTTTCTTGTCCCAATTCGCCCCGAACGTCGCCGGGTTAATCATCATGTCCGACCCGACGCCGCGGCCCTGCCTGGCCGTCTTTGCCAGCTTGTAACGGTAGCGCGCCTCGGCCAGCAATTGCTGCTCGGCTTTCGATAGCTTGCTCTCGACCTGGCTGGATAGTTCCTCCCGAATCTTTTTGGCGTCCTTGATGGCCCCGGCCGACCGGCCCGGCGCGCCAATCTCGTTCAATCGGGTGACAGCGTTTTGGTAGGCTTCCGGCGTAATCGCCCCGGTCCTCTCAATGGATGATTCTAGGTTCTTGACGACGTTTGACAGGGACCCCTGCCAACCTGTTTCGGCCGCCTCGACGACGCCGCGCAGGTTGTCCATAGAGGACAGGGGTAGATCAATCGGCCCCCGGCTCTGAAGGATGCGGCCAATGTTGCCGCCCTCGGTTTTGAGGACCTGATTTAGCACGGTATCCGTAAGGGCAACGTCCTCCATGATCCCCATTTCCGACCGGACCAGGTTGGTCATGTATTGCCGTTGTGCGCGCTTTTCCTGTTCGCCAACCCCCTGCAGTCCCTCGCGCCAAAGCAGTTTCTTCGCATAGTCGGCCTGGGCCGAATCAGTCGCGTCCAGGGCGGTCCGCATCGCCGGCGTAAGGGGGACGCCCTCGGCCGCCAGGTCGGACGACTGCATCAGGCCCTTGTAGTATTGCCCAGGGGGTGCGTCCGGGGCCGCAGCGTCAATGTTCTGCAGCACCCGGTCGGCCATCCGCGGCCGGGCCGGGCCGGCAATCCCCGAAACAGGAACATTGCGCAGGAACGGGTCGCCCAGGTCCGGCATGGCCCTGACGGCCGCCCGGCCAGCCTGGACCGCGGCCGGCATCGCAAAAGGCAAACCGCCGGCGGCCGCGCCAATCGTCGCCCCCAGGGCGGGATTGTCCGGGGCATACAGTGCGCCCATGCCAGCCTCGGCCGCGATGGTCGGCAATGCACCCATGCCGCCGGTCGCCAGGCCGACGCCGACCGCCGGCGCAGCCTGGCCGACGAACGCGGAAACCGGGTTGACGTTGGCCATTCCTTCCTGCATCCGGTTCGCAATGGCCAGGTCCCGCTTGGCCTGGTCGTCGCCAAGTAGCTGCCGGCCGCCAAGGTAGGCTTGCGCCGCGCTGACCGCGGCCGACTTGCCCAGGGTTTCCAGGGGATTCTGCCCAATCGCGCCGACCTCTTCCGACGACAGGGGGCGAACCCCATACTCGCCCAGGTCCTCGAATACATTGCCCTGTTTGTCCTGCAGGTACTTTGCCATCATGGCCCCTTTGGCGGTTCAAAAGGCGTCAGGCCGTCCGGCCGCGGGATCACGCTGCCCGGGTACGACCTGGCGAATGCACTCTGCCCGGCCTGGGCCGCCGGGGCCGCGCCGAATTGATTGTAGGGCTGCCAATATCGCTCGACGTCCGTTTTGAGTTGGCGCAGTTTTTCCAGCTTGCCCTTGTCCGTGCCGATGGCCATAAGGTCCCCGACGTATGCCTTGATCTGTTTCAACTCGGATTCGCTCGGTGCGTCCCCGGTCGGCTTGAACATTTTCGTGACAATGGGGACCATTGCCGCCTCGAAATTGGCCTGGTATTGCTGCGCCTTCGAGCTGTTCGGCATGAACAATGACGGGGCCTGACCGCTTGCAATGATGCGCTCGTAATCGTTCAGCGTGTTGAGGGCATTTTGCGTGTTTGTGTAGGCCGTCTTGACCTCGGTTTGGTTCGCGAACGACAGGGGGGTTGCCGGCTTTGCCTGTTCGCGGACGCCGGTCAACGGATTAACCGGGAACTGCGCCTCGAACTGTTGCCGCTGAAGGTCCGCATTCTGTTGCGCAATGCCCAGGTGCGCGCCCTGGATGCCCAGGGACCCGCGTTGCGCCGCGCTGACGTTGTCGAATTGGTATTTGTTCCAATACTGGTCCC
>Ga0316616_100000359_pt1 | contig 13897 bp, 21 predicted proteins | sample OWC_Aug_M1_C1_D1_FD_207660 | JGI IMG/M metagenome (GOLD analysis project Ga0316616, IMG submission 207660) | Wetland soil microbial communities from Old Woman Creek delta, Ohio, United States - OWC_Aug_M1_C1_D1_B | ecosystem: Environmental > Terrestrial > Soil > Wetlands | place: USA: Ohio... | reverse complement strand
GGGAGCGTCGAGTAGCAGGCGGACGAAGCTCAGCGCTTCGGCCTGTTCCGCCTGTTTCTCTTTGAACCATCGGGCGCCCGATACCGCAAGATGGGTGCATGGCGGATGGGCGATCAGGAGATCCCAACCATCAGAGAGGATGTCGCGGACATCACCATGATAGTGGGGTCCGGAGACTTCCGATGGTAGCAGGTCGCACGATAGGGCGTCATGACCGAGACGCCGAAAGGCATCGCGGACGATGCCAGAGAATTCGCACGCGACGAGAACGCGCATCAGCGGGTCTTGAGCGGTTCGCGGGCGTCGAGAACGTAGTCGTCGAGCGTAGCGGTATAGGGGAACTCGGGGCCGCTCCAATAGCCATCCCAAGGACCGGAGAGATTCAGTTCATACGCAACGCCGTGAATCTGTCTGGCGCGGTAGGCCGCGGCCTCCATGGCCTTGGCGCCCGTTCCGTGATACTTAGCGTGAGCCTTGTCTTTGTTCATCTTGATCCTCCTGTTAGTCGTTCTCGGAAAAGAAGCGCTCAGCCAACTCGTCCTCGACGCGCCGGCACTCAGGGCAATCGGGGGGAGCGGGCGAGTCGCCGGAGATGAACGTGCGTTTGCAGATGGTGCAGACGGCCTGTCCGGGGGCAGGGCGCATAGCCTCGCGTGCTAACGCCTGAAGCTCGTGGAGTTTCTTGCTGCTCATCTGATCCTCCTGCATCCACTATAGCAAGGGCAATGCCATCGCACTATATCAACGGGTTAGAACGAGAGGCAGGCGGAAACCGACAATGGCCGTCAGTCTGCAACAGTTACGCTGACACTTTTTGTCGGAATCAGGATCGATTGATCCGATTAAGCGGCTGCGCCCGGAGCTTGCCTTAAATCCTAGCCCTTGGACTATATCCAACTCCAGCCAGGAGCATCCAATCCGTTGGCTATTAGAGGGATACAAAGGGGGAAAATTGGATTTGTGCTTACATTCTATGGATTAGTCTGTATCTCTCGCCTGTTATCTTCTAGCGAGTCAATACTTTAGCACGTATTCTTGTACGCTCTGTTCAGTCTTTCCTAGCTCTCTTCGTTCGCTCCCCGTCGTCGGCTTCCCACTAGAAGCCTCCTCCGGTCTGACCCCCGGTCGGCCGCCCACCCAGCGGCCGCCGGGAGAGTGATCCTAAGGATAGCTAGTGGCGTGAAGTAGGTCATGCTTCGGGCTTCGTCCCTCGCCCTCGCACCTCGCTCACCTTCGTTCGCTCGGAATACTTACTCTCATTCGGGATGGCGTGTCAAGTTTTTGAAGGTTGGAGGCGAAGTCGTTTCTTTGGAGCAAATACGGTGTTACGTTTTGTAACAGATTAGACATCGTCGAATTCACGAGTCTCTTCGATGGCCTTCCACTCCTGCCGTCTCTTTACTTCCCGTCTGGCCTCTTCGACGGCAGACACCGTCACTCTCGACTCCTCCGGTATGTAGTGGAGAAACCTGTCCCGTTCGTATTCGCGCTCTTCGGAGTCGAGGAGGAGGAGAGCCCGTTCGAGGGCAAAGACGGCACGGGTCAATCGGTGAGGGCTGGCTGTCCTAGTAGATGAACCCACGGCTCTCCTCCTCTCTCAGGTCACGGGCGGGGCGGCGTGGGCGGCGGACCTGCCTCGCGGGCCGCCTGGATGGCTGGACCGAGCAGGAACTCTTCGAGCAGGTTGAGCAGGACGTAGATCATGGCTTCCTCCTTCTGGCCCCTCTGGGCCTCGGTTCACTTCTTCATCCCCCTGATGCGGGCGGCGATTTGCGGAGAAGCGTCCTCGTTGGCCCTAGCCAGCCCGTCTACGGTCGAAATCGTGACGTGCGATGTTTCGGCCATCCTCGCCGCCTCTTCCAGCGCAGCGTTGCGTGTTGCCTTGCACGTTCCACAGCCATCCCACGGAAAAGATGTCAACTCGTGCCGATGGGCCAGCTTCGCCTCAAGCTCGCGGCACTTGTTCCGGTGCATGTCCCGATCCACGAGAAGATCGGCACGAACCTTCTCTAACTCCTTGATCCTCTCGTTGCGGTTTCGGCAGGTGATGTTCACGAGCCGTAGGCCCTCTTCGGCTACGTTTACCCGTGTCGTCAGCCGCTCGATCTCCGCGTCCTTGGCGTCGAGGTACTTGACGGAGGCTTCCCAGAGATCCCTGTAGTCCCTCGGGTGCTTGTCCTCGATGTCGGACTGAGCGGTGGACTCCTCCACCACCGGCTTGCCTTCGGCACACCATTTCGCGTAGGCAGCAGTTACGCATCCGTCGAGCAGATCTCGGATGACGTTGTCGAACAGCGGGTGGATCTTCACAGCTCGATGTCCTCCTTCTCGGCAGGAGGTTCTATCGTGGGAACAGGCGCCGCTTCAGCCGCAAACGCCGCCGCTTCCTTCCGGAGCATCTCTACTATTAATGAGGAGACGCTCACCTTCTTCCGCCACGCCACCTCCTTCGCGATGGCCCAGTCCTCGTCCGGACAGTAGATGCTCCTCTGCGCGTTGTTCTTCCGCATATATCTCCTTAGAGTCTAGTCACTTGAATAGTGCTATCAGGATCAAGAGCAGCATCACTTTGAGGGAAGGGACCGGTCCAAAAAACACGTCTGATCCGTAGATGATCTTGAGCCAGTTCCTGAATCCACGCGGCCTGTTCGCCCAGTTCACGCTTATGACGATGGCACGATAGTGTCTTACCGTGTCATCTATCACAACGGTGATTTCGGTCCCCATCTGCTTGTCTCAACTGACCGGCGGAATGATAAGTCCCGTCGCTGGAGGAGGTTCCGCCTTCGGGGGCTGTTTGGGCTGGAACGACGCCTCCGGTTGCTCACGAGCTGCCATCATCCCTAGAGCCGTCGCGTAGGAAAGCATCCCCACCGTGAACGGGTCGATCTTGTCGGGATTCCTCTTAATGTGTTCTGCCAGAATGAGTTTCATCGCTTCGAGAGCGAACTTGTCCAGGAGCGTCGTCTGCTCGCTCTTGTGGAAGTACGCTACGCTGTTCTTGTCCATCTGTACTCTCCTCCTCTTTCTTAAACTGCTGATACCGCCCACGCTGGCGGTTTCTCTGGTCTGTTCCGGGGGCCATCGTCCCGCCCCTGTGTGTCATCAGATGGCGAACTCGTCTGTCCTTCGTCGCGCCCATACGACCTCGCGGCTGGCCGTGTCACAGCCGTTTGGGGCCGTCGTAGCGGTTGACTCGAAATCGTATCTGGCGGACAGTCCGAACGATCTCCCGATTGCTCGATGATCGTCTGCGGCATCAGCATACGCTAGAACATAGTGCCGCGATAGGACTTAGTCAAGAGAAAAGAAGGGATCTTTCGGGCCTTCCTTCTCGGCCATCCTCCGGGCAAACCTCCTCGGAGGGTGCCTCCTGTGGACCCCCGGGACGTACCACGGGTTGCCGTCCCAGTTCTTCGCGTAGCAGGCCACCAGCCTCACCATGTCGATGGGAACGTCCGACCGCCGCAGAAATATGATGATTTTCCCGCAGCACTGGCACATCATCGTCCGTGCGCTCGTCAGGGTCTTTCTGTTTTTAACTGTTGACAGCGCCATCGGCACGGCATATTTTACGCGCCTTAGGAGGAATTTCTAGTGGCCGATTTGCATCAGGCCGCAGAAAAACCAGCATTGGCTGGCCTCCAGAACCGTCGAAATATCTACACCCCGCAGTTCGGCGTGAACGCCGGAAGGAGATAGCTCTATGCCCCAGACAGTCCAGACGCTTCCGGCTCACGTCGGAGCAACCGGAATCGCCACGCAGCACAGGCGCCTGTCCGTCGCCGCTGCCGCGACCCTGCACACCCTGACGAGCGGCGGCATCCCCGTCAAGACTTCCGGCGCTCCGGGCGAGGTCCAGTACCCCCGCTGCGTAACCCTTCAGGTGGAAGCCGGGGCTGCCCAGACCGTCTATTACACCGTGGATGGCTCTACCCCTTCGGCCACGAACGGCCTCGTCGTTCCCGTCGCCCCCGCCCAGATCATGCTTCCGTACCCCGACCAGCTCCGCAACCACATCAATGGAGCCGTCTCGGCCACGAACCAGCAGATCCAGCTTTTCGCGGGCGGCGCTACTGCAACTCAGGCATTCTACGAGTTCTGGTAGACGGAGAAGCTGATGCCGACCGTAATGTATGACCCTACCAGTTCGATCACCATCGGAGGTGGAGGTGTCACCCTTCAGGCCGTGAGCCCCGGCGTGCAGGAGGTCGGCAACTTCCACATCAATGGCGTCGGTATCGTCGGCTCCCTGATGGCCGATACCATCGTCGAAACCGGCGACGGAGCCGCCGCGAACCCCGCCTACACCTTTACGTCCGACACGACCCTCGGCTGGTACTCGTCCGGCGCGAACCTCATGTCGCTCGCGGTCGCCGGAGCGGAAGCCTTCACGCTCACGACCGGCGCAATGGACATCCTCTCCGACACGGCGCGGATCTCCTTCGGAGCCGCCGCCGACCTCACCTTCGAGCGTCGCGCCGCCGCCACGTTCAACTTCGGCGCTCCGGACGCCGCCGCACCCGTCGCAAATACCATCACGTTCCAGGGCGCTCGCGGGGGCGTGGACGCCAACACGAACGCCGTCCACTCCACCGTCATCGGCTCCCTCGGGACTGGCACGGGCACCTCCGGAAACCTCGTCTTTCAGGTCGGCACACCGCAGAACGCAGGAAATGGACAGCATGTAGCCGCGACGGCGCTGACGCTGCATAACGCGGGAAGCGCAGGAACGGCGAGGGCGCAGGCCTTGTTCGGAGACGGGACGAACGCCCTGCCCAGTCTGGGATTCGCATCAGATCCGAATACTGGATTCTATTCACTTGGGGCCGATAGGCTTGGTGTCACGGTTGGAAGTGTCAACGTTGCTGAGTTCAATTATTCTGGTGGCTTCGGCTATCTTCATCTTGGTGTTGATGACTCAACACTTTTCTTTGGCGCCACTGCTGATATTTCTCTCCATCGCAGGGCGGCTAACAACCTGAATCTCGGCAGAGCTGACGCCGCCGCCCCCGTTGCACAGACGCTCTCGGTGCAGGGCGCACGGGGCGGGACGGACGCCAATACGGCAGGGACGAACTTCACCGTGGACGGCTCTCTCGGAACCGGCAACGCCGCTTCCGGCGACATCGTCTTCCGGGTTGGGACCCCGCAGGCGGCGGGGAATGCGCAGCATGTAGCCGCCACGGCGCTGACGCTACATAACGCGGGCGCGGCTGGTACGGGTGCGACGCAGCTTCTCGTCCCTGATGGTACGGTGTCGCTACCTTCCTATTCATTCTCGTCCGACCCGACTACCGGAATCATGTTTACTGCTGGTAGCGCGATCAATTTTGTGAATGGCGCGGCTTACACCGCCTATACAACGCCAGCAGGATTTGGTTTGCGTTCGGCGAAACGTCTGTTCTGGGATTCAGGGACAATCGTTACTGCTCCTGTTTCCGATGTCCTCCAACTCGGGGCCGCCGACGCCGCCGCCCCCGTTGCACAGAGTCTCGCCGTTCAGGGTGTCGCGGCAGGAACCGCCGACACGCCGGGAGTCACGTTCGGGATCGAGGGATCGCGTTCTACTGGTTCCGGCGCTGGCGGCGCCATCGCCATCAAGACGACGTACCCCGGTGCCGCCGCCGCCGTCCAGAACGCCCTCTCCATGCGGACGTTCATCGCCTCCGGCTGGACGACGCTCACGGAAGGAGCCGCCACCGGAATCGCGACCGTCACCTTCTCGGCGTCTTCCGCCGTCTCTGCGGAGTTCTTCGTCACAATCCACGCTCAGGATGCGGGCGGCGATTTCCAGTCGCTCACGTCCCGCGTCCGGCTCTCCTCCGTCCGCAAGGCGGCAGGGAACACCGTCTCCTCCGTTTCCCTCGTCGGGACCGACACGCTGGCCGAGTCGAACGGCGCCTCGACGCTGACCGTGGCCTTTACCGTGACGGAAGGCGCGGGTGCGGTGACGCTCAACGCCAACGCGACGAGTTCGCTCGTCCAGACGGTCTTTCAGGCGACGTTCCAAGCCATCGCGAACGGCCCGAACGTGGCTCTCGCGCAACTGTGAGGATACTGAATGGCAACGCTTCCTAGAACGACCGCATGGCCCGCCTCCCTCGTCTGGACGGACTCGATGAGTCCTGCCATGGCATTCAAGACGGGCGGCACCACTCCGGCCCTGACGGCTATTACGACGAATATCTCGGGGCTGGCATTCGCCCTGAACGACCTCGGCCACTTCGCCATCCAGCTTCCGCACGACATCGCGCCGGGATCGGATCTCCGGCTCCACGCCCACTTCACCTTCCCGTCGCAGCCGACCGCCGGGCGCACCGTCCGCTGGGAGGTCTACTACTCCTACGGAATCATCGACGCGGCGTTCGGAGCCGAGTCCGCCGTCCAGCACGGCGAGTACACGATCCAAGCGACCGACGACAAGTACCATCGGACCAAGGCGATCTGCACGATCTCGGGAAGCGCGACGGCTCCCCGCTCCTCCATCATCCTTGCCCGTATCCGGCGCGTCGCTTCCACCGGGACCGAGTCCGACGTGGCCCCGATCCTCCTCTCCGTAGATGCCCACTATCAGAAGGGCGCATTCGGCACGTTAGATGAGAGTTGATGCGCTGGTTCCTGACGCTCGTCGTCCTTCTGGCTGCCTGTGCCAACGGAAAGCATCCGGAGGAAGCGTGCGGGAATTGCGCTCTGGCGACGACTCAGCCGCCACCGGACTACGTCGTGGCTCAGGCCATCGGCGTCGGAAAGGCTCAGGCGGCGCTCACCTGCAACGTCACGACAAGCGAGGTGCCGAACGTCAACTGGAGAATCTGCGACTTCATCGTGCCAAACGGAATATCGAGTCCGGGTGGGGGTTCGTCGAGAGTATGCGCCTCTGGCGCGACCTATCGAAGTTCCGGCATCTGGATCTCGCTTGCGGAGCAGGATCGCGTGATCCCGCTCGTCACCTGGGAAGCGCGTAACTGGTACTGGATCAAGAGTGGATGCGGAAATCAGGCTTACTGAAGGAGATGACATGGCAGTTTCGAACGACCAGCTTTTCGCGCTCCTGACCGACAAGGACATCGGCCTCGCCGCTCTCCGGCAGGCCATCGGGCAGGCAGCGGCCCCGAAAGAGGAGCCGAAAAGCTCCTCCGACGACGCGATCAACGCCTTCATCAAGAAGTACACGCCCTCGACCCCCGCTGAGTTCACGGCGAAGTACGGCGTCGCCCCGCAGGCGAACCTCCAGCCCCTGACGCAGCCGCTCGTCCCCGAACAGGTCAGCGACTACGCCAAGGAAGGCTACGACGTGTACGGCCATTATCACGGTGGCCCCACGACGATCCAGGGCGAGGGGACTCCGGAAGCCGTGAAGGCCGACGCAATCAACATCATCGCGCACGGGACGCCCGACTACTACACCGGCTGGGCGGCCACCGATGCCGATGTCTGCGCGGTTGGGCTCTGCAACAACTTCATCTCCAAGGGAATGTGGATGAACGGCATGGGCTCCAGCTCCTACCAGTGGCCCGTGACCTACAAGGGGATCGCCTTCCCGGACTACGTCGCCGGGATGGTCGGAGGACCGCCTTCGGGTGGCGGATGAGTCGATGGACGGCGCTCCTCGTTCTATGCTGTTCGGTCTGTGCGGACGCGCAGCCAATCGTCGTCCCGACAAAGACGCGGACGCCGACAGCCACGCCCGGAGTGCCTCCGACATCGACGCCATCACCCGTCGTGCCCACTCCTTCGCCGACGCCAACCCGGACATTTACGCCTTCTTACACGCCCACAGCAACACCAACGCCTACGGTCCCCACGTCCGTCACGCCGTCGCCGTCGCCGGTTGTCCCCTCTGCTACGCCAACGCCGACCGCCGCACCCACAGTCGCGACACCCTTACCGCCATCGCCGACGCCCTCACCGACACCCCTCCCTGGGGGGATGTTCCTTTCCCCCGTGATGCCTTCGGGGTGGGTGGCGTGGTGGATCAACTTCACCTGCACCCCAAGCTCCCCGGCGGGCTGCACGGATCTGAGGTTTCAGGTGACGGCGATGCCGGGAGTGAACGTGACCGCGACGAAGGGACCGTAAAGGAGTCGAAATGAGCCGAGTCCTCCTCCCGGCAGCGCGTAGCAGAGTCCCGGAGCGGTTTTCCCGTTCCGGTCGCGTTGCCGGTCTTTTTATCCTCCTCGCGGTCGTCGCCGCGTGCGCCTCCTCGCCGGAGGTCAGAACCTACCAGTCCATCTCCACCTGCAACGCAACGGCGCAGTCGGCGGCTCGTGCTTTCGGGATCCTCTACCAGACCCACAAGGCGGAAAACCCCGCCCTGTGGGCTGACCGGTACGACAAGGCGGCAGCCGCCTACGCTTCCTATCAGAAGATCGCCCTTGCCGCCGTGGACGCCGCCAAGACGGGCGGCGAGACGACCATGATCCTCGCGACGATCAACGAGGCGCTCCTCCAGTACACGGCGCTCCTCGCGACGTTTGGGGTGAAGTGATGCCAGTCGCCCTGCTCATCTCCCTGATCACGCAGGTTGGCTTGCCGCTCGCCATGAAGCTGATCGACCTCTACCAGAAGAACCCGAACGCGACCGTGACGCCGGAACAGTGGGAGGCTCTCAAGAAAGAGATCTCCACCCCTTTCGCAGATCTAGCGGGGCCAAAATGACAGATCCCGTCCTCTGGTATCAGAGTAGGAGCTTCAAAGCCCTCGCACAGACCAGCGTCCTCCTGACGCTCGGCTGGGTCCTCGTCGGGCTATCGACGAACGTCTGGGACTGGAGGGCGGGACTTCTCGTTCCTATCATCTCCAACGTGTTCGTAGCACTCCGCGACATGTGGAGTCCGACCGTCACCGGACCCTTCAACGTGATGAACCAGGTCAGCATCCCGCCCATCACGCCGACCGCCAAGACGGACAAGACCCCATGATCCTTACGAGAGTCAGGTCCGCCATGGACAGGTTCGTGAGGCTCGTGACCGACACGGACACGACCATCGCCGAATTCTGGGGGTCCACGACTCTCCTCCTGATGGGGTTCTGGTTCATTCTGCCGTATCGCACGTTCGACACGATTCCCGCCTATCACATCATGGCCGAGATGATGGACGAAGAGGGATGGGGACTGTGTACCATCTTCCTCGGGCTGGTACAGGCGGTCGGGAACATCACGAAGCGTTACTACTTCAGGGTTCCCGGCGCGTTCTTCGCCTCGGTGATGTACCTGTTCGTCGCCAGTCTCGCGATAAGCTCGGAGCCAGCGAGTCTACTCGCCCCGATTTGTGGGACAGCATCCTTTGTCGAGGGACTCGTCTATCTTCGCCTCTCGTTCCTGAAGGATGCCGTCCGTGGTGGGCCTTGAATTGCTTCAGGGGGAAGCCGGGCGGGCTGGGATCTACGCTCTCGTCGGCGGGATCCTTCTCAAGCTCGCGGAGATGGCCCTGCGGCGCAGTGCCAAGAAGCACCACGAGGCGCTCGCGGAGATCGACGCTTCTCTCTCCAGCGGGGCCAAGATACGGGAAGAACTCGAACGTCACGCGGAGTACCTCCAGAAACGGCTGGAGAAGGCGGAGCGCGATCTCGAACTATCCGACAAGAACCTCGAACAGGTCAGGCGCCTGCTCATCATCAGCGAATCGGCACGACAGGACGCCGAAGCGGAGGTCCGTCTCTTGAAGCGGGCACACCGGACTCCCGTCCCGCCTTCGATTCCGAAAGAAGAATCCGAATGAGAGAGGTCATCTAGATGGAACCACATTATCCAGGTCCGGTCGTTCTGGCGTCCACGACGGGAACGGGTGTCCAGCCGGACATCCTCGACATCAGCGCGTTCATGAACCCCGGCTACCCTCCGGTCCTGTCGGTCTACATCTCCGCGACCGCGACCGTGAAGATCTGGGCGGCGATGAGCCTCACGTCCAGTTCCACCCCCTCGCTCGTCCGGAAGATCGACGTGTCCGGCGGCGGGTTCACGACCTCCGACTACTACGACATGATCCCCGGCATTCCCTTCTATCAGGTGGAAGTCGCTGCGAACACGGGTCAGGTCGTCGTGGAAGGCAGCTTCGGGCCGACGAGTGAGCGGACGGTCGGGATGCCGCAGTTGATCCGGATGAGCAACGTCGCCACGGCGGGGATGTAACCCATGGCGATGACTCTGCCTCTCTCGCGGCTTCGTCTGACACAGGCCAAGTTCTTCGGGCGCTTCTACTCGTCCGGAGGCGGCACCGTGACGACCGTGGACGGCGGGAATGGCATTTTGGCGACGCCATCCCCGATCACCATCGCGGGGCAGCTTGACCTCGGGCCTCTCACGTCCGACTGGGCGGCTGGACCCTACAGCATCAGTTCCCGCAACTCCGTGAACGTCCGGAACGTGCTGGAATACGTCACGGGCGGGACCGGGACGGCTCTCGATCCGTGGACGAGCGCTTCCGGCACGGCGGGGATTCAGGAAGCCTATAACGACCTTCCGACCGGGCTTGGCGAGGTTTACGCGCCAGCTGGCTGGTATCTCATCACCGAACCGATCAACTTCTCCGTGAACGTCGCGGCGACGGGGATCGGCTCGTCGTCGGCAGCGGGGGCCGTCATCTTCCGTGGCGACGGCTCGGGAAACACGATCCTACTCGGGGCCACGAAGGGACAGGGAGGGTGGGCGGCCACGTTCGGACCCGTCTTCGACTGCACGGGCGCGGGGCACGTCCAGCTCTGGGACTTCGCCATCTCGACGAAGAACGTCGTCCTAAACCAGTCGTCCATCGGGATCTACTTCGCCCGCTCGACGGCTGCGTTCTCCGCCTACACGCAGAACAACGAGGTCCGGAACGTCTACATGGAAATGTGGCACGACGCCACGGCCAACGGCGGCGTCGGAACCGTGGGCATCTACGGGCGTGCCGTCGAGACGAGCTACTTCATCAATAACACGGTCTTAGCGGACTACCCCTATGTCTTCACCAGCCAGGACGTGTTCGGGATCGTCTCCCCGAACCAGCCTGTCAATAACACGCACCTCTTCTGCACACAGAACAGCATCTGGGGCGGATACGCGAACGGCTACTACGCCGTCGCGCTCCTTCAGGGGAACGTCCAGAACTATACGTTCTACGACATCGCGATTGGGCAGCACCCGACCGGAACCGGGACTCATGCGTTCAAGGTTCTCGCCGATTCCGCGACCCCGACGCAGCCGATCTACGGGCTGAACATCGCGGCGATCCAGGTCGAGGGGCCGTGGACGGGCGTCCTCTCGACGACCGCCCCGCTCCACGGGATGCGGCTCGGAGCCTCCTATTCGCAGGACACGGTCGGGACGAACCCCGGCATCCTGCTCTCCGGGGTGAACGCGAAGCTGAACCACTGCGAGATCAACCTGACGAACTCCAACGCCGTCACGGTCCAGAAGATGATCGGAGACGGCGGTGCCCTGACGGGCGGCGTCAACTCCTGCGTCATCCACCTCCCGAGTCCCCTGACGATCAATGCCCCGTTCACGGCAGGAGCCGGGAACACGATCTACGCGAACACCACGAACCCGTCGATCACGTTTACGAGCCCCGGCGATCCGACGCAGCTCGTTATCGGACCCGGGAACGTCTGGCTCGGCTCGAAACCCGCCGCCACGAACAGCAAGTTCACGGTCAGCAAGAACACGGCAGCCGCACAGGCGGGATTCGCCGGTACGGTCGGCCACTTCGTCGGCGCAGACGCCGCGAATCCGACGATCCTTCTGGACAGCTTCGGAGGGACAGGACCGGAGTTCGCGGGACGTGCGGCGCAGGGGAGCGCGTTGGGTCCGTCAGACACCGGGATCGCCGACACGCTGCTGCGTCTCAGCGCGTATGGCTATGAAAACGGCACCTACCACAACCAGTCCAGCATCTACTCCTACGCTGCGGAAGCGTGGACGGGAGCGGCCAAGGGGACCGGCTGGATCCTGACCGGGACGTTCGTCGGTTCGACGCTTGGGGCTGAGTGGGCGCGGTTCGTCGGCGGTGGCCTTGGAATTGGTACGGTTCCTCCCGCCGGATCTCCTTCGACCACGAGGCTGACGCTGGCTCACTCGGATGCGAACTCTCAGGCCATCTACGGGCTTCAGTGTACGGTCACGGGGACTGACACCAGCGCCTTCATGCGCCATGGGGCCACGTTCACGACGATCCAGAACCAGGCGGGCCTCCAGAACGGGAAAGTCCGCGCCGTCTACATCTCGAATCAGACGAGCGGCGGCGGCATCACGTCGGAGATCACGGGGCTGGAACTCACGGCCAGCGTCAACGTGTCGTCCGTGGCGAATCGCTACGGGATCTACATCAACGATGTCGTGAACACGGGTGGACTGATCACAAACAACTACGGGATCTTCCTCGCGCAGCATTCGGCTGGAGCGACGATCAACTGGGGGATCTTCTCGCCGAACTCGAAGCACTATTTCGGCGCTTCGACGCCGTTTCTCGGTGCCGGAGTCGTCCAGGTTTCCTATGCCGTAGTCCCTGGAGCGAACACCGAAGCCGGGGTCGTCTCGTCGGTCACGGGATCTACTTCCGGTGCCGGTGGTCTGATGGGAGGGTCGTTCAGCGCCCTGTCCAGCCATGCGGCGGGAACGCTGGCGACAGTGACCGGAGCCTTTGGGCAGGCACAAGCGACGGGCGCAGGGACAACGACGAGCCTTTATGGTCTTGCCTCTGGCGTGGCGAGTTCCAACAGCGCCGTCGTTACGACTGCTTATGGACTCCACTCAAACGTAGTAACCGCCGCTGCTGGCACGATCACGAACGCCTATGGCTATTACAGCGCATGCAACGCGGTCGTGAACACGGTCGCGCAAAGGTACGGGTTTTACGTCAACGATTCTCTCGCGGGACAGACTGGAAGCCTGTACGGGTTCTACGCAGGGGCGCTGTCAAACGGGAACGTAAACTTCGGGTTCTACTCAAACCTGTCCACAGCGGCTGGTTTCAACTTCTATGCTGCTGGAACGTCACAGAACTACTTTAATGGATCAACACTCATTGGCATTGATGCCATTGGTGTCCCAGATCCATACTCGTCGTCGTTCTACATCGCCGATAGAAAAGTCGCCATTATGACACTGACGAACACAACTGCGGCGGGATCGACGCAGGGATGTTCTGTCTCCTTAAGATCAAGAGGAACAAATGGTGGCGGTGTAACCAAAAACAACGATGCTGTCGGACAAATTGGCTTCTATGGAGTGGACCCGGCAGTAGGGTATACGACATTCCCCGGAGCCGTAATATACAGCCAAGCGGCAGAAAATTTTACGGCGCTGAACCAAGGGATGCGGATAGTTTTTGCGACGGCTGCGCTTGGAGCGCAGTTTGCCTCAAGTGCCCTTGAAATCTGGCCCGGAGGCGGACTCCGCCTTTTCAACGCAACGGCCCCAACCGTGGCTGCCAATGAAATCGGATTTGGGACGCAGACATCGGCGACCATCGGTGCAAACGGAGCCGCTGCGGGTCTGACCGCGAACCCGGTCGGCTACTTGAAAATCAACGTCGGTGGCACCATGTATCAGGTGCCCTATTACAACGTGTGAGGAGGAAGACATGAATCAGGTGACTCCGCATGAAGCTCTCGAAATGCTGGACAGGGCGGTAGGGATGCTCAACGCCACGCGCCAGGACCACTTCGCTCTCCAGCAGGCGATCCTCTCGCTCCGGCGCTTTGTCGGCGAGAACAGCAAGGACACGGCGACGAAGGTACTCCCGTTCGAACAGGCGAACGCCACTTCCACAGGAAGCTAAGCAGTGGCCGAAACCAAGGAAGTAACCGTAGACAAGCCGAAGTCGCGGCGCGGATGGCCGAAAGGGAAGCCACGGAAGCCCCCCGTAGGGGTTATGACAGCGGCTCCCATCCCGGCTGAAGCCCCGATCCATGT
>Ga0316616_100000358_pt1 | contig 13905 bp, 20 predicted proteins | sample OWC_Aug_M1_C1_D1_FD_207660 | JGI IMG/M metagenome (GOLD analysis project Ga0316616, IMG submission 207660) | Wetland soil microbial communities from Old Woman Creek delta, Ohio, United States - OWC_Aug_M1_C1_D1_B | ecosystem: Environmental > Terrestrial > Soil > Wetlands | place: USA: Ohio... | reverse complement strand
GATTATGTCTACTTGGGAAAATTTGATTAGGTCTACTTTGAAATTTTTGATTATGTCTACTTGGGAAAATTTGATTAGGTCTACTTTTGGTGTAAGAGTTTTTTTGTTAATTTGGGTAGAATAAGTAGAATAAATAATAAAAAATAATAAAAAAATTTATTTGCAAAGTTGGAGAGGATTAGTTAATTAGTAAGTATTCCTAATTAGTTGGTAGCCTATTAAAGTCAAAGTGTGGAATATGATTGCCTTTTGCGTAGGAACAAGAGGTATTTCTGACACGGAAAGCTCATAGGGCTATGGTAAGATGTGGTGGGGCAAAAACTGGTTTATTGATTTTACCAGATAGTCTCCTTTCTCCCCAATACGCCAATCGAATCGGTTTTAGGAACGAGAACCGAGTTTTGCCAACAGCTAATTTAGTTAATGGTTTTTATGCTCAAAATAAAGAAAGCAGGAGTGAAACAACCGAAAGACTAATTAAATTAACTAATTAGTTAATCTGTCACGGATTTAGACAATTTTGAGAGAATTATGTGCGGTGCATGGATAAAATTAGGAAGCCTGTTTCTCCTAATTGAACCTGCCATGTGACGAACCAACCAAATCAACTCAGGGATTCGTGAGTTGAGCATAATTCAAAGAAACCCTTTACCCCTAATTGTAATAAATTAGGGGTATTTTTATTTGACACTATATCATAATCTTGTACCATAAAATATGATATTTCATTTTTAAAGGAGAAATAGATGAAAAGTGTAGTGTTGTTTTTATTAATTTTGTGTATTGGTGGAAATTTCAATAAGTCTGAGGCGAATAACAATCAAACAAATCAGTTATATCAAGCGGAGAGAGTATTAATGGATCAGAAGGGAAGTGTATTTTTAAAGAATCGTGGTGAAGTTAATCGGTATTTGAACAGTATATTTGCTGATTCGTGGTTTAAAAAGAATTTTAAGATACAGAAACCGCAATTAATTAAGAGTGATAAGCCAGATTGGGCATTTAGTGTATTAAGTGGTGCTGGTGGTAAGATTGCAGTACCAGATAGTGGTTGTTGGAACTGGGTAATATTACATGAAGTTGCCCATCATATCGTTCCTAATGACAATCATGGCAGAAATTTCGCTAAAGTTGAACTAATTTTAATTGAACATTTTCTTAACTCTGGTGCTAGTAATGCTTTGCGTCAAAGTTTCAAGAAAAATAATGTTAAATTTTAAAAATTATTAAATTAGGGGCAGAGAGAAACCGATAGAGTGGCAAGAAGAAAGTTGTGTGTTACAACTTAAAGGTTTTATAAAGTAGAGGAGTTTAGTTATGGCTAGTAATCGTGGGGATAACTTGAATATTATTATCAAGGAGTTTGTTGATAGTGGTAAGGTATTGAAGGCAAAGGCTATACAAGAGGAGTATATGAATCGTTTTGGTGACGATAATCCAGCGTCATTGTTGGCTACAATTTACAATCATTTAAAAGGAAAGGTTGGTGGCAAGGTGGCTGAAGAAAAGGTAGTTATGCCAGATAAGGTTGTGGTATCTTCTACAGATACAGTAGTTGAACCAGAGTTGACATTTATGCGAGTGCCAGAGAGTAATCCTACTTATCACATTAGTGATGCTGATAAGAAGTTTTTGGATATTGTGGACAAGGAGAGTAAAGAGGGTTCAATTTGCAATATTATGTTAATTGGTGCTCATGGTTGTGGTAAGACGGAAATGGCTAGAGAATTTGCTGCTCGTACTGGTCGTGAGTTTTTTCACACAAATTGTGCGATGTATCGTGAACCCCGTGATTTTTATGGTTATAAGGGTGCAAAGTCTGGTAGTACATATTGGAGAAAGAGTGATTTTATTAAGGCGATTGAAAGGCCGAATACTGTAATTTTGTTGGATGAGTTCAATCGTTGTTCACCAATGGTAGCGAATAGTTTGTTTAATCTTCTTGACGACAATCGTTATGCGATTTTTGATGAGATTGGTGAAGTGAAGGTTGGTGCTGGTAATGTTATTTTTGGCACTATCAATCGTGGTACGCAGTATACTGGCACGATGATATCGGATGCTGCGGTAATGGATAGGTTTGGTAATACTGTAGAGGTTCATTATCTACCTGACCATTTAGAAATTGATGTACTGGTCAAGCGTACAGGCATTAATAAAGATGATGCTAAGTTGTTAGTGCAGTTGGGTAATACGATTCGTGCGAAGGCGGGTGAGATGGGAAGTACGATTCGTAATAGTGTATCGACTCGGTTGTTGATAAAGACAGCGGAGAGATTTAAGACGATGGGTAAGGATGCGTTCAATTACACAGTTCTGCCTTTGTATTCTAAAGAAGGTGGTACAAATTCTGAGCGTGTTCAAGTTACTCAGATGATCCAGATGGTGTTTGGAGATTAGTTAATTAATTAATGAGGTTTTGCCACTTCCTCTTTAAAAAGTGGCATTTTTTATAAGGAGTAATACTAATGGAAGCTATAGTGCTAAATGAAAGACTGAAGTCAGGTTATCCGATGGTGGTTATTAATGGCAAAAAAATAGATGTGCCACATTTAACTAATTATTTAGTTGAAACTTTATTGCCAGATATGGTTAAGCACAATGAATCTTATTTCTTTTGGAACTTTAATCTTAAAGATATAAGTTGTTTGAAAGAAGAACTTTATACTAGAGAAAAAGATAGGTTTATTAAAAATAATTTTAAATGTGACAACTTTGATACTTTATGGGAAGTTAATTTTTTGATGCCCGATGGAACAAAGATGAAAGCGGAGCTTAGTAGCGAAGTATGGTATAAGGAAGACGAAGAGCATCAAATTTCACCATTTGCAATTGTATTTGATGCTCCGTTTGCTTCTGGTTATATGTATAGTAAGGTTAATTTTTCCAAGGTGTAATAAATTAATAAGGTTTTGCCACTTCCTCTTTAAAAAGTGGTATTTTAATTAATTTGTGTACGATAAGGTTTCTTGTAAGTAAATACTTTTTAAGGATATTACAGTCATGAGTGACAAGAAAACTGATAAGGTTTTTCGTTTGTCGATTCCCGCAAAGGTCGCAAGAGATTGTGGATTGGGTGATATGTATTGCATGGAATATTTAGAGAAAATGGGTTTTGAACTTGATATAGAGGACGATTGGGAAGATTATGAGTTTGTGACACGCAAGATGCCGTCTAAAACAAAAATGCGGGAGATCGAAAGGTGGATTGGTACAGCAACCTGTTCGTGGGAATCGGATGAGGGAGAATGAAAGATGAATAAGACTAAGACTAAGACTAAGACTAAGAAGAAAAGTGAACCAACGACTGGAATGAACAATAGTTCAAAGGAGAATAGAAATGGTTAACTTATTTTTGCTTGAGTACGAACATTGTGGTGAATCATGGTCACAGACATGGGATTGTCAGGTCAATGACAAATGCCCCAAATGCAGTTGTGAGATTCAACCTTCAAATGTTGACGATGAAGAAAAATGGTGTTTGGAGATTAGTTAATTAATGAGGTTTGCCACTTCTTTTTTAAAAAGTGGCAATTTTTATAAGGAGTATAGACAAATGACTAGAGATGAAAGACTGTCAATCTTGCTGGCAGACGATCTGGTAAACAGTTATATCAAGTATAAAAAAATGACCAAGGAAGAATTGTCAGATGAGTTGGCACAAAGGTGGGATAGAATTGCCAGTAGCAATTTTGTTTTGCCCATGGCACACAAGCTAAATGGTGAGCCGATAAATTTATAATAATATTGTCACTTTATTTATTAAGGAAAATAAAGATGGAGATTTCAAAAAAGCAGATTAAGAAGCTTTGTGAATTAATTAATTCTGTATGGGATAATTTTGATAAAGAATTACATTATGCAGAATCACATACCTGTTTTAATTTTGAATATATTACAGAAAATCAAACTAATTATTTAAACTTTTGTCCAATTCAGAAAAGAAAAGACAATGAAATATCTTCAGGGTTATTTGGCGTAGATATTTTTAAATTAATTAATAAATTTAATAAACTTAAAATTAAAGTTATTAAACAAGTTTTTGTCACAACTAATGATAATACAAAGTTATGTTTTAAACTTAAATATAAAAGTACAAAAATAGTATTAAAGATATATTCCAGAGCATTTAAAAACCAAGACTTTGTTTACGACATTGATAAAGAAGAATTTGATAATAATTCAAAAGCAGAGTAAATATCATAAACCAAGATTATTTTATTAATATTAATATTAATAAATCTTAATCTTGTTGTTTACATAAAAAAATAATAAAGTTTTTTTAAATTTGATATTGTTCGATTCCGATATTCTGATAGTGTGAGAGAAAGTTTACAAACCTTAAAGGAGTTAAAAATATGAGTGGTTACATGGATTACTGGCGAAGCAATCGTGATACTAAGCGTAAGTCTTATTATTATGATGATTACGATTCGATTTACGATTATGATTACAATACTGAAAACAAGGTAACTAGGTCTGTTGACAGTTACAAAGAGAAGTACAAGAATGGATATTCTGCCAGTTCATATTGGTTGAGTAGTAGTTATTCCTTTTATGGTAAGTTTGAAACTGAAGAAAAGCAGAACGAACAAAAGTTAAAAGAAAGTTTGGCATTTATTTGTCGAAGTGTAAATATTATTCGTCATCGTTATGGCATGGGTAGTGACAAAAGTTTGTCTGTACAATGGGCAGACAATTTGATTCAGTTCAATAGTTCAGACAATGATGTTGTTTACCTTAATCCAAGTCCATTGCTTGATAAGAATGAAAAGTTTAGCGACAATCAGCGTTATGATGTAATTGTTGGTCAAGCTTTGCTTTCAAGTGTACAAAAGCATTTGATTAATAATTTGTGTACCAATTATGCAAATCATTTGCTTACGATTAATCAAAATGTTTCAGTTGTGTGTGAGAAAGAAAAGCTAAAGACTATTGTTTTGGACAAAGAAGGTAAAAAGGTATCACAAGTAATTTATACTGAAGGTGATTCCACTAAGAAGATTAAGAAGCAAGATTATTTGAATTATGATGGCAACACGACTTCTTTTGGTGGTATTAATATTGAGCCTATTTATGTGAATGGTGCTGTGCAAATATGGAGAGCAATTGAGCAAGTTATTGCTGAGACTGCAATTAGCAATGAATATCGTGGCAGCATTGCATATCTTTATTCGCATCGCAACTATTACAATGATCCAAAGTATTTGGCATCATTGAAGCAAGCTGTAAAGGTATTGGACAAAAATAACGCAGATTCAATATCTTTTATATTGGCAGTACACAATGTATTGAATGATAACCAGAAGATTGAAAAGTCTGATTGCAATGAATTTTATCATGAGATTATTGACATGATAGACAGAACATTGCGTACTAAGCCCGATTGTTCGCCAGAGACAAGGCTTGCATCTTCTTTGCATTTTGCTGTTGAATTGAATGATTACATTCAAAAGAAGAAGGAAGAGAAAAGTAGTGGTGAAGAAGAACAAGATGAATCAATTAGTGAATCTCACTTAAATCGTATTGCTGATTTGACAAAGAATGGTCTTGCACCAAGTCTTAACAATACTGTTTGCAAGAAGGACGCTCATGTCAAGTCTACCAAGAATGTTGGCAAGCTTTCAGTTGGTGATGAAAAGAGTATTCGCAATATTGAATTAGAAAGTCTTTCTCAAGGCTTTACCGATGTAGATATTACCGAAGAACACTTCTACAAGAGTGAGAAGTATATTCAAGACAAGTATAATGCCATTGCAAGCAAGCATCGTCAGTACATTGATATGTTGCGTGAACGATTGTTTGTTCGCACTCTTGAGCTTAGTGCTCCAGAGTTCAATATGAAGTCTGGTAATATTGACGAACATTCTTTATGGAAATTGTGTGATAGAAGTGAAGATAATGATTCTATTTTCTTTCAGAACAACACGCCCCAAAAGATAGAAAAGTGTCATATCAATATCTTGTTTGACAATTCTGGTTCCATGACTGATAAGGATAGGATTAATACTTGCAGGGAAATTGGTGTGGTTCTTAATGAGGTTGTAAAGGGCATTCCTAATGTCAAGTTAAGTATGTATGCCTTTACGGATCATAAGTTTTACAATTTTGTAGACAACGCTGATGTTGTTGCTATGACTCCGCAAGGTGGTACAGATGAAGGCGGGGCAATGGGTTGTGCGATGAGAGAGATTAATAATCATCGTACAGATAAGTTAATTAACTGTGATGATGAGTTTGAAAAGACTTATTTGCTAGCAGTTGGTGATGGAATGACTGATGGAGATAAGGTCAAGAAGTCATTGGATTATATCAAGCGAGAGAATGTCAAGTTTTTCCATGTTGGCATTGATAATGCTTACAATGAAGATCATGGTAATTCGATGTATGGAAAGGATGGATACGCTATTATTCCTACTGAGAATCTTATGGCAAGCCTGTGTAATTTCTTGACCAAGGCATTGACATAAAAAAAAGTAAGCCCAACTTCATATTTTTTAAATTTGGGGTTGGGCTTTTCCGATAGTATGTTGGGTAGAACAAAAGCACCTTATAAAAGGAGATTAAAATGAGTGCTGTAGAAGTAAGTATCAATGATATCATGGCAAACATTAATAAGATCAGTAAATATTACTTTACTGAAGCTATTGAATCCAGTAACCATGAGACTTTTGTTGGATTAATTAAGTCAGTAGATGGCTTTTTGTACAAGACTTTTGGTGATGAAGGTCAGTTGTTGTACAGAGAAGGCAGCATAGACTATCATGCTAATGAATTAAAGAATTGGTATGATGGTTGGATGCAAATGCTGGAATCTAGGGTGTGTGATATTGTTAAAGAAGCTAGAGAAAATATAGAAGAATTTGAAGAACATAGAGAAGAGTTTGAAGAAGTAAAAAACAAAGCAAAGATTAAATATTTGACTACTATTTTTACTGATAAGTTAATGGAATTTGTTGTAAGCAAATACAATAAAAATGTAGTAAACGATAAAGATTTCAAGGTTTTTGAAATTAATTACAAATTGTTTGATGAATTTATTAGCAATAAAGGAGCAAAGAAATTAATTATTAATAAAATAATTAGTGAATTTAATAAATTTCTTAAAAAGAATGAGTTTGATGTGCCAAAGAAGTACAAGAAGATGCTTTTGAAAGAAATAATTCCTGATATTCTTAAGGAAATAAAGGAAAATATTAAGGCTGGCAAGCGAATAAACAAGAGTAAGAGGTATATGCTTGGCAAGGTAATTGATAAAGGAGCATAATCATGGCTATTAAATTACCAGCATTAACAATTTACGATTTCTTCAAAGACATTAAGGGCGTGGAAATTGTTGAGCTTGAAACTTTGACAATTCCCAAGACTTTAAAAGGTTGTCCTTACGATGTAAGCAAGGTTACAGTAAGGCGGGTAAAGACTGGTGCTAAGTTGGATTTGCAGACTGAAGTTGAAACGAACCAAGCTGCTGAAGGTCATATGCCTAATTATTCATTAGCACCAAGGGCATGGGGAACAAGGATTAAGAATACTCCTTTTGTAAAGCACAATGATGAAGTCTACTTGTGCTGTTTGGTAGAAAGCAATGTGGAAGTTTATTATTTAGATAATGCCACAGGTTCAACCATACCATTAGTTGATATTACTCCTTGGTTAAAGAAAACTCCTGAACCAAAGAAGCAAGCTGGATTAGCAAAGAAGGCAATATATCGTAATTACAATTTAAATTCGATTATAACTGCCAAGTTAATTGATAATTCAGTATCTGCGGTGATTTAATGTTGACTTGTTTGCTTTTCATGAGTTTGTGCAAGATTCAGATATGGTTAAGTTTGAGTGCAAAAGCTCAAATGAGTCAATATAAATTAATAGTGTTATTCTTAAACTGGATGGCACTATTAATTATTTTAATAAATTAATTAAGGATTAATATCATGCGTGAATTTGTAGTATGTGTTTGCAATCATTTAGATCATTTAGTTGTTTTGAATGTTAATGAAGATAAAACAAACACAGATATAACGATAGAAGTTCATTTATCTCCATTGCCATTATATAAGAGATTAATTAATGCGGTTAAGTATGTGTTTGGAATTCGTAGTCGTTATGGTGATTACGAAGAAGTGGTAATTGACAAGGAGAAGGCAATTCAATTAAAGAATTTTTTTGAAAATGCCTTGGCAAAAGAAAACTTTTTTTAAATTTAGAAGTGTTTGGTTCCGATAGTATATTACAAGTTGTTAGTAACCCTTAAAGGAGTATAGTAATGAATATGGTAGAACACTTGGATTCAATTTGCGAAAAGACTAGGCATATTTTCAATGAAGCAAAAGAGCATCCACCATTGTTCATGTTGAATATGAAGAATGGAATAGCATTGCTTCCTTGCTTGTGGTCAAAAAAGGAAGATAAAGAAATTTATGTTAAAGGCATAAAACAAAAGATTGCCAACAATGAAATTAATGAATTTATATTCATTGCGGAAGCATGGACAAAGAGTTGCAAGACATATAGTGAAGTTAATGAAGAATACAGGAAGCATGGCAGTTTGGAGTTTGCTGAAGGTAAGAGAGAAATACTGATGGTTCAATACCAATCGTTTAATGAATCAGTCATGTTCATTGCTGAAATTAATCGTGATGGTGATGAAGTTACATTGGGCGAATGGGAAAAGATAGAGTCTTACAACAAAGAAGCTTTGAGTTTGGGCTTGTTTGATAATATGTTTACCAAGGCAGTAGCTGCAAACAACTAAAGGAGAAATATAATGGATGATATTTTGAACAACAAGGTATTTACAACCCTTGGCCAGACTGGTGAATTTAAAATTGAAATTGTTGGTTCTGTTGAAAAAATTAACAATCACAATCAAATTAACAATCACAATCAAATTAATCAATTTGGTTTTAAAGAATTAGAATCTTCTAGGGAATTAGAATCTAATGAAAGGTGCAGGTGGGTGTGTGAGTTTGTAAAACAAAACAAAAGGGTTCCATCTCAAAAATCAGATAATTATGAAGAAAAATCCCATGCCAACTGGTTATCTAACAGAAGGCAAGCCTTTAAATTTAATCGCAAGTATGGCATTAAAAATTTAAAAGTTTTTTACGAATCTGATTATCAAATAGCGAAGGAACAAGGGCTTGAATGTATTTTTGATAATAAGAATTTAAGGTCTTATTTGCATGGTCAAGTTAAAATTACAACCAAGCCTAAGAGTATTTCTCGCAAAAAACAACGGATAGTAAAACAGGTTCATATGAATCGAAGGCTTGAGCATGGGTATGGGTTTGGCGACAGGTTTGGAATGCAAAAAGTATTAATTAATAAATTAAGAGTTGATGATTTGAATTTCATTCCAGATGATGTGGTAAAAGAGTTAAATCAGCATGGTATCTTTACATTAAGTGATTTAACAAAGACCAGCAAGAATGGTTTAAGGTTCAAGTTTGAAAATGCTTATGGTAATCTTAAGGATGATAGTTTTTTGAAGTATATTATTGAAAATTTAGAAGCTGCCTTGGAATATCTTGGCCACAAACTTTACGAAGAAAACCCTCATCGTAATCCAGATGGTAGTTTGAAGAAGCCAAGCAAATCTGTGGTTAAAAAAATTGACTTTGAAACTTGGAAGCAAGATCAGCTTAAGAAAGTAGAAGGGTAAATAAGGATTATAAACATGACTATCAATAAATTTTTAAATTTGAAGGTTTGAAATTCCGATAGTATAGTAAGAGGTTAGTTTTTTACAAGGAGGTTTGTCATGTACGGAGTACAAGAGACATATTTACGGACAAAAGATGGTTTGGTAATTTACGATTTTGACCAGTTCTTTTCCACAACAATGGCATTAGCTGGAACTCCTAATTATTCTGGTGAAATAGATATTAATAATTTACCAGATGGTTTTAAGTGGGTTTATTTGAATGAAGTGGAACTTTTGTTAAGCATTTGAGGAAATAAGGATAGTAAAATGACTAAAAAAGAGAAAATAGCAATATTGGTTGCTGATGATATTAGCCGTATCGAAGCTGATCTTGCAAAGTTTGATGGAAGAGATTGCACCTACTTGTGGGCAGTTCTTACTGGTGAGGGATTTACTCAGTATGCCCATTGTAATGCCAAGGAAATTGATGATAAATTAAAAGAGAGGTGGCATCATATAGTTAAAAGTCGATTGATACTACCCTTGGCACACAGGCTTAATGGTGAACCAATTAATTTTAAAAGGAGTTCTAACTATGGGTACTAGAAGTTTGCATATTTTTCCGTTTAACGGCAAAAAGAAAACTCAATACTTACAATTTGATGGCTATCCAGAAAATCAAATCATTAAGTTTATTAATGATTCTAAATATAAAATAAATAGTCCTTTTTTTAATCTTAAAAATAAAAAAGAAAGAACTAAGTATTTCTTAGAATATCTTAATGCATATTATAATTATCGTGCTTATGATTCAGAGCATAGTGTAAAAGCCAATTACACTTTCAATCAATCTGATGATGAATTAATTAATAAACTTATTAAAAGTTTTTGGGTTGAGTATTCTTATGAATGGACTGTTGATGAAGATTCAAATATTTGGCTTACAGTTACGGATATTAATACTAAAGAATTGAAAATTTTTACATTAAATAACTTACTTGAGTATGCTAATAAACTTATAAATTCACAACTTACTAAAGAGGAATTGGAAAGCATTTTTTCTTTTGATAAAGAAGAACAATATGAAAAAAATTAATCATCAAATATTAATTGAAAGATTAAAGAAAAATGGATGGTGTCCTGTGCCATACAAACACCATCCAGAACACATAAAAAAGGCTATAAAGGCAGCTAAATTTAGACCAGCAGCAAAGCAATGTTTTTTAAATGCCCAAAGATTAGTTTTAATGCAGCATGAAGTGCCTCTAACTTATGTGGAAGGCATCGTTGCAAACCCACGGATAAATGTACCTTTTACACACGCATGGGTTAAAGATGAAGAGGGTGTTTGCCATGATGTAACTATAGGAAATATGTATCCTGTGTTATATTGTCAAGAATACTCTAAAGAATCAGTTTGGGAAACTGTTTTAAACACGGAATTTGCTTATCCAATCAATGAATATGATCTTGATTTACGATATAAAGCTATTATGTTAGGATTGGATGTAGCAGCACCAAAAGAAGTTATTGAAGAATCTTTGAGAAAAAGGTTTGAATATTTAAATTCTTTAAATGATTTGAATATTTAAATTCTTTAAATGAAAAGTTTAATAATCATGGATAGAGAATTATTTAATGATTTTAGTTCTGTGTTGGGTTTTTTAATTGCCATGCTGGTGTTATTTTGGTGGTTTTTTTAAATTTACAAGTCTATGATTCCGATAATAAATTAGAAGTTAGTAAACCTTAAAGGAGTATAGTTATGAAAAGATATGATTCTAAACTTGCGTATGAAGCATTGATGAATTGCCCTCTTTCTCCCGATGCTAAAATACCAGCAAGGATACCAAAAAACCAACTTGATTATGGCGATGATAAAACAATCGGATGTTGTCTTAAAAGAAGAAACAGGGATGTTCTTGCTAAAGATGTGGGCAATCGTTTTGGAGTATATCTTGGAAAACACAAAATAGAATCCGATGGCATTGAAAGGTTTTATGTTGGCATAAACACTTTTAGCAGTAGATATAATTTTTCTGCAACAGAATCTTTTGATGATCTTCAAGAAATGATAAATGAATGGGTTTTAGATTAAAGTTTGGCAAAGGAATAGCCGATAATAAAAAAGGAGACAGGATTTTAATACATGGAGGTGCATCATGATTCATTTAGCTAGATTGGTGTTGTGTGCAGCTTGTTTGGTTTCAATATCATTTGAGTTTTTATTATTAATTAATTTATCAATTTATTTAGCAGTAATGATTCAGTTATGGTTATTTTTTGAATGGATGGCTTTTAAGAAAAAGAACAAATTGCCAGAGCATGATATAGTATTGAATGATTTAGTGCCTTTGTTATCGCAGATTATAATGTTTTACAAAATTATGCATTGATTTTTAAATTTGAAGTATTATGCTTCCGATATATGATTACGAAGGAGTATCAAACAATGTCAAATAATATTTTGCAAATCAACAATCCTTGGGTTAACATGAATACGGATGTTGCTTTCGCCGAATTGCATAATGATATATCAAGCATGAACAGTTGTAAGTCTAAATCAACTTACAATCATATGCCTTATTCTCAAATTGATATTCTTTTTAGAATTATAGAAAAAAATCATTTTCAATTATGCCGTTATTACAATCTTTTAAGTGGTTGTGATAAAATTGTTAAAGAGTGTTTTTTTCGTAGAAGTGTATTTGTTGAAAAATATGTTGACAAAAAAATTGATGTAACAACATTATGCAGTTATTTCAATTGTGTAGAAAGTCCAGATGAAGATTTTATTGAAAACATCATGAATGATGGTGACATCAAAATTTTAGAAATTTTTATAAACAAATTTATAAATCATATTAAAGTTGATGATTTTTTGCCAAAAATAAACAATAAGATTTTGGAAAACGCTCCTGAAAGATGCAAGAGTGTAATATCTTTTTCAAAGATATTGCAAAGAAAAACTCCTGAATTAGAAACAGTATTTGATATATCTGGCACAGAAAATACTTATCTTGAATACTGTACGAATTGGCATAATTATGATGATAAGGCATTTGAAAAATTAATTTATATTTGCAAGAATAATTTTATTGGAGATATTCAATTTGAAATTAAAATGTTCATGACTAGTTATTTAAATAATAGTGGTAGAAAAGTTCAAGTGCTTGAAGATTTTTTCTCCAACATTAATTTTGATGAATCTTATGCAAAGACTTACAATCCTAATTTAATTCATATTTTGTCATGTTATACTTCCAGAGCGGCATTACGCATGGATATGGATATAAAAGATAACAAATTATATTCAGATGCTTTTAGAATTTTTGAAAAAATTTTTGATACACTTTTAAAAAACAAAGATACTTGTCTTGTAAATTTTCTTCATCAATTCAGAAATTTATATTGCACCTTACTTGATGCGAGTGAGAAAATTAGGAAAATAGAAGGATTGCCAAGGTTAAATCTTTTAGAAAATAAATTTTTATCTTTATTAGATTTTTCATACAAGAAAAAATACATTGATTATCATAATTTAAGTAATGATGCTGACATAAAACAATTCTTTATTGATTCAAAAAATATCAATGATATGGTTGTTTTTTCAATTGCATACGATTTTCAATTTCCTGAGTTTGAAATAAATCCATCAATATATCCAGAAAATGCTGTAAATTATGCTTGTAAGTTTAATATTAAAATGGATGAAAACTATGAAGAAAGCATGGTTTTGTCTATTAATAGCCCAGCCATAGTGGAAAAATATTTTGAACATTTAATAAAAAACAATTTAGGTTCAATTAATAAAAGTAAAAGATTTGAATCTAATTTTTATCCCAACAAAAAATTGTCTTGTTTGTATACTTCTTTAACAAACAAAAGATTTATTAGATTTGAAAATTATATTTTGCAAGGATTAAATGGAAACCGAACATACCATATTGACTTCTTCATTATGTTTAATGATTATTGCAAGGCATTGAAGGAACTGCCAGAATCTTTTTTAAAAAATGTACTTGATTCTTGTGCAATAAAATATTGTTTTAAAGAAGATAGTGTTAATCAATATAAAGACATCGTTATGGATAAAATAATTGATTGTCTGAAGGACTGTGTTAAAATACCTTTGGAATTATTTGATAATTCATTAATAGGAAATCATCCAAAGTATTTAGCTTTCAAGGAAGAATATGAAAAATCAGGATTATCCAAGCGTAAAAGACAAAGAAGGAAACTTAGTGGAGTTGATCCCC
>Ga0316616_100000355_pt1 | contig 13942 bp, 11 predicted proteins | sample OWC_Aug_M1_C1_D1_FD_207660 | JGI IMG/M metagenome (GOLD analysis project Ga0316616, IMG submission 207660) | Wetland soil microbial communities from Old Woman Creek delta, Ohio, United States - OWC_Aug_M1_C1_D1_B | ecosystem: Environmental > Terrestrial > Soil > Wetlands | place: USA: Ohio... | reverse complement strand
CTTCAAGCACGAGCAGGGATTTTGGGGTTTTCAGAACATCCACCGCTTCGGTGAGCAGGACGTCGGCGAGCTTGCCGGCTGCCTCCTTGACCGCATTCCCCGAAATGTAGGTCTGTCGGCTCGCTGATGTGGCTCCCGCGTTCGTGGTCCACCGGGTATCGGCAATCACCAGGCAAACCTCTGAAGGCTCGATGCCCAGCATCTCTGCAGCAATTTGCGCGAGCACGGTCGAAGAACCCTGCCCGATGTCCGCTGCACCGGAAAAGAGGGTCACCTTGCCTTGAGCATCCATTTCCACTCGGGCGCTCGAAGGATTCTGCACACCCGTGTTCCCTATCCCGTACCACATGGAGCCTATGCCGATGCCTCTCTTGAGATGCGCCGGGACCGATTCCGTCTTCCATCGCTCCTTGGCCTTCCTGTAGTGAGGTTCTATCGCCTCCAGGGTCTTGATGATGCCGACGCTTGCCTTCAGTCCCTGTCCTGTAGCCGTTCTTGATCCAACCCGGAGCGCATTGATTCTCCTGATCTCCAGAGGATCGAGGCCCAACTCGTGGGCAAGAATATTCATCTGGGATTCATGGGCAAAGGCAACCTGGGGAACGCCGAAACCTCTCATGGCGCCGGCAATGGGGTTGTTGGTGTAAACGCAAAGGCTTTCCGCTTCGACGTTTTCGATTTCATAAGGCCCTGTCGCGTGAACTGCAGCGCGGGTGGTCACGGCCAGACCATAGGACGCGTAGGCGCCGGTGTCGCAGACGATCCGGGCCCGCAAAGCCTGAATCTTACCGTCTTTGGTTGCACCGGTCTCCAGCTCTATGGTCATGGGGTGGCGCTTGGGAGTTGCCAAGAAAGCCTCTTCCCGGCTAAAGGCGAGCCGCACCGGACGCTGGAAACGGTAGAGCGCAAGACCGATGAAACCCTGCACGGTCAGGTCGAGCTTGGAGCCGAAACCGCCTCCGGTTGCCGCCTGAACGATGCGGATATGTTCCTCCGGGAGGCCGAGGATCTCTGAAACTTCTTTGAGGTCATAATGAGGATTCTGCGTTGAGGCGTAGATGACCAGGGTTCCATCCTCGTCGACAAATCCCACTCCTGCATCCGGTTCGAGGTAGCAGTGCTCCACATGGGGAGTGCGGTAGGTTCTTTTGATTACGACATCACACCTGGAGAGCGCCGCCCGTGCATCCCCTTTGCGAATGACTCTCCGGGAAAGGAGATTGCCTTTGGCATGAACCAGAGGGGCACTCTCTTTCAGGGCCTCATGAGGGTCGAGCACGGCGGGGAGGTCTTCGTAAGCGACTTCGATTGCCTCAAGCGCCTCGTGGCCAGCCTCCTTGTTCGATGCAGCAACAAGGGCGATCGCCTCACCCACAAATCGCACTTTTTCATGGGCAAGGAGAGGCTGGTCCTTGTTGATAAGACCAAAAAGGTTTTTGCCCGGGATGTCCCTGGCCGTCAAGATCCCGACGACCCCGCTCACCTTGCGGGCTTTCTCCACGTCGAGGCTGAGGATCCTCGCATGGGCCTTCTTGCTCCTGAACACGTGCAGGGATAAGGCGCCGTCAAGAGGGATGTCCTCGCTGAAAAGACGACATCCCCTGACAAGATCCACCGCACCGATCTTAGGAATGGTCTTGTTGATCTGTTTGGGCATAATTAGAGCAACAAGTAACAAGTGACGAGTGACAAGGGACAAGGGTAAGGCTATTGAATTCCGGGCACCTTGCCCCTTGCATCCTCTTTCTACTGTCTCCTTGTATGAAACTTCACCTGGCCGAAACAGCGAACCGCAGAACAGCAGAATATCGAACCGCAGAATTTCGAAGGGTCGTTTCCTTCGACATTCGACATTCCTTATTCGATATTCGATATTCGTTTTCCCAAAGTTTCTTTGACGATCAAACTGGCCGCCTCAACGGCCAGCGGCTAGTCTGTATTCTGACTTCTGTTTTCTCTTTTCTTTCCACTATTCACTATTTCCTATTGACTGGTGTTAAACCCACCGTGTGGTCACGGTCTTCTCATCCATGAACATCTTCATGGAGGAGAGTCTGGACTTGGCCGTCCCCACAAAAGACTCTCTTCTTGATCCGAGGGGGAAGAAAGCGTAAGGCTGCGCAACGCCCACGTTCACGCCCACGTTGCCCACATTGGCTTCCCGGATGAACTTCCGGGCATTCTTGCCGCTCGCCGTCATGATGCAGGCAGAGTGGCCGAGGTTGGTCTTGGTGTTGATCCACTCGATGGTCTGGTCCAGGCTGTCTGCCCTCATGAGGGCCGCAACAGCGCCAAAGGCTTCTTCCTTGGCCATGGCCATATCAGGATTCACATTCTCAATAATGATCGGGCCGAGGAAGTAGCCTTTCGTATAATCCTTGACCTTCACGGTGCGCCCGTCAAGCACCATTTTGGCTCCCTCGGCAAGGGACTTTTCGGTCCAATCCAGGATTTTCTGCATGCCGCCCTTTGTGGTGTAGGGTCCCAGTTGGGCCTCGGGGTCAAGGCCGTAGCCGAGCTTCATCTTGCTAGCCGCTTCCTTGAACTTGGTTTTCACTTCGTCGTAAATGTTCCCGACGATGACCACGTTATCCACGCCCAGGCACCGCTGCCCGGTCATGCCGAAACACGCTCTCAGGAGCCACGGAATGGCGGTGTCAATGTCCGCATCCGGCATGATGACCACGTGGTTCTTGCCGTTGCCGTTGATGGAAGAGGTCTTGCCCAGCTTGCCGCACTGATGAAAAAGTTCCCATCCGGCCCTGTTGGAACCGATGAAGCCCACGCCCTTGATGGAAGGATGGGCCAGGATCTCCTTGTTGATGTTTCTTCCGCCGTGAACCATGTTGATCACACCCTTGGGAAACCCTGCCTCCAGAGCCACCCGGTTGATCGTCTCGGCTGCGACAGGGTCCTGCCGGCTCGGGCTGATGACGACCGTGCACCCTGCTGCAAGGGCATAGGGCACAAAGGATGACCAGGCGTGCATGGGAATGTTGCCCGGCGTGATGATCAGGAAAGCTCCCAGGGGTTCCCAGGTGAGGTACTCGTCGATCCCGCCCGCCAGGTTCATGATGTGTTCGTTCTGTTTTGGCAAGCCGTAGACGGCAGCGCAGGCGGACTCGATGTTCTCCAGGACCCGGGCTACGGAGCCGCGGGCTTCGTCGATGGTCCGGCCGTGATCCTGGGTCAGGACGCGGCAGAGCATCTCGAAGTGGTCGCGGAATTTGTGGTGCATGGTGAAGAGCATGTAGGCCCTGTCCCGCAGGGAGACATTGCGCCAGGTTTGAAAAGCCTTTTGTGCGGCGTCCACGGCCTTGAAGGCTTCTTCCTTGGTGGCCATGGGAAATTCGGCGATCACTTCATCGGTGGCAGGATTCGTGTCGAGCTCGATGCTCGTGGACTTTGAATCGACCCACTCCCCGTCGATGAGAAATTTCAGTTTTCCATAATGTTTCTTGACTTCAGGTAACAGCATACAAAAACCTCCATTCTTCTTATCTTCTCCTTCACCTCTAGACCCTTAGGAATTTGCCTTCTCATAAGGGCTATGTCAATCGAAAAGCGATCGAATAGCAACCCTTTACATGGGAAGTTTTTGGTGGTAGGTATCACATCGGTTTCTCGGGTAGACTGCTGTACGATCAGCGATTGAAGCAAGAGGAGGTGCGTTATGAAGAGGAGCGTCTTGATTGTTTTTGCCGTGGTGGTGGGTGTGGTTGCCGGACTGGTGTCCGTGCAGCCTCAGGCTGTGGGTCAGAGCAAAGAACCGATCAAGATCGGGATGATTGCCGACTCGACCGGGGGCCTTGCGGCGTATGGGTATTCGCACGAAAAAGTGCTTCGCTCGGCCATCAAGAAGATCAACACTGAAGGGGGCATCTCCGGCCGCCCCATCGAGCTTTATGTGGAGGATACGGAAAGCAAACCGCCGGTGGGCGCCCTCAAGTTCAGAAAACTCGTGGAAAGCAACGGGGTGAGTTTTGTCATCGACTCCAACAGCTCCGGGGTGGCCATTGCGTGCGCGCCCATTGCCAAGGAGTTGAAGACCCCTTATTTCCCCTGCGCAGGGGCTACGGAAATCTCCGGTGAAAACGGAAACCGCTATGTGTTCCAGCCCTGCACCAACGTGAGGCAGGAGGCCAAGGGAGTGGCGAAGTTTGCAGCGGAAAAAATCGGGAAGAAATGGGTGACCGTTGTCGTGAACTACGCCTGGGGCTGGTCCAACGAAAAGGAGTTCACCGATTTCATCAAACAGGCGGGAGGAGAGGTGCTGACATCCATCCGCGTTCCGCTGGGCACAGGCGATTGGCTGCCGTACCTTGCTGGCAAGATCCCCAAGGAGGCTGAAGCGGTCTACTTCGCCAATTTCGGTTCCGACTTCCTCTCCTTCATCCGGGACCTGCATGCCGTGCGGCCGGACATCAAGAAGCTGGGAGCCGTGTATGCGATCTCGGCCCAGGACGTCGCGAAATTGGGTGAAGCGGCAGAAGGGCTCTACTGCATTGCCCCTTACCCGACCCGCTACGAAGGCCTGAAGACCGACTTCAACAAAGCCTACCGTGACATGATCAGCGTGGATCCGGAAGGAGTCGAGGTGGGCACAGGGAAGCGATTCGTCCTCGCCTACAACTGGGCGGTCTGGGAATCCATGTTCCTTCTGAAAGCGGGCATTGAGAAGAGCGGCTGGAAAAGCAACAAGGACACCCCGAAGCTGATCGAGGCTCTGGAAGGGATGCCGTTCAAGCAGGGCATCGAGTTCCCTCAGGGAGAAGGGTACGTGAGGAAAGAGGACCATCTTTCACAGGTGGGGCTCTATATCGAGCAGATCAAGAAGGGCGTGATCGAAGTGGTCGCGAGAATCCCGCCGGAAGCCGTGGTGTACGCTCCGGAAAAGGATCACTCGAAAGAAGCGTTTTAGTCTCTTACTCTGTCACTTTTGTGCAAACAGTGTAGGAGGTCAATTGCGAACCGCAGAATGTCGAACATCGAATAGTGAAGGCTGAAGGGGGCGACAGAAGAGATTTGACTTCATCATTCGAAATTCCTTGTTCGACATTCGATATTCGTGTTTCAAGGTTTTGGGTTGGTCGCGGCCATAGGTTTGAAATAGGTTAGGCGCGGGTGGAATCCCTATCCTCCATCACCTTTCTTCTGATGAACGGGCTGATCTGGGGGCTGATCGTCGCTCTGATCGCCCTGGGGCTGTCCCTCATCTTCGGAGTCATGGGCATTGTCAACATGGCTCACGGCGACCTGTACATGATCGGCGCCGTGGTGACCTTTTACGTCGTTTCGCTGTTCGGCAATTTCTGGCTGGCCCTGCTGGCTGCCCCTTTCCTCATGGCACTCATCGCAGCGCCCATGGAGCGCTTTGTGCTGCGGCCCTATGAGGGAAACCCTTCCTTGACCATGATTGCGACGGTTGGGATTTCTTTCATTGTCCAGACAGCGGCTCTGGCAGTTTACGGTGGGATTCCCCAGAAGATCCCTAACCCCTGGCCTGTGAACTTCAATCTCCTGGGGGTCTCCTACCCCGGGTATCGGTTTTTGATCGCCTTGATTTCCATCCTGATTCTTGCAGGCATCTGGCTTTTCCTTTACAGGACGAACTACGGGATCCTGATCAGGGCTTCCATGCAGGATCGGGACATGGCCAATGCCATGGGCATCAACGTGAACCGGATACTCGTCGCCACCTTTGTTCTCGGTGCGGGCCTGGCCGTTGTGGGCGGGGTGCTGGCCGCACCCATCTACCAGGTGTCCTACCTCATGGGGAATGACGTCATCCTTCTGTGCTTTATCGTGGTGATCATCGGCGGCCTCGGCAGCCTGGAGGGGACGCTTGTGGCGGCTCTGGGGATCTGTGCTCTGGAAGGGGTGCTGGCGCATTTTCTTTCGCCCACCCGTGCCAGGGCAGCGATTTTTGTCGTCATGGTGGTTGTGCTTCTTCTGCGGCCACAGGGCCTGTTCGGGGCGAAAGAAAGATGAGAATAGGTGCACGGCCCGCCACACGGACGGCGGGTAAATGCAAGGCGCACGGTACAAGGTGCACGGTTGAACGGCAACGGAGACCAGCAAGAACAGGAAGGGCAAGAGTCTAGGAATTGAAAGGGAAGAAACAACAAATCTACTTGATAGGCGTGCTGATCGCCCTCGTGGTGCTTGGGTTCGTGCTGCCGAGGGGCGCCCGGTCCCTGCTGGTGCAGGTCATGATCCTCAGCATTTTCGCCATGGGATATGACGTCAGCCTGGGATTCACCAATCAGTGCAGCCTGGGGCATTCCGTGATGTTCGGGGCAGGAGCCTATGCCATCCTTCTCCCCATCCTGCACCTCAAAACAGGCTTGCTCGTGTCCGTGCTCTTTTGTCTCGGAGGGGGGATCGTGTTTTCGCTGGTCACGGGAATCATTGCTGTGCGTTTGTCTGAAGCGTATTTCGTGATCGTCACGGCGATCTTCAGCGCCATCTTTCACCTCCTGGCCGTGGATCTGACATGGCTCACCGGGGGAGATGACGGGCTGAGCGCGACCCTTCCGTCGCTGCATCTGGGCTTTGTGAAATGGTCTCTTTACGATCCCCTGGTGAACTATTTCTTCTCCCTCTTTTTCCTCACGGTGAGTTACCTGGTCCTGAGAAGAATTGCTCACTCCCCCTTGGGCAAAATCTTTCTTGCGATCCGGGAGAATGAAAAAAGAGCAGAGTACCTCGGCTACCATGTGACCCGGTACAAGCTCATTGCCTTCGTGATCTCAGGGGTGTTCACGGCTTTGGGCGGCGGCCTTTATGCCTTGTCCCTCCGTTACACCACGGCGGATTTCTTCTCCCTCTACTGGTCCATCATTCCCATTGTGTGGTGTCTGATCGGAGGCCTTGGGACTCTGATCGGTCCGTGCCTGGGCGTTCTTATCATGTCGCTGTTCCAGTACTATGTCAGTGCCTGGTGGACCTACTATCTCATCATCTTCGGCGTCCTGATCCTTTTCATTTTGAGAGTCTCCAAAGGCGGCATCGTCGGATTTGTCATGAGCAGGAGCAAGGGATAGGAGCCATGGCTTCTCAGACCCCCATTCTTCAACTCGCAGGCGTGGCCCGGAACTTCGGCGGGTTACAGGCCCTGAAAGACGTGAACCTTCGCATCGAGCAAGGGGACCTGCGGGGTATTATCGGTCCCAACGGTGCGGGCAAGACCACCCTGTTCAATGTGGTGACTGGAGAATTCAAACCCTCCTCAGGCAAGGTCTATCTCAGAGGGGAGGACATCTCGGGTCTTCCCCCCTACACCATTTGCCGCAAGGGACTGAGCCGGACGTTTCAACTCACCCGCATCTTCCCTGAGATGACGGTCTATGACAGCATCTGGGCAGGGGCCAACAGCAAGGCCAGGCATCCCTGGAACCCCGTGAGCAGCGCGCACCGTCTCGAACAGATTGAGAGGGAGACGCTGGAGATCTGCAAGCTGATCGGTCTGGAGGAAAAGAAAGAGGAACTTGCCGTGAACCTCTCGTACGGAGACCAGAAAGTCCTGGAAATCGCCATGGCTCTGAGCACCAAGCCTTCTGTTCTCCTGCTCGACGAGCCGACCCAGGGGGTCGGCGGCAAGGAAGTGGACATGATCGTCGAAGTGGTGAAGAAGCTTTCAGAAAAGATGACGATCGTGCTCATTGAGCACACCATTGACGTGGTGATGCAGCTTTGCAAAACCGTGACCGTGCTCACCGAAGGACACGTTTTTGCCGAAGGCACACCCGAAGTGATCAGCGCCGACAAAGAAGTCCAGAGAGTTTACCTGGGAGAAGAGATTTGAGCCTTCTGAAAGCGGATGACATTCACACCTACTATGGACGGAGCTACATCCTTCAAGGCGTCTCCCTGGAAGTGCTGGAAGGGGAAATCGTCGCACTCCTCGGCCGGAACGGTGCGGGCAAAACCACGACCCTGAAGGCCTTGACCGGGCTGGTCAAACCCAAGGCCGGAAAACTCCACTTCAAAAATGTGGATGTCACTGCTTTTCCCGCGTTCAAAGTGGCGAGACTGGGAATGGGCTATGTCCCGCAGGGGAGAGGCCTGTTTCCCAAAATGACGGTTCTGGAGAACCTCAGGACCGGCATGAGGAAAAAGGAAAACCAAGGCGTCCTGGAAAACGTCTTCAGCCTTTTCCCTGTGTTGAAAGAGAGGTTGAAGCAGAAGGCCGGAACACTCAGTGGCGGAGAGCAGCAGTCTCTCGCCATTGGCAGAGCCCTGTTGACCCAACCGGATATTCTTCTTCTGGATGAGCCCACCACAGGGCTCATGCCCATCATCGTATCCAACCTGAAAGACATCCTGAGGCGCCTGAACAGCAGCGGCATGGCGATCCTGCTGGTGGAAGAAAAAGTTCCTTTCGCCCTGGCCCTTGCCGACCGGCTGTATTTCATGACCAAAGGAAAGGTCGTCTATTCCGACACCAGGCACAACCTCGAAGGCAAACAGGAGGTGTTTATCAAATATCTCGGAGTAGAAGTTTAGCAGGTTGCTGAACAGCAAAGTGACAAGTGACGAGTAACGAGTGACAAGGTAATGCTTTGATCTCGTGACTTGCCCTTCGACTTTGCCCCTCGATTCTACTCGGGGCGGTGAGCATGTCGAACCGCTCATGGCCGTGAGGCTCTCGAACGGTCACTCGTCACTCTAAGAACCTTGCTGCCTCAGGCATCTAAAATCCCCTCTGTCTCCCCTTTAGAAAGGGGAGGACTTATGCTCGGTTTCCCCCTTTCGTAAAGGGGGATGAAGGGGGATTTCGGGCGCCTTGTATTTGAGCGTTTTTGATCAACCCGCGAGCAACGGCTTGTTCAACATCCTGCCGCCGTCTCAATCCACGTTCACAGCTGTCAAGAGCACGCGGTCCTGGCAATATGTCCATAAGATGTTTATAATGCTGGCAAGAGATCGAGCGTTGCAGATGTTGCGGAGACAGGAATGAATGTGGCGATGGAAATCCTTTCTGAGGCGTGGAAGCTTCTCCAGGAGTCTTCTGTCTACGTCTTGTTCGGGATCTTTGTCTCAGGCCTGATGCGCGTTTTTGTCAGTCCCGAAGCGGTGAGCCGCCATCTGGGCAAGGGGAAGGCTACCTCCGTGCTCAAGGCCGCAGCAATAGGCGTGCCGATCCCATTGTGCTCGTGCGGGGTTCTGCCTGCCGCGGTCTCGCTCAAGCGGCAGGGAGCGAGCAATGGGGCAACGACCGCTTTTCTCATTTCTACGCCGGAATCGGGAGTGGACTCCATCGCCCTCACCTACGCGCTTCTTGACCCCGTGATGACGGTGGCCAGACCGGTGGCAGCGTTTGCCACGGCAGCGGTTGCCGGCATCGCGGAGAACATGCTCGGCGCGGAAAAGGATGAAAAATCCGTCCAGCCTGACCTCCACTGCACTGTGGACAACTGCTGCGACGGGGTGGATTGCCTGCCTGAAGTGCACAAAAGTCATCACACGTTTTTCGAAAAGCTCAAGGCGGGGTTTAGCTATGCTCTGTTCGAACTCTGGGAAGACATCGCGTCCTGGTTCCTTCTGGGATTGGTTCTCGCAGGCGTGATCACGGCCCTGATCCCATCCGATCTCTTGGCCAAGCACCTTGGGGGAGGGCTTCCCGCCATGCTGATCATGCTGGCCGTGGGAATTCCCCTGTACATCTGCGCCACCGCATCCACCCCCATCGCAGCAGCCCTCATTCTCAAAGGAGTAAGCCCGGGCGCGGCGCTTGTTTTTCTCCTCGCAGGCCCGGCCACCAATGTCACTTCTTTGACCGTTCTGTTCGGGCTTCTGGGAAAGCGAGCCACAGCCATTTACCTCGCTTCCATAGCCGTGGTATCCGTGGCCTGTGGGCTGGCGCTCGATCAGGTCTATGCTTTCTTCGGAATTTCAGCTCAGGCTGTGGCCGGGCAAGCAGCGGAGATCATTCCTCTATGGGTTCAAGTTGCCGGGGCCCTGGCTCTACTGGCCATGTCCGCCGGGCCTGTCTACAGAACCCTTCGCTCTTGGGTAGGACGGTTGAGAGGTCAACCCCATGCAGAAACGTGCAATTGTGCGCCCGGCACCTGCAGCACGGCGCCCCTCGTAACTATCGGCAAGTTCCCTCCGATGGAGAAGGACAAGAAGAAAAGCTAAAAGAGATGGGTATTAGCTCGAATATTTTCCGCTGGAGTTTGTTTTGCAGTCACGAGGCGCGTCTTTTCCGTCATTTCGACCGAAGGGAGAAATCCTGCAATCCTGATGCGTGCAGAATCAAGATTTCTCGCCCCGCTTTCTAAGCGGGACTCGAAATGACATTGTGGCGCTACCCGTTGGGGGGGAAGGGGAGGGCGGGGGGAATGAGAAAGGATCTAGGGTCAGCAACAGCCCGATTTCGGATTCTGAATCGCGGTCTCTTGAGCCCCCGGTTTTTTGGGTTCGATCACACAGCAGCACGAAGAACTGCTCCGTCCCAGAGCCGAGTTGATCAGCGCCTGAGCGCACCCGACGCCGCTTTGCACGGTAATCGCCTCGGTCGGGCAATTGGTAGCGCAAGCGCCGCACTCCATGCATGCGTCGCGATCGACAATCGCCACTTTGCCGTTGTTCAAACGAAACACATTGTGAGGGCACACGACTTCGCATGTGCCGCAGCCTGCGCATTTCTCTTCATTCAGGGCAAGAGTCACCACATCCTTAAGATAAATCAGCTGTCCCATAGTCAAACTCCTTGATCGACAAGCATCGAGACGACCCAGAGAACGAGGCCGATCACCCCGCTGCCGATCTGCAAAGGCAAGGACCAGCGCATTTCCTTCTTTACTCCCGACAGGGACGTGTAAGTCGACGCACCGGTGAAGTTCATTCCAAGATAGGCAGAAACGGAAAGGATGACAAGGCCCCAGCCGATCATTTCAAGAAGACCACCTGTTTTCCCTCCGTCTCCCCACCGCCATAACAGCAACCAGAGAGCACAAACAAGCCCTGGGGTAAGGCTTTTTACAGAGAAGGCGCGGCCCGGAAGCCAGGGAAGCAGCAGAGGGGTGAGTACGGCTCCGGCAAGAATGGCGGTTAGGAGAGCTTGAACCGCGAAAAGCCCCTGGTTCAGCACGTTGGGCCAGAACCCGGCCGGCCCGAGAAGCCCGCTGAGAATCAGAAGAACAGGAGCAATCATCACCGCCGCCTTCAAGGCGTCCACAAGCTCCACGGGAATGAGGACAAAGCGCTCCCATGCCGTAAATGACTTGGACCGCATCTCCGCTGTCGCCTTCATGCCGTTGTCCAAATAGGCCGGCAGGTCTTCAGCCCGGATGGGGCCGAAAAGGGCCTTGAAACTGGAAAGCTTCCTGACCTGATGGGCTGCAACACCGGGTGCGGAGAGCTGAGGAAGAATCACCTCCCTGTGCGAGACGATCCGCTCAAGCCCGCTTGAGCCTATGCGTGCCACCAATTCGTCAGTACCGAAGGTTCCCTTGCCTGCCGCGCACCACACGTTGATGCCCTTGGTGTCGAGGACCAGAATCCATGCATTACGGCCGGGCAAGGCCTTTCGAAGACGGTCAAAGCTCATCTTGTAGTTGGCTGTCACGAGGACCGGTGATTTCTCGTCCGGCTGTCCCAAGGCATAAAGCCCTGGGTCTACCATGTAGTGCATCCGGCCGATTCCCCACCGGGCCTTGAAGGTTCCGAGATAATCGGCCTGGGTCCATGAGGAAGAGACTTGAGGCACTCGACCTTCCCGTGTCTCCACCGAGCCGGTCACGAAGGGCTGATCCAGCCTGGGCAGGCCCGTCACCGGGGCCTGTACCTTTGTAGGTCAGCAGGCCGCAGAAGGCGTTGCAGGAGGGTTAATCATTCGAAATTCTGTGTTCGACATTCGATCTTCCTTCAGTGCACCATGCGTGCTGTGAGGAGATTACTTGGGACTAACTAATCAATAACCAGTGTTGTGTCCCATATATACGTTCAATAAGATGTCATTTCGAACGAAGTGAGAAATCCAAGATTCCAGAATAGTTATAAGATCTCTCCCTTCGGTCGAGATGACAACTTCTTCTGGGGCACAACACCAACGTAATAGTATACTATTTACAGCTGAATACTCAAGAGGACTGGCGGAATAATCGGCAGCCTGCTATCGACCCATCATGGACGGCAGGTAGAGGGCGATACCGGGGAAAATGGCAATGAGGATCGTGACTGCAAGCATGGCAACAAGAAAGGGCATGGAGCCGCGGAAGATCGTTGACATGGGCACGTCCTTGACCACACCGGCAAGGGTGTAGACGTTGAGCCCAACGGGCGGCGTGATCAGGCCCGCCTCCATCATGATGACGCAGACGACGCCGAACCAGATCGGGTCAAACCCCAGGGTCTTGACGACCGGAAAGATGACCGGCATGGTCAGCACCATCATGGAGATGGCATCGAGAAAGCAGCCGAGCATCAGATAGATCACCACGATGATGATGAGAACAACGTACTTGGAAACCTGGAGAGCGGCCATCCACGCAGAGACCGTTGCAGGAATGGTGGAGAGAGCGAGAAAATAGCTGAATACGTTTGCACCGGCCACCAGGAAGAGAACCAGGACTGAAATCCTCGTAGCTTCCAGCAGGGCAGTTGAAAGGCTTTTGAAGGTCAATTTCAGTTTGCTGATAACGATGATGAAGAGCGCTGTGGCGCCGATGGCACCCGCTTCGGTGGGATTGACGAAACCAAGATAGATGCCGCCCATAACGATCACGAAGACCAGCATGGTTTCCCATATCCCCCCCAGGGCGCGGAACTTCTCCTTCCAGGCCACATGGCCGGGAGTGGCGGGAGCAAGCGCAGGATTCAGTTTCACCTTGACAACGATGACGGCGACAAAGGCTAGAGAAAGCACAACGCCGGGAAGAATGCCGGAAACCAGCAGTTTCCCAATGGATTGCTCGGTGAGCATTCCGTAAACGACAAACCCCAGTGAAGGGGGAATGAGAAAGCTGAGCGTTCCTCCTGCTGCGACGACTCCTACAGCAAGAGCAGGATCATATTTGAAGCGCCTCATTTCAGGGATGGCAATGGTCCCCATCGCTGCCGCAGCAGCAACCGATGAGCCGCTCAGGGCGGCGAAGCAGGCGCACGCCGCAATGGTGGCAATGCCCAGGCCGCCGGGCAGCCTCCTGAACCATTTGTCAAAAGAACCATAGAGTTTGGCCGTAATGCCTGCGCCGCCGGCAAAGGCGCCCATAAGGATGAAAAGAGGAATGATGGTGTAGGGGTAATAAGCGGCGGTTTCATAAACCGTCTTGGCCACGACCGGCAAGGCCGCATGAACCGAGGCCAGATAGCTGATGCCCAGGAAGCCAACGAACATCATGACAAAGGCGATGGGCATTCCGAGAAACAAAAGGACAAGGAGAAGAACGCTCCCGACGAATCCCGCAGTGATTGGCGTCACGGTTCATTCCTCCTGAGTTTTCCGAAGGAGCCGAAGAGATCAATGAGGAGTTCGAGCCAGAGAAGGAATCCTCCTACAGCAACCAGCACCCGGAAGGGGTACTGCGGAATTCTCAGTTGGTCTGAGACGGCCTTTTCTGCAATTCCTTCCACCCATCCCTGCCAGACGACTATAGCGATGATGAACAGACTGAGAAGGGTAGTGAGTATTTCGCAGCAGGCCCTAAGGCGAGGCGAAAGCCTTGAAGTGACAAAATCAACGCCCACGTGGCCCTTCACCTGCTGGGTGTAGGCAGCACCCAGCAGGATGAAGATGGCCAGGATATACTGGGAGATCTCGAAGGACCCGGGGATGGGTTTGTTGAAAAAGCCTCGCAGCATCACGTCCGCAAAAGTCAGCAGCATGAGCGGAAGGATCATGGCCATGCCGGCCGCGCAGACGACATAGTTGATGCGCCGGATTCCCTTTTTCACCTCTCCCCATTCCATGGCAAACACTCCTTAATCCGAGTCT
>Ga0316616_100000354_pt1 | contig 13956 bp, 12 predicted proteins | sample OWC_Aug_M1_C1_D1_FD_207660 | JGI IMG/M metagenome (GOLD analysis project Ga0316616, IMG submission 207660) | Wetland soil microbial communities from Old Woman Creek delta, Ohio, United States - OWC_Aug_M1_C1_D1_B | ecosystem: Environmental > Terrestrial > Soil > Wetlands | place: USA: Ohio... | reverse complement strand
CCCTCGCGGGAAAAGATGCTGGCCGACCGCTTGCCTTTGCCCAGGTAGCAGGCATAGACATCCTGGTAGCCGCCGAGGACTTTGCAGACGGGGGCCATCTGGAGAAAGCTCCCCATGTCGAGGAGGTTTTTGCCCGGCCCTCCCTCCGGCACCTTTTCCAGAGTTCGGAGCATACGGATGCGGTGCCCCTTGACGTAATTCTCCTGATCCTCTGTGTGGGTCCAGTCGATTATCTGAGCCAATTCAAGATTCATAGCTTCTGCAAATCGTTGACAATTCCATCATCAAAGAACGCCATCCGGCATCGGCAATCGTTTTCACCGAAGGTGACCAGCCAGCCGTCTGCTGCCCGAATGGCCCCGCAGGGGAAGATCACGGAGTGCTGGGAGGGCCGGTCGTGCTGAACCGATTCCTCCTCCCCGGCCAGGAGGGGGAACTTGGACATCAGCACTGGCTTGAACGGAGGGTGAGGCTCGAAGGCGTAAACGCCGATAAAGTATTGACGGATGGGTCCGTAGGACTCCTCCCGGATGTTGATGCTCGAATGAAAGAAGGACCAGAGCAGCCCGTCGTGAAGCACCGGCGATGAACCGCCACGCAGCTCGCCCCGTTTCCAGTCGTAGTCGTAGCGGGTCTCGTGAACAAACTTGGTGGTGTGGTCCTCCAGGTTGACCTCGATGACCTTGTGAGGAGCGATGCCGTAGGAAGCGAACATCCGGCCCTCGGCCTCGAAGAAACACCAGATCTTCTCCGGCCTGGTGTGATACCAGGGGCGCTCCAGGTAGAAGCTTTCCGCCGTGGTCATGTCGTCGTTAAGGCGGGCGATCCCGACCTCATGTGCGTCGGTATATGTGAGCCAGAGATTTTCTTTGTAAACGAAAAATCTTGGGTCTTCCACGCAGTAGTTGCCAAACTTGGAATGGAGGTCCAGAACCTTGGTGGACTCCAGGATCGGGTTCCACTCCCGGTCCAGCTCGCTGACCGCGACCATCGAGAGCCGGAACCAGGGGATACACTCGCACCGGTAGGCCAGGAACTTTCGCCCCTTCCAGATGGCCAAGCTGGGGTTGAACCAGGCTTCCACCCGGCCCTTCCGCCCGAAGGTCCACTGGATGACGTTGCGCTTCATCGGCGGCGGGATGGGAATGGCCTGGAGCATCCGGCTCGTCTCGAACAGGTGTGTAGAAGCCATGTCGATGCTCCGGCGCAGCCCATTGATCGTGGCCGGAACGCCGTTGTGGGTATAGAAAGACTCGAACTTCTTGGGCGTCTCAATGACGTTGATCTCCTGGGCCTGGTGAACCAGTTTGCGCTGGTGCCACTTCTCCTTGCGCCGGGGATTGGGCGGCAGATGCTTTAGCTCAGGAATGTAAACAAACCTGTCTTGCCCGTAAATCGCGTTGGGCCGCTTGAACTTGCAGTTGGCGAGCTGGGGGTAGGTTTCCTGAATCGTGTTGACCTTCAAACCCTCGGCAATGGCGTAAGGGCAGCTCTGATTGCCGATGAACAGATGGCACCCCGCGATCAGCCTGGCCAGCTCCAGCAGGTTGGCCGTGGGAACGTGCGGGATCAGGCCGTAGTCGGCCACGAAGGAAGCATACTCCTCGCCGGTGCCGACGAACACCATGTCTCGCCGAAATTTGTTTACAATCTGGTGCCAGGGGAAGTCTTGATTGCGCCAGCGATGACTGCGGTGAATGACCACGCTGCGCTTGAGGACGATGGGGTCCACGTCCAGCCAAGGCATCAGATCATTGAAAAACGTCCCGGCGCTCAGACAGCACGCATCGAGGGACTGCTCCACCAGGTTCTTGCCCAGCCCGCCGAAGTTGCGAAACAGGTTCAGGTCGTAGTTCACAATCGGCATCTTCTCGACGTAAAAGACCGACTTCACGTAGGGCTGAGCCAGCATGAGCGGAGCGAGGTTCTTCACGACCTTGGGGGACATGACCTCCCGCAAATCAGGCTTGGGGTTGAGCCTGATCTCCGGCCCCAGGTAGAAAATGCCAAAGCCCATGACTTTCATGGCGGGCATGGAGTAGATGATGTCGCCCAAGTTGCCGCTGTGGTAGAGCCTCCAGCCCTTGGGGTCGTGGTTGCCCTCCATGCGCTCGACCAGGCCCACCGCGCCGACTTCCCGTGTCTTCATCAGGGGCGAGCTGAGGGCCGGATAAGACCTGCGGAAGAATGAGGAGCTGTAGATCGGCTCGTCCATCGCGTGGCGCAGGTCCACCCGAAGAAGCGGTTGGGTCAGCCTGGCATGGATGCCGAGCACTTCCTGGTGATACCAGAGGCCCGGCGTCCAGATGACGCAGACCTGGCCGCTGGAAATACGCACCCCTGCCGCAACCGGTGATTCGCCGTTGCTGGGCTTGACCTGGAGGCCGTCACCGATGTCCTTGTCGAGAAGGTTTACAAAAACCAATTCACGGTGCGGGTGCGTCTGGCGCTGAAAGCTTTCATGGATGGATCGCAGAGACCCTACGGTCTTCTCATCCACCACCACGATTGTCGAAACCAAGACTGACGCATCTATCATACGCGGACAACCTGTAACCCGGCCACATAGCCGACGATTTCAATTCTGATTACGGAGCCTGGAACCACGTCCAGTCCGGTAAAAAGAACGAAGTTGTCGTTCTGTGTCCACGAGGTTACCCCGGTCGGGGCGGTCGTCGCGTGAAGGATGGTTCCGCCGTCCACTTGGACGTAGTAGTCCGAACCAGCCGTTCCGAACTTCTGATCGCTGTAGAGGTAAAGCTGGTAGGTGCCGGGCGGCAGGCCGTGAAGCCGGAAAATGCTGTCGTAAGGAACCCCGCCCATGTCGTAGCCGCCGATCCAGGTCTGGAGCATCCCGTTCCAGGTCGGGGTCACGCCGCTGTTGTTGACCAGGGGCGCAATGCGCTCCAACCAGATCGGGGTGTCGGTTTGGACCGCATCCTTGAGGTAGATGTAGGGCGTGGCGGAATAGGTGAAGCAGACTTCCGGCGCAAAGCTGTAATCGTAACCGCAGAAGCAGTTTCGGTAATCCTTGGTGAACGCCACGGGCACGTAGTTGTTCCAATAGTCGCCCGTGGTGCCGACCACGGCAGGCCCCCAGTAGCGAGCGGTGGTGATGCCGTTTTCCAGGTCGAAATCGTCCGTGAGCAGTGTCGTGGCCGTGGTCAGGTTTTCGAGCGAGATGGAATCCAGGAGCGAGCCGTAAGCCTGGCCAGGGTCCGTTTCCAGCGCGATCTTTCGGAACGAGATTTTGCCGGTAGAGCCGTCCCCGACGAAATCGACGTAGTAGTCCTGGAACGGCTGCATGTAGTCGGTGATGTCGATGGTCGAATCCACCAGCGCCCCCGCTTTGTAGTTCAGGATTTCGTGGGCGCGGGCCAGGCGTTGGTTGCCCGCCGCCCGCCAGCTCAGGCGGAACGTCTGGCCGAGAGTGAAAGTGAAAGTGGTCTTGCTCTCCAAGCGCCCATACCAGCTCATGCTGCCGCCCGCGTTGCCGCTGCCGGACATGTCAATGTAGAGGCCGTTGCCGGGCAGGAAATCGTAGAAGCCCCGGCCAATCAGATCAACCGAGCCATTGTCCACGACATCCCAGTTGGTGAAATTCGAGTAGCCCAGTGCGCCACGCCCCTCGGTCACAGTGCCGTCGCTGCCATTGAAGTCGATGTTGACCAGCACCGGCTTCTGATAGCCCAAAATGTTTACAAAATAGTGAATGCCTCCCACAATCACCTGGCGGATGATCGTGGTGAAGGACCGAGGCAGCCTGTCGGCAGCCTCTTTGATGTAGCCGGTGCGCCCAACCGCGTGCGTGCCGTCCTGGAGCTGGAAATGGCGGCTGACCGAAGCAGGGTCGTATGCCTTGCCATACCACTTGATCTGGAAGAACAGCTCATCGGTGAGCAGGTAGCCGATGATGTCGCCGCGTTCGACCGGCTGGGCCGTCTGGACCGCGCAGGTGAGCAGGCCGTGGACCGTCGTCCACACGTCATTGCCGTGGTCAATGGTGATTTCGTAGGTGGGCTGAAAGCCGAGCTGGCTCCCGGACGTGTATTTCCAGGTCGGAAAGATGAGCTTGATCGAGATGACTTTGCCCGCGCCCGGAGCGACGCAAGGCTCGCCCGTTTCAAACCGGTAAACGCAGCCCAGGTTGACCTCGCCCTCAACGGAGAAGTCTTCCAGCAGGAACAACTTCTTCCGGCTGGGAGGCCGAAGCTTCTGGAGCGTCCATCGCGCTGGCAACTTCAATGGTGACAGGTCTGGAATCATGTTATCCCTCTAAGTAGCTTTCTGTGGTATCTGCTGGATGTCGTCAGCGTAAAACGTGGCAGCCAGCGTCACGACCTTGGCCGTGTCGTAGGACATTTCGCTGAGCTTGAACGATCCCAGCCAGCACCGGGTCAGCCGGAATTGAGAGGAGAATTGAAGGTCGTTGATGATCGAGTTTGCTCCGATAGCCGCAGAAGCCGCCAAGCCCACTGTTTGAATTGTTGAGTAGCCAAAAAGACCGGCCAGGGCGTTTCCCTGCTGGATCAACGCTTGCGCCGGGCCAGTGTCGAGCACCTGGGGGTCCACCCCGCGCAGGAGCAGCAGTCTCACATCGAAAGCGTAGTCGATCCGGTAGTCGGCGTTGAGCCGGATCGCATACTCGCTGGACATGGCCCCGCGCCCGGCGCGGACGACTGCTCTCCAGCCGTCAAGCATCTGGTAAACGTCTGATTTGTAGGGGGTAGTGTTGGCTGTCCCGGCGCTACCGGCAGTGTAGCAATCCAGGATGAAGGTCATGGAGATCGGTTCCAGGGCTTCGTCCCAGGAGGGGGTGGGGTAGGGCCTGGAATCGCGCCGAATCGGCTCAGCCCTGGTCTTGAGTTCAGGCAGCGTCACGTTCTGAACAAAGTAGGAAGCCAATTTGGGCGGCAGATAATACGGGGCCAGCCCAGGGGTCATGTCCTCAGAGCGCGTGAGCATCTGGTTCAAGCCCTGGAGGGCGTCCTTGAAATCAACGATCCACAGGTCAGAGCGTTGAATCTCAACGCCCTTTAGCGTGCCCCACGGATTCGTCTGATTGTCGATTACGCTTCTCACGCTGTAACTACTCTTGGATATGAGCTTGCTCGGAACATACGCCGGTCTGGTTGAGGACAACAAAGACCCGGAAAAGCTTGGCCGGTTAAAGGTCAGGGTTCCACATGTTTACGGGGCAGTTGGCGGCGTTTTTGGTGCGATCAGCACCGAAAACCTGCCCTGGTCGATGCCTTCCGGCCTGCCCAACGGCCTTTCGCAGAACAGCGGCGGCTTCGACTGGCTGCCCGAAGTCGGGGACCAGGTGCTCGTCCGGTTTTTGGACGGAGAGCCGGAGAAGCCCGTTTACGAGTGGTTCATGCAGACGCAGAAGGCGGCTGAGACCTTCAAGCTCCACCAATACAAGGACGCCACAGGCGCGATCCCCGGCAGCGGGGGAGGCAAGCCCAAACGGGGCGCTATGGTCCGCTACGGCCACACGGTGGAGTGGAACGCAGACGGGCTGATATTGACGACCAGCAAAGGCTATCGGCTGCTCCTGACCGATGCCAGCAGGGCCGGGAACGACGGCGACATCCAGCTCGCCTCGGCGATGGGCCAATACCTGGAGTTCGACGACCTGCTAAACCAGTGCAACTTGAACGTCAACCTGGACTGGCAGATCAACGTCGGGAACCAGATTTACTCCCTGTCCGACTCGGTGAGCATCAACACGATGAGCAACGAGATCGAGATGGTCTCCGGCAGCTACATGTCCATCGACACCCTGGACAACCTGGAGGCGATTGTCGGCGGCGATTGGCGGATGGATGTGACCGGTGACACCTACTGGACGATGGTTGGGGACGTGACCATCGACGTGACCGGCAGTTGGATCATGACGGTCGTCACTGACCTGGACCTGAGCGTCCTGGGCAACGCCTTCGCAACCATCACCGGCAATCTCGAACTGACCAGCATTGGGACCACGACCCTTGACTTTTCCAGCCTGTTCCTCGGCACCGGTTCAACAGAGTCTTTTGTTCTTGGAAATCAATTACTTACCTACCTGACACAACTGGTCAGCCTGCTCCAAGCGCACCAGCACCCCGAACCAGACGGCACCACGTCTCCGACCGCGACGGTATTCCCAACGCCTACTGCTGCCCTGCTGAGCCAGGTCATCAAGGGTCGTTGAAAAAGTTTACAAAACTTTCCCGTTCTACTGGGGTGTATGGCATTTCAATCGAAGTTGAAAAGCCTGCAACCGCGCAGGCTACAATACCAGAAGCGGATCAAGCTGCTCTCTGGCGGCTACGTTAAGCCAGACGCTTTCCCAAACGGCGAGATCAACGTCTTTCCCTGGGATGCAAACGTCGATGACTGGCTGGCTGAACGTGTCCGCAAGGGCAACCAAAACACGGTCCTGTTCGACCTCTGCGCCCAGGTGTGCGACCTCAACGGTTGCCCCCTGGAAAGCTTCGTGGTCGGGGACGTGAACACTGTGCTCCTGGTCGCCCGGTCGCTGCGCTACAACGGCAGCAAGGTCGAATACGAGACCACCTGCCCGAAGTGCGGCAACACCGAAGTCGCCGCCATTCAAGTGCCAGATGAGCTGGGCCGCGTAGGCGAGAAGGACCAAAGCTACCAGGGCTTTGACACCATCACGCTGCCGGACTCCGGCGATGAGGTCCAAATCCGGCCTCTCCAGGTCAAGGACGAGGGCATCATCATGAGCCGTGATACGGCCTCCAAGCAGCTCATGACGGATCGCGTCATGCACATCCTGATGCCGGTCGTGGCCATCAACGGCGGCAACCCGGACGCCTGGGAGGACGTGGTGCGCTGGTATAACGCGCTGTCCCCGCGAGACGCAGAACTGCTGGAAGACGCCGAGAACGAACTCTACCCACACCTGGACACCGCGATCCCGCATCAGTGCGACCGGTGCCGCCACAAGTTCAAGCATACCTTGGACTTTACCACCGAGTTTTTTCGTTCGAGCCTCAAGCCAAGCCACGGAAATGCGGTGGCACCAGATGTTCGATCTGGCGTGGAACGGCAAGGGGCTAATACTGAACCTGCGGGAAGTCCCGGACCAAATCCTGGAACAGATGGTGGAGTGGGCAAACGAAAAGATCGAAGCGGAAAATGAGCAGATCAAAAGCCCGCCGCCATGAACGACCTGATCGTTGATGGAAATTCACTCTTTGCCCGCTGCTGGTTCGCCGTAAAAAGCGACCCGGAAGCGACGCGACGGGTGTTTGTTCAATCCGTGCTCCAGCTCCTCGACGAGCGGGATGGCCGGATCGGGCTGACGATCAATCGGACCCTGTTTGCCTGGGACGGCAAGGCCAAGACCGACAAGAATCACAAGGACAAGGGCGAGGAATACGACCGCTGCCGTCGCAAGATTCAGGAAGACCTCTACACCCTGTTCGATACGGTCCACGGCTACCATAAGGAATACGAAGCCGATGACATCGTGGCGACCGCCGTGTTCAACTCCACAGCCCGCCAGGTCTTCGTAGTCAGCGGCGATAAAGACCTCATGCAGCTCCAGGGCGGCAACGTCAGCTACTACTGCCTGAACAGCAAAGCTGTCGTGCCCTCGCGCACGATCTGCCACAAGTTCTGCGTCAAGCGCCCCTCCCAGGTCGCCCTGGCCCTGGCCATCATCGGCGATGCCAACGATGGCATCAGCGGCGTGCCCCGCTGGGGTCCGAAGAAGTCCGAGAAGCTGTTCGAGGCCGTGACCGAAGCAATGAACTTCGAGTCAGCCCTGGCAACCATCCAGGCTCAGATTCCAGAAGACCTGCTGCCCTACTTTCTGGACTCGCTGGACAAGACCCTTCTCCACAATGACGTGCCCGGCGTGCCGGAGCCTGCGGAGCTTCGTTTCTGCACGACTGATGAGCTGATGAGCTTGGGGATCGAGAAAATCGCACAGGGCTACGAGCGCGTAGCCATGCAATACGAAGGCGGAAATCAGGAGGAAGCGATGGCCGCAATGCTCAAGCGGCCTACGGATTCGCCGAGCGCCCGCAGAGCACCTGAATAGCCACAGTCTGAGTCTGGCTGTTCGTAAAGGTGAACGCATTGGGCGTGTCCGACAGCAGCGCGACCTGGCCGGTGCCAGTGAAGATGTGCGGGGCATTCAGCACCACAGAAGGTCCACCATCCACGGAATAGGTCACAGCGCCATTATACACGCCTGCCATGATGGCCAGGAAGGGCACGTCGCCAGGATTGCTGCCGGGCTGAACGGCGATGGTTCGGCTGGTCAACCCACCCAGGACGAAATTCACCTTGTCGTAAGCCTCAACGGTGAAGCTCTGGTTGAGCGTGAGCGGGGCCTCGCCGGAGGCGGTGATGGTGGTTACGACTGTGATTCCGTTCATAGCTGTTTACAAGTTGAGGATTGGAACCGCCCCGCCAGAGTCGCGGTTGAAATAGCGGGTGATGGCGAACTCCAGAAACGCACCACCGGAGGCGTTGCCGATCATCTGCACCTTCGGGTTCGAGGACTCGACCTCGATCAGCTTGGTTTCGTTCGGGGAAAGCGTGTTGTAGAAATCGCTGCCGCTCGCGCCCATGTCCACCCAAGACACGCCGTTCCACTCCTGGAACCGGTAGTTCATCGTGTTGACACCGGAGTTCTTGAGAACGATGGCGGCATCAATCGGGGCGGGCTGAATGATGGTAAAGAGCGTGCCAACGGCCTCGCCGACGACCTGTGAATCAGTGATGTGGACTACCATAAATCAGAAGCGTATCCGCCAGGTTAAGGTTGGGGAGAAGTCGGACGTTTTGTTGATCCCGACGCTGCGGACTTTCCGCGCCAGGAGCGTGTTGTTGCCGGAAAACAGGCCGAACTCCGTCAGGAGGTAGCCGTTGGCGTCGCCGACCGCGATATTGAATCCAACCCGCATGACAAATGCCGTCAGGAAATCGACGCTGGTGATTAGCGCGGTGGTCGCGCCAAAACCCGATGCCAGCGGGATGGCAGCCTCCAGGGCTACGTCAGTCACCCTGGCCGCAGTGAGGCCGGTCCCAACGCCGAACTTCTGGACCGTGTAGTTCTCGATGGGAGCGCGGAAGCCGAAAGCGTAAGCGAGGAGCTGGCGACCTTGATCGAGGAACAGGTTGCTGCCGAGGCAAACTTCATCCTGGCCAACATCCCACCCACCCGGCGTTCGTTCCGGGTTGATCCATCCGTAATCACAAGCTTTGCGGAGTGGCAATTCCTTACCATCCGCAAGCGTGATCTTGGAAACGGTGATTAGACCTTCTGCTCGCATTATTCAGCGCCAGGGGCCTCCAAGAGCCGGTCAGCCAACGCCTGGATCGAACCATCAACATCCAGGTGCTCCATCGAGGGCTGCATCGGGTTGATGGCAGCCTTGGACGGAACGCCACAGGCTTTCGGGGGCACCTTGTTGTATTGCTGGCGGAAATTCATTCGGCCTTCGTTGCCGAGACGGCGACGCATCGGCGGACGAACCGGGACGCGACCAGCAGCGGCAGCCATACCGCCGCCAAAGCTCTCTTTCACGTCCTTCTCCGGCGCGTCATCCTTGGACTTGTCGCTCTTGCCCTTGCCTTCCTTGTTCTGCTTCATGCGGGTGCAGAAGCCACAGGTGCAACCGGCCTTGTGCCCGCCCTCGGACAACAGCGCGGCCACATCGTCCTCATCGCCGTCGATGAGCTGGCGCAGAGTCTCCTTCATGGCCTCCTTGCTGATCTTCTCGCCCTCGTCGTCGCTCTTGCCATCACCCTTGGTGGTGTAGTCCTTGCCGGACGTGGGAGCGTGCGAAGGGGCGGCGGCAACAGGGGCAGGAATCGACCCCGAAGGCTGCTTGTAAGCCTTCTTGACAGTCTCGCCCTCGTCCTCACTCTTGCCCTGCCCCTTGGTTGTGGCGTCCTTGCCACTGGTGGGTGCGTGCGAAGGAGCGGGTGCGACAGGAGCCGGGATGCTGTCTTCACTGACCCTGCGGCCATGCCGGGCATCATCCAACCTGGAGATAAATTCGTGCGCTTTCATGTGTTAAGGGATCGGAACGATCATTGAGTCGATGTTGACGGGGTAGTAGCGGTCAATCTGGATGCTGAGCTGGCAGTCCACTTTGCCGCTCGTCGTCATATCGGCATCCGAGAACTTGAAGCCCTTCAAGAGCACGCCTTCCAGGCGATACTTGAGGCCGTTTTTCATCGTGTTGGGCGATGACTGGGGGACGCCCCGAATGTCGCCGTTCTGTGCGACCTGGTTGGGGACGATCCAGATAAAGAACCCGTCCGTCTTGACCATGCTGGTCAGACCGACACCGCCCGTGAGCGGATTGCGAATCAGCCACATCCACTTTTCCAGGGCTGTGGCGATGTCCGTGGCGAACGCATAGCGAACAGGCACTTCCACGGCAGGCGTTGGGGTGTCGCCGCCGATCTGGAAGTTCGTCTGCTGCATGTATTTCACCGGGATCACGTCAATGCTGCGCTCCGGGAACGGGAATTTCTCCACGGCAAACTCCACCTGGTCGGTCCAGTTCATGCGGAGCTGCTGAGGCAGATTGATGCTGAACTTGAACAGGTCTTGACGCTGCAAGTCCAACCGAGAGTCCTGGCTCCCGAACGTGTTCTTGAATAGCATTCTGCTCATAAATCTTAGCCAGTTACATTGGTGAGGTCTGCGCCGGACTCGCGGACGATTGCGTTGATGTAGATGCGCTCGACGGCATCAGTCGGGATGACGTAGAGATCAACGATCACTTCGCGCCGGTTCCGCGTGGCGGCGTTGTTGTTCGACTCGTCACAGACGAGGTTGTAGGCTTCGACGCCCCGGAGGCTCTTGACGCCATCGAGGAACTGCGTCATCGCCAGCTCAATCTGGTTGAGCAGCGTCACGTCGTTCGGGTCGAACACGAACCGGCGACCGATGACCGCCAACCCCTGGACGATGTATTCGACCAGGACCAGGTTGTGAATCGCAGTGAGCTTGCTCTCCTTGCGCTGGAGAGTGCGCTCGCCGTAAACCATGATGGACCCGTTCCGCTGGATGATCGGATTGACCGAGTTGCCGGAGCCATACATGGCCTCCTTGGCATTGTCGGACAACCGAGGGAACATGACCGAGGTCGCCTCGCTGATGATGCCCCGGTTCTCACCGGCAGCGGCATACCAGGGCTGGTCGTGCAACCAGGTGTAGGCCATCGCCCGGAGCGCCCCGATGCACGGGGGAACGAGCTTGGGCTGCTGGGTGATGGGGTCGTTCATCGTGAACCAATTCCAGAAGCACGCCAGGTAAGCCGTGTCGAGCTTGCCGCGAGACTGGAATTTGCCCTGGCCGTTGTGCCAGTCGATGGCGTCCCACACGTTCATCGGCACTCCGTTGTAGGAGGCCGGAACGTCGATGAGGCCGATGGACTTGGTGACGTAGGCCGTGTCGCGCATCTGCGTCTGGACCGGAACCATCGTCGCGTCCGCCGAGGTCACGCCAGGGGCGCACAGCGTGGTGATGTAAATGTTGTCGGTGTCCTCGTAGGACTTGAGGCCCGTCATGGTGTCGTCCACCGGGTTCAGGGTGCCGACGAAATCCGAAGCTTGCGCGGCCTCGCCGTTGTAACCGCTGGCGAAAGCACCGCCCGGCAGAGGCACGCCATACTTGGCCGTGTTGGTCGGGGATTGCGGGACCGGCAGCGTCGGGCTGCTGTTCCACGGATCGACCGTGTTGGCTGGAACCACGCTGCCGAGCAACTTGATGGTGATGTAGCTGGAAGGCGTGTCGGTGTTGATCGTGGCCTCGAACTCCAGGGGCGGAGCCGTGGTGGGGAAGGCGCTGTCGATGCCCAGGTTGTCGTAAACTTCGACCAGGGCCGAATCCCAGTAGATGCTGAACTTCTTGGTGCCCGCCTGAGTGCCGGGGCTGACCTTGACCTGCAACCCGCTGATGGGGTTCGAGTCGGTCGTATTGGCCCAGGTGCCTTCGGTCGCGGCGTAAATCAAGCACGAGTTGGTCTTGCCGGAGACCTTCTCCACCGTAGCCGCGTCGTAGCGGTCCTGGAGAGGAAGCGCCTGGTAGCCACGTTCGGTGTCATCCGTGGCCTGGATTTCAATGGTCGCCGCTCCGCTGATGATCGGGTTGACCCTGGTCACGTAAACCTCATAGGTCGGGAACTTGCCCGCCTGGCTAATCCGAAGGAGATCACCTACGGCGATGTCGGTCGGATTGGTCGTGACGCTGAAATAGTAGTTGCCCTTTTCACCGGAAACCGTGCCGAGAGTGGCAATGGCGGTGTAGGTGTAACCCTGGAGGACGCCCTGGGCTTTGCTCGCCGGGTTAGCGTAGTAGCTGAACTTGAGCGTGCCGTTCGTGTAGGTGTCGGCCAACGTCACCGATTCGAGGGTGACCGTGGTCCCGGAAACGCTGAGCACCTTCGCGTTCAGAGTGCTCTGCTTGCCGTCCTCCGTGATCGAGACGTAATACAGGCCGGTCGGAGAAGGCGTTTGGGTGGAATCCACCAGCGGAGCAGCATTTGTGGTGAAAGTCGAGGCTCCCGCAGTGCCCGTGACCGCGTAGCTGACAGTGCCAGCAGGCAGGTCTTTGTAGAGCAAGCCCACGCGCACGACCATGCAACCATCCGTGTATGGCGTGCAGACGCCCACGGCGGTTCCGAGGAAGTAGTCGCCGTCAATCGGTGCGCCGAAGATGCGGACAAAATCCTGGATCGTGCGAACCTGGGTCGGCGTATTGAATGGGCCTTTGCTGGCCACACCAATCAGGCCGGGGCGGAATCGAGCAGTGTTCGTGTCGGAGAACGACTGGTCGATGATCTGCGTATAGACGCCCGGAAAGTTCTTTCGCTTAATCGTTGCCATACACGTTCATCTTTCTCTCTATCTACGCTGCGTCATTTCGTGGTTTCGTGGTCAATTTTGTAAACAATTACGCTAAATCCCGGCTCCAGCTCGACCGGAAGACCAAGGTCAGGGTGTGCGAATTGTCTTTGATCTGGTTGCTGTCCAAAACGAACACGTAAGCCGTCGAGGATGCCGCAAAAAAGTTGTTGGGAGCGTGGTATCCGTAGCCGAAGCTGCGCTGATCCACCCGATTGGCTGTTCCGACATTGAAAACGGCGGTCGCATCCACGTAAAAGCTGTTGGCTGTGTAAGATGCCCGCGTAACGGTGTCGGCGTAGCCCGCATTGGTATGGCGATTCACGCACGATCCAAATGTCGCCGGTGCCGCTGCGTTGGGAGACAGAAAGACTCCCCAATTTGAACCACCCGTGTTGAACGGTTCCGAAGTCAAAAATCCGTAGATTTGTGATGAACCGTTGGTGTCCACCGTGCCCAGTAGAGCGAGCTGCGCCTGTTCAACTCCGGTGGTCCCGGTCCAACCGGAGATCGCCGCCGACCTGGAAATGGGTGATCCAGGGTTCAGCGTGACTCGAAGCTCGTAGGTGACGCGCAACTGCTGGCCGATGTCCACAAACACGGGGGCAGGCAGCAGAACGCGGGCGAAAGTCGTGCTGGCTCCCGTATTCGTCCAGGAGAAGCCGATTTCCGTGTAGTTCTGTGCGGCGATCTCGATGGTGAAGTCGAAAGTGCGCCGGAACTGAAATTGATTGCCGACCTGGGTCGTGCCGCAGTTGCCCGCGCCGGTCAACTTGGTGTTGGTCCGCTTGGTCTCGATCTGGAGCGCCGTATCCTGTGTGTTGTATTTGACGAAATGGCCGCTGGCCGAAGCGGTCGAGGCTGTGCTGACGGTGGTCGAGTTCAGGTAGCTGCTGATGAGGGCGCGGGTGCCGTCGTCCCACTTCAACTCGGCTCCAACGTCGCTGGGATCGAAGAAAGAGGCGTCGGTCGAAATCGTGCCCGCCGCAAGCGTGGCGTTGGTGGTCAGGCTGTCCACGGAGGTCGGTCGGACGCCAGTGCCGCAGATCGCATACTCGAAGCTGCTCA
>Ga0316616_100000348_pt1 | contig 14032 bp, 12 predicted proteins | sample OWC_Aug_M1_C1_D1_FD_207660 | JGI IMG/M metagenome (GOLD analysis project Ga0316616, IMG submission 207660) | Wetland soil microbial communities from Old Woman Creek delta, Ohio, United States - OWC_Aug_M1_C1_D1_B | ecosystem: Environmental > Terrestrial > Soil > Wetlands | place: USA: Ohio... | reverse complement strand
CTTACAAAGTCGATCCTGTCTATGGAGGCCCGGAATACGAGACTTTGGCTGCCCTGGGCTCCAACTGCGGCATCGACGACGTGGAAGCCCTCCTCAAAGCCCACGAAGTCTGCGGGCGGCAAGGGCTTGACACCATTTCCGCCGGGGTGGCGATCGCGTTTGCCATGGAGTGTTTCGAGAAGGGAATTCTGACTTCGAAAGAAACGGAAGGGATAGACCTATCTTTCGGGAATGCCCCGGCCATGCTGGAGATGCTGGAAAGGGTCGCCTGCCGAAAGGGCCTCGGCGACATTTTAGCCGAGGGGGTCAAGAGGGCCGCGGAACGAATCGGCCGAGGATCGGAAAAGTTCGCCATGCACGTCAAGGGCGAAGAGCTGCCCATGCACGACCCCCGCTACAAGCAGGCCATGGGCCTCCACTACAGCGTTCACGCCACGGGCGCCGACCATTGCACCGGGATCCATGACGACCTTATCAACCGTTACACCCCCGACTGGGAAAGGATCGGAACGCCGGAGTCGATCCCGGTTTCGGAGATGAGTCCCCGTAAGGCCCGGATGCTTTATCAGGTGGGTCTTGGAAAACAGCTCTGCAATTATCTGGGATACTGCTTTTTTGTCCCCTGGACGGATCGACAAATCCGGGAGGCGGTGGAAGCCATCACCGGATGGCCCATGAGTTCCTGGAAATTGATGAAAACCGTGGAAAGAGGCCTCACCTTGGCCCGGATTTTCAATCTCCGGGAAGGCTTTACCTCCCAAGACGATATCCTGCCTGAAAGGTTCCAGGCCTCCCCGGAGGATAGTCCTTTGAAAGGGATCGGCGTAAATCCTCAGGCGCTTTCCGATGCTCAAAAGGTCTATTATCAGATGCTGGGTTGGAACGAAGAAGGGGTGCCCACCTATGGACGCCTGGTGGAATTGAATATCGAGTGGGCGGCAAAGTATCTGGACAAGTAACCAGGAGAGGTACCCTTCGTCATGAGCTACGAAACGATTCTATATGTTAAAGAAAAAGGGTTGGGGATCATCACGCTCAATCGCCCCGCCCAGGGAAACTCGATCAACGAACAGCTGATTAGGGACCTGAACGCCGTTCTCAATGAAATCGAGAAGGATGAAGAAGTGCGGGTCGTGGTGCTCACCGGGGGAGACAAGTTTTTTTGCTCCGGCGCCGACCTGAAGGAACCCCGGCAGCCCGGACGCTCCCAGCGCGCCAACAAACTTTTTTCACGCGTTGAAAAATTTGCCAAACCGACTCTTGCGGCCATCAACGGTTACGCCCTGGGAGGGGGACTGGAAATCTCGCTCTGCTGCGATTTCCGGGTGGCGGCCGAGGATGCCCGCCTTGGAACCCCCGAGGTGAAAGTCGGGATCATTCCTTCCGGCGGAGCCACCCTGCGGCTTCCGCGCCTGATCGGGATCGCCAAGGCCAAGGAGTTCTTGCTCCTTGGGGAGCCCGTCACCGGAACTCAGGCCTTGGCCTTGGGAATGGTCAGCCGGGTGGCTCCTCCCGGCAAAGCCCTGGAGGAAGCCCAAAAACTGGCGCAAATTCTTATGGACAGGCCTCCGTTATCGTTGAAGGCCATCAAGGATTGCGTCCTCGAAGGGCAGCTCATGGAAACGGAAATCGCCGTCGAATCCATCATCCGGACCGCCGATCTTCTCCGGAATACGGAAGATTATCAGGAAGGACGGAATGCCTTTCGGGAAAAGCGGACTCCGGTGTGGAAAGGAAGATGAATACTTACCACCGAGGGAATCGGGATTAATTTAGAGTCTTATTTAGCGGCGCGAAAATTTAGGAGAAACTTATGGATCTTGGATTAAAAGGCAAAGTGGCCCTGGTCACCGGTTCGGGAGAAGGGATCGGGCGGAGGACGATTCTAACTTTCGCCCAGGAAGGAGCCGACGTAGTGGTCAACGACCTCGTCCCGGCCAAGGTGGAAAAGGTGGCGGAGGAAGCCAGGGTCTGCGGAGTCAGGGTTCTGGGGAAAGCGGCGGATGTGACCAACCAGGACCAGGTGAACTCCATGGTGAAAGAAATCATCGCGGAGATGGGAAAGATCGACATCCTGGTCAACAACGCTTATGCCAGCGACCGGAAATTTTTCACTCAGTCCAACAAAGCCGACTGGGACAAACCGATCAACGTCTGCCTTTATGGGACCTTCCATGTCAGCCGGGCCGTCGTCGACTCCATGGTGGCCCGGAAATACGGCAAGATCGTCAATCTCATCTCCGACGCGGCCCGGATCGGCGAACCCAATTTGCCCATTTACGCCGCCGCCAAGGCTGGCATCCTGGCCTTCAGCCGGAGCCTGGCGAAAGAGGTCGGGAAATATAATATCAATGTGAATTGCGTTTCCCCCGGGGCCACCTGGACCGAAAGAAGGGTCCGGGAACATCAGGCTGTCTGGGACAAAGCGACGGAAGACGAGCGGGAGAGACTTATGAAAAGAGAGGAAAAACAGCTCAAGCTCTACCCCATCGGCCGCTTGGGCCAGCCCGAGGATGTGGCCAACGTAATCGTCTTCCTGGCCACGGAAAGGGCTCGGCAGATCACGGGCGAAGTCGTCAGCGTAAACGGCGGATACGCCATGGTTTGACGAAAGGAACCCCGGCAACAGGTTAAAGAGAAAGCGCGGAAAGGAGCGGTATGGTTTCTTTCAACCCCTTTTTATTGACCCTTCAGGCCGAAGACGGAAAACCTCATCTCTTGGGAAGCCGATGCGGCGTTTGCGGAAAGGTCTATTTCCCGCAGCAAAAGCTCTGCCTCGAATGTTTGGAGGAGGGGACTCTGCAGGGGCATCTCTTGACCGGCCAAGGGATTGTTTATTCTTTTACGGTCGTGGAAAGAGAGACCTTGGCGCCCAAGGGATTTCAAGTTCCCTATGCCTATGGATACATCGATTTGCCCGAAGGGGTGCGGGTGCTTTCCAAGATCATCGGCTGGAACGCAGCGACCCTGAAAATCAATGCTCCGGTTGAGATGGTTTTGGAGGAGATTCGCCAAAACGAGGTTGGCGAAAAGATCATGGGCTTTCGTTTCCGAGTGATCGGAAGTTGCGGATAAAAAGGAGGAGAGGCCGGTGAGAAAAGTAGTAGCGCTCGGGGTGGGAATGACCAAATTCGGGAAGTTTCCCGATCTGCCTGTCGAGCAATTGGGAAGAGACGCTGTCTGGGCGGCGATGAAAGATGCGGGGATCCGCCCCAAGGATGTTCAAGTCGCCTATTTGGGAAATTTGACCGAAGGCCGGGAAACCGGCCATATCAGCTGTGTCGCCCAGGAGATTCTCAGAGGGATCGGAGTTCGGGGGATCCCCACTACGAGAGTTGAAAATGCCTGCGCCAGCGGCTCCACCGCCATTCGGGAAGCCTGGCTGGCGGTGGGTTCCGGGCTTTATGACCTCGCTCTGGCCGTGGGGGTTGAGAAGTTAACGGGCCGGGGCCCGGCGCCTCTGGCCCGGACCGGAGATACGCTCGAAGGGATCGCCGGTTTTGCCCCTCCGGGAATGTGGGCCATGCGGGCCAGAAGACACATGGAGCAATACGGGACAACCGTCGAACAGATGGCCCGGGTAGCGGTTAAGAACCGGCGGCACGGGCGTCTGAATCCCCGCGCCCAATACCCCAAAGAGGTGACCGTCGAAGAGGTGCGAAGTTCCCCCATGATCTGCAGCCCCCTAACCATGCTGGATTCCTGCCCGACCACGGACGGGGGCGCGGCGGCCATTTTGTGCAGCGAAGAAATGGCGAAACGTTACACGACGCGGATGATTTATGTGGCCGCCGCCGCCCTCCAATCGGGAACGTATGAAAGTACGAGAAACATCGCCGTCAACGAGATCGAAAAACGGGCCTCCAGGCAAGCTTATGAATGGGCGGGAATCGGGCCGGAGGATTTGGATTTCGCCGAAGTTCACGACTGTTTCACCATCGCCGAGATCGTGCGCACGGAGAATTTGGGTTTCTGCAAGGAAGGAGAAGGAGGGCGCCTGGCCGAAGAGGGCGTCACCGCGCTCGGAGGAAAGCTTCCGGTCAACCCCAGCGGCGGACTCCTCTGCAAAGGGCATCCCATCGGGGCAACGGGCGTCGCCCAAGTGGCCGAGCTGGTTTGGCAGCTCCGCGAAGAGGCCGGGGAGAGACAGGTGAAAGGCGCCAAGGTCGGCCTGGCGCACTGCTCCGGAGGTTTCATCGCTCAAGACACGGGCGCCTCCGCCGTCATTATCTTGAAACGATAACCCCTTCCCCGGGGAGAAAGAAATGCAGGAAAATTCCATGGAAAACAAAATGCGCCCGCTCTCCGGAATCCGCGTCCTGGGCCTGGAACAGTACGTTGCTGGCCCCTGTTGCACCATGATCCTGGCCGATGCCGGAGCCGAGGTGATCAAAATCGAGCCGCCCGGGTCGGGAGATCCTCGGCGCTCCCTTCCGCCGTTTGCGACGAATCCGCAGGGAGAGAAATCCAGCGGCGGGTTCATGCGTTTCAACCGCAACAAGAAAAGCCTGACGCTTGACCTCAAGCAGGAGAAGGGCAAGGAAATTTTCAAAGCCCTGCTTAACAAAGCGGACGTGATCGTCGAAAACCTCCGGCCTGGGACCATGGAGAAGCTGGGTTTTCCCTATGGGACCATCCGGGAGATAAATCCGGGGATCATTTATGCCTCGATCAGCGGATTCGGAAAGTGGGATCCGCTCCGCGGGCCTTATTGGGACCGGCCCGGATTCGACATCGTTTTCCAGGCCATGGGCGGGCTCATGCACAATGTCGGGGAAAAGGACGGGCCCCCTCAGTTCTTGGGATTCACCCTGGTGGATCTGCACACGCCTATGGTTACGGCTTACGGGATCATGCTCGCCCTGCGGATGAGAGACAAGACCGGCCTCGGGCAGTATTTGGACACGGCCATGTACGATTGCACGGCGGCCCTCAACGAAGGATCCGTGGCCATTCATTCTTATACGGGAGAAGTTCCCGGACGGGACCGTCCCCGGATTCAGGCCCCCCTTTGCGCCTTCAAAACCAAAGATGGTTACGTCGCCCTCATGATCCCGACCGAAGAAATGTGGGCCCGCCTTTGCCGCGCTCTCCAGCGGGAGGATTTGATCCGACACCCCCAGCTGTCTTCGGGGCTCCTGCGGGGAAAACACTATGACGATCTTCTCGCGCCCATTCTCGAAGAATGGATGGCCCAGAGGACCAACGAGGAAGTCATCCGGACCCTCTTGCGCCACGGAGTCCCTGTCGGCCCCTCGCAGAATGCCCGCGATTTGGTGCATTGTCCGCAGCTCTCCGCCCGGAAGATGATCGTGGATATCCCGGACCCGGTGGGCGGCAAGAAAAAAATGGTTGGGTCACCGGTAAAACTCTCGGAAGTGCCGGAAATCGAGTTGAATCCAGCCCCCTCGTTGGGCGCAAATAACCGGGAGGTCCTGGGAGATCTACTTGGGTTCTCCGCAGGGGAAATCGCCGCCTTGGAAATGCAGAAAGTCATCTAACCCTTTTGATTTTTCGGGAACGGGAATATTTTAGCCGGGAGGTGACTATGAAAAGAGCGTCCGGAGTAACCTTGGTTTTGTTTTTTCTTTTCATCTCCCTCACCTTTCTCCCCTCGGCGCAGGCGACAGATTATCCCACCAAGCCCATCTTTTTGATTCTCCCCTATCCTGCCGGTGGCTCGACGGACCTGACCACCCGGGCCCTGGCCGGTGCGGCAAAAAAATATTTAGGGCAGCCCATTATCATAGAAAACAAACCCGGAGGAGGCGCCACGGTGGGCCCGACCCTCCTTCTCACCAAACCGCCCGACGGATATACGATCGGGCTGATCACCAGCGGGGTGACGATTGCCTTTCACATGGGCAAGTTGACCTTCAATCCAACTCAGGACGTAACCCATATCCTTCGTTGGGGAGGCTATCTCTTCGGAATTATGGTTCGGGAAGAGGCGCCTTGGAAGACAATTCAGGAATTCATAGAAGATTCGAGGAAAAACCCCGAAAAAATAACTTACGCATCGGTAGGGGTCGGTACCTCTCCCCACCTGGCCATGGAAGAGCTTGCGCTCGTCGCCGGCGGCATTCGTTGGATTCACATCCCCAGCAAGGGGGGAGCGGAAGCGAGCACCGCGCTTCTGGGAGGCCACGTGGATGCATTTTCGGGCTCTTCGGGCCTGCAGCTCGTGGATGCGGGAAAGTTCCGACTATTGGCAACTTTCGGAGAGCAGCGCTCGGAGAGGTACGGGCACGTTCCGACTCTAAAAGAGTCGGGGTATAACGCAATCTGCAACAGCCCCCTGGGCATCATCGGCCCCAAAGGCATGCCCATCCCCATCGTAAACAGGCTTCACGATGCCTTCAAAAGAGCCATGGAAGACCCTGAGTTCCAGGCCACCATGAAAAAATTCGATATGTCCAAGCTCTATCTAAACACGGAACAATATGAGTCGTTTTTCCGCCAGGAATCGGAAAATATCGGAAAACTCGTACAGAAATTGGGTCTGAACAAAAAATAATTTTGGGATTAGACCACCCCGATTTCCGGCAACGGTTGCTTTTCCAGGACCCGCCGGGGGTTCAGGCGGGAGAGATCCAGAGAAGGTGTTTTCCCTAAAATCAGTTCCGCGAGATGGCGGCCCGCGGCCGGGGCCTGCTGGACTCCGTGGCCGGAGAAGCCGTTGATGAGATAGAACCCTTTCAGCTCCGGCCAGGGGCCGATCAAGCCGTTGTGATCGAGCGTGTTCGTTTCGTAAAGGCCGGCCCAGCCGCGAACGAGTTTCAGGGATTCGAAGGCCGGCACAACCCGCGCCAGCTCGGGCCAGAGGATCTCCTCAAACCGCTCCTTCTGCCAGGAGAGGTCGAAAGTCACCGGGTCTTCCGGCAGCGACTTCCCGGCCAGGATCAGGCCCCCGGTCTCGGGACGGAAGTAAAGGTCGGAAGGGTAGATCACCAGCGGCAAAGATTCCCCGACCGGTGTCGCCGGTTTGAAGGCAAAGATCTGGCGGCGGATGGGCACGACCGGGATCTCCACGCCCGCGGTGCGGGCCACGGCCCCGGCCCAGGCGCCGGCCGCATTCACCACGACCCCGGCTTTCAGTTCCGTCCCCGCTTTCAGACGAGCGCCTTCCACCTTGTCCCGGGACCGCAGGACCTCCGCAACTTCGTCCGCGCGGAACTCGGCCCCCAATGATTTTGCCTTGGCGCGGTAGCCCATGAGAACGGCATAGGGGTCCAGGTAACCGTCCCGCGGCCCGAAGGTCCCCCCGCAAAAACCCTCCGTTGACAGGACGGGAAAGCGGGAGCGAATTTTCTCCGGGCTCCACCATTCCACCTCGCCGCCAATCTGTCTTTGAAAAGCCAGGGCGGCCTCGGCCGCTTCTCTTCCGGCTTCCTCGATGAGAAAAAGATACCCCTCTCGCCGATAATGGATGAATGGCTTTTCCTCCCCCACGGCCATCTCTTCCTCAAAGCGCCCGTAAGCCTCCTGGGCATAGAGGGAGATGAGAATGTTCTCCTTCAAAGAAAACTGGATCCGAACGCCGCCCAAGGAGAGCGGCGTCGAGGCGTAGGTGTAAAGCGGGTCTTTCTCCGCCACCGCGATCTTAAGGTCCGGGGAGGATAATAAAAGGTGGTAAGCGGTGGAGGTCCCCATGATCCCGCCGCCGACGATGACGATGTCATACGCAAGGCTCATAGGTCTCCTACTTCCCGGTTTTCTGGACTTCCTTCAGAAGCTTCTTATAATAGTCGAAATAAATCGGGCAGCCGGTCTGCGCCTGGGAACGAAGGAGGACCGAGCATCCCCCGCAGGCAAGACAATAGCGGATTTCTGCGCCCTTGCCCGAAAGGATTTTCCCGGCGAAGAGCGGATCCGCCAAGGATTGCCTGCCGATTCCCACCAGGTCGCCCACCCCCTCCCGCAGATTTTTTTCAGCCCAGTAAAGGAAATTTTTCCGGCCCGGGTCCGAATCCTTCAAATCATTCTTCCCATCCCGCAGGTAACTGTAGGCGGAGCCGATCACCGGAACGGAGACGGCCTTTTTGACGGCCCGGGTCCAGCCGAAGTGGCGGTAGATCCCTTCGGGATAGAGTTTGGTAGGACGAACGACTTCCGGGGTGATCGCCGGGATGCCCGCCGAGACATTGATATAATGGAACCCCGAGTTTTCCATCAACCGGGCAAAACTCAACGGTTCCTGCAAGTCTTCGATCACCTCTTCGGGGCCGGCGGTCCCAAAGCCGCCGGGAATGCCCTCATAGATCGAAAAGCGGGCCCCGAGGAGAAAGGAACCGCTTCCCACCGCTTTTTTGATCTTATCCGCGGTTTCGGAAAAGAAACGGGTCCGGTTCTTAAAAGACCCGCCGAAGCGGTCCTTGCGGGTGTTCACGGGGCGCAGGATTTCGGCGCAAAGATATCCGTGGCATTGTTTGAAATCGATTCCGTCGGCCCCCACCTGTTTGGCAAGCAAAGCAGCCCGCGCGAAATCATCCCCGATTTTTTCGATCTCTTCTTCCGTCAGGATGTGCGTCTCCTGCCCCGGAAGAGGGTACACGGAAACGAGGCGGGAAAATCCCGCGCCGCTCTGTTGCCCCGAGTGGGTGATCTGGAAGAGGATCAGGGGCTTGTCGTTGATCCCTTTCATTTCCTTCACCAGCCGCTCCAGCGCAGGAGCCGTCTCCGCGTATAGGCCGAGCTGGTTCTTGCGGGCCCGGCTCTCCTGGGTTATGGTGAGCGCCTCCACGACGATGACCCCGGCCCCGCCCTGGGCCAGGTTGCGATACCGCGCGAAGGTGAGCTCCGTGGGGTTCCCCTTTTCGTCGGCATCGTTGCCCTCCATGGGCTGGTTGACGATCCGGTTGGGGGCGACGCGGTTGCCGATGCGAATTGGGGAATTCAAAATTTCCATAATGAACCTTTCCATCCTCAGAAGAACTTCAGAAATCCTCAAAATGGGTGAAGTCGTAAGAAGTCAATCGGGTCGTCACCCCGGCGAAGGCCGGGGTCCAGCCCGCCAGTGGCTGGAATAAAAAAACCGGATTCCGGGGCCTGCTCAGGACCTGATCCGGGGTCCGCCGGAACGACAAAATTTGATGGTCTCGCAAAAACTCTCATGCCATGTGGAGGCACCACGTAACATGAAAATAAGTTGTTTTTATTCGCAGCTCTTATTTACCCCTCCCCCTCGACGGGGGAGGGTCGGGGTGGGAGTGATAATGGCTGGAAATCGTATTTCCTTTTTCATCCCCCTCACCCTTCCCTCTCCCCGAGGGGAGAGGGTAATGTTTTTTTTCGTAGCAAGTCTCCCGCCTTGGCGGGATCCTGCTCGGAGCGGGATTGCGCGCCTTGTCCCGCCTATGGCGGGAGAGCTTTTACGAGTTCATCAAATTTGTGAATCTTCACCTTTTATAAAATCGTCAGGATTTTTTCTGGATTTCCACCCGCCTCCCCTTCTCCGCCGCCAGGTAGGCGCCGTAAATCAACTCCACCGTCTGGCAAGCCAGGTCCAGGTCGGAAACCGGCTCGCGGCCCGTAAGCAGGCAGTCTACGAAATCCTCCAACTCTTGGGGATAGCCCCGAACCCAGTCTTCATCCGGGCTGGCGAAATTCCAGCCGGCTTTGGTCTCCAGTTTTTCGGCGATGTACTCCTCGCCGAAGACCTGCGGGGCCGGCGCGTAGGCCACCACCGTGTCGTTCGGGTTGATGTTGACCTGCACCACCGCATTGGAGAGGTAGACCGTCATCGTGTTCCGGATCCCGCCGAGGACGCCGTCGGACGCGGTCACTACCGCCTGCGAACCGTCTTCGAAGTTCACGATCGCCGTGGCCCAGTCCTCCACGTCTTCCCAGGCGCTGACCAGCCATTTTTGGGGTTCTTGCCTAAACGATTCGATCCGGGTGTGTTGCCCTACCTCGGCGGTCACGGATTTCACCCCGATGGGTTTCCCCTGCTTCATCATCCCTTCGTAATGCTTCAGATGGAGGACCGCGGAAATCGGATGGGCCCCCAGGCGCATGAGCGCCCCGCCGCCGGAGGTCTTCCACTTCCGGGCATAGGCGGCGTGGGAGCCGGAGTGGCTCTCCTCGGCGCGGATATCCAGGATCGTGCCCCGGCTCGCCTGCATCAGCCGCTTCAGCTTGATGACCGGCGGGGCGTAGACCCAGTTTTCCGCGTAACAGAACTTCACCTTGTTTGCCTTGACCGCCCGGACAACCGCCTGGCAGTTCTCCAGGGCTTGGCGCAACATGGTTTTTCGGTCCACGGCCGCGCCGACAAATTCTTCCGGCCTGTCCTTGCCGAAATACCCGGTGAGCGGCTTCTCGCAGATCACATGCTTTCCGGCTTGGGCCGCCAGGATGGCAAACTCGTGGTGAAGGTTCGTGGGGACGCAGAGGTCCACGGCATCCACATCTTTCCGTTCCAGAAGGCGCCGGAAATCGTCCACCGCGGCGGGAATTTTATGCTGGGCCGCAAATTGTTCGGACTCCGTTTTGGTAAGGGCGGCCACGGCGACGATTTCAACTTTTGAACCCCGCAGCGGTTTGTAATTCTGCAGGTGAAGCTGGGCTGCAAATTGCGCCCCCACGATCCCGATTCGCAATCGTTCCATGGTCTTCTCCTTCCTTTTAGAAGCACTCCGGGTTGCCCAGAGATTTTTCCCCACCTGGCAGACAAGCAGGATAGAATTTTGAAGGCTCTGAGGGCCCTTTTAACCTTTCTTCTCAACTTATAATAAGCGATGATTTTGTCAAGCGATTTTTAAATTTCAAAATATCTTCTTTTCTTCTTGAAATTTACTCCGGGTACTGGTATTTTTTTTCCCTAACCGTTCGACGCCATTTACGGGAGAATTTTTGCCGGTGAAGAAAACTTTCCTGATCAACGATCTTATTTGGATCGCCTTTGCCTTCGTGGTTTGCCTCGGGGGCCTCAAGCTCGGATTCGGGTCCTTTCATTCGCCCCAAGCCGGGTTCATGCCTTTTCTCGCGGGTCTGCTCCTGGGCACTCTGGCCATCGTGGATCTCGGGCAAGGGTTTCTCCGCAAGTGGGAACGGGACAAGAGCGACAAGGTGATCTGGGCGGACATTCATTGGGGGAAGCTCCTGACCACCCTGGGGGTTCTGATCCTGTACACCGTTCTCTTCTCCACCCTCGGCTTCCTCATCGGGACTTTTTTCCTTCTCCTGTTTCTCTATCAAGTCATGGAGCGCCGCTCCTGGACGACCGTGGTCATCGCCTCGGCCGTTACGACGGTTCTCTTTTATCTCGCGTTCAAGATCGGCCTTGACAGTCAGCTGCCCCGGGGCTTTCTCGGGTTTTAGCCGGCAACGGGAGAATTTGTGGATCTCATCAATCACTTGTATTTGGGCTTTGCCGTTGCTTTTGAGCCCCTGAACCTTTTTTACTGCTTCCTCGGGGTTCTGATCGGGACCCTCGTGGGGGTTCTTCCCGGTTTGGGTCCGGTGGCCGCCATGTCTCTTCTTCTTCCGGCCACTTTTCACACGACGCCGGTGGCCTCCATCATCATGCTGGCCGGGATCTATTACGGAGCCATGTACGGCGGCTCGACGACCTCCATTCTGGTGAATATTCCCGGGGAAGCCGCGTCGGTCATGACCTGCCTGGACGGGTACCAGATGGCCCGCCAGGGGAAGGCCGGACGGGCCCTGGGGATTTCCGCCTTTGGTTCTTTCATCGCCGGGTCGGTCGGGATCATCGGTCTGATCCTGATCGCTCCCCCGCTGGTGGATTTCGCCCTGAAATTCGGCCCCCCCGAGTATTTCTCCCTGATGGTTTTGGGGCTCACGATTCTCACGTTCCTAACCTCCGCCTCCATGATCCGGGCCTTGATGATGGCCGCTTTCGGCTTGATCGTCGGCACGATGGGTCTGGACAACATCTCGGGGCTGGCCCGCTTCACCTTCAACATCCCCGAGCTGCTCGACGGCGTCGGCCTCGTGCCGGTGGTCATGGGCCTCTTCGGCATCTCCGAAGTCCTCTTGAACATCGAGATGAAGGTCAAACGGGAGGTCTTCACGACCAAGGTGAAAGGCCTGCTGCCTACCCTACAGGACTGGGCCCAGTCGACCGGCGCCATCATCCGGGGAACGGTCCTGGGCTTTTTCCTGGGCATCCTCCCGGGAGGAGGGGCCGTTATTGCCTCCTTTGTTTCTTATGCGATCGAGAAAAAAGTCTCCAAACACCCGGAGGAATTCGGCAAGGGCGCCATCCAGGGGGTGGCGGCTCCGGAGGCCGCCAACAACTCCGCGGCCCAGGGAGCCTTTATCCCCCTGCTCACGCTCGGAATCCCTTCCAATGTCGTCATGGCCATGCTTCTGGGCGCCCTGATCATCCACGGCGTGACCCCGGGGCCGCTCCTTCTTTCCCAGCACCCGCAGCTCTTCTGGGGCGTGGTCGTCAGCATGTACGTCGGCAACATCATGCTGCTCTTTCTCAATCTCCCGCTCATCGGCTTCTGGGTCCAGCTGCTCAAGGTCCCCTACTCGATCCTTTTCCCCCTCATCATCCTCTTCTGTCTCCTCGGATCGTATTCCATCAACAACAGCACCACCGATGTGGCCATCATGCTGATTTTCGGAGTCATCGGCTACCTCATGAAAAAGATATCCCTGGAAGCCGCTCCCATGGTCCTGGCCTTTGTCCTCGGCCCCATGATGGAAACCGCCCTGCGCCAGTCGCTGATCAAATCCAAGGGGAGCTTTTCCATTTTTTTCACCCGTCCCATTTCGGCAACCTGCCTGATCCTGGCCATTGCACTGATGGTCATTCCCCTGCTCCCCTGGTTCCGGCGGCCGGGGATCGCCCTTGAATCGGAAGACGTCAAATAATGATTTTCCCCAAACCCCAAAAAAGGAGGCGAAACATGGCACAGAGGTTTTTCGTATGGATGGGAACGGCGATTTTTCTTTTGGCGCTGGTCATTCCGGCGGCAGCCCAGGATTACCCCAACAAACCGATCAATTTGGTCATTCAATACCCCCCCGGAGGGTCCACCGACCTGACAGCGCGGGCCCTGGCCATCGGGGCCAAAAAATACCTCGGCCAGCCGGTTGTGTGCGAAAACAAGGCCGGGGGCGGCGGCACTGTGGGGGTCGCGCTCGTGGCGGCCAAGCCGGGCGACGGGTATACCATCGGCATCGTCACCAGCAGCCCGACCATGGCCTACCATATGGGCAAACTGAATTTTCACCCCCTCAATGACCTGACCCCGATCATGCGCTGGGGGAACTATCTCTTCGGCATCGTGGTTCGTGCCGATTCGCAATGGAAAACCATCCAGGAGCTCCTCCAGTACGCTAAGCAGAACCCGGAGAAGATTTCTTACGGTTCCCCGGGGGTGGGCACCCCGCCCCATCTCGCCATGGAGGAATTCAGCCTGGTGAGCGGCCTGAAGTTCACCCATATTCCCGCAAAAGGGATCGCGGAAAACAATACCGCTCTCCTGGGAGGCCACATCGACATGGTCTCGGATTCTTCGGGGTGGGCCCCCCTGGTAGACGCGGGAAAATTCCGGCTGTTGGCCACCTGGGGGGAAAAGCGATGCGCCCGTTACCCGGACGCGCCCACCATCAAAGAAGCCGGTTACGATGTGGTCGCCCGGAGCCACCTAGGGGTCATCGGCCCCAAGGGGATGCCCAAACCGGTTGTGGCGAAGATCGCCGACGCTTTCAAAAAGGCGATGGAGGATCCGGAATTCGTCTCCGTCATGAAAAAATTCGACATGGACCACTATTACCTGGGGACCGAGGATTACACGAAATACATGCAGAGCGATTTCGAAAACATCGGGAAGCTGGTTCAAAAACTCGGGCTGGATAAGAAATAGAAGTCGATAATTCTCTGCGAACCTCAAAAAACAGCCGGCCGAAAGAATTCGCCGGCTGTTTTTTTTTCATGGACCCGCCTCGCCGATATGTCCTCTCGTTTGCCATTCGGGCAACTTTCAGGTATAATTTCATCAGCTTTTGCGCGGAGGGATTTTGGGTTTCTTTATCACGTTTGAGGGCATCG
>Ga0316616_100000347_pt1 | contig 14034 bp, 11 predicted proteins | sample OWC_Aug_M1_C1_D1_FD_207660 | JGI IMG/M metagenome (GOLD analysis project Ga0316616, IMG submission 207660) | Wetland soil microbial communities from Old Woman Creek delta, Ohio, United States - OWC_Aug_M1_C1_D1_B | ecosystem: Environmental > Terrestrial > Soil > Wetlands | place: USA: Ohio... | reverse complement strand
TGATCACGTTCTCGAACATTCTGAATGTCGGCAGCGTGGACAGCGATGGGAACACCAACTGGGTGCTTCTCAGCGGCATGGCTTCTCCTGGCTGGAACTTTTTCTCCTTCACCTACGACGGCGTGAGCGCCTGGACCTGCTACCAGGCCACGATGAGCACTCCGGTCGCGCAGGTGGATGCCCAAACCTACACCGACCACATCTGGACCGAGGATCAATCTGTCGGCGTTGTGGGCACCACCCTGGATTACCGCATCCACGACCTGCGGGTGTGGAACTCCGTCAAGACCATCGAGGAGCTGGAGCTGGTCCGCTACCACGATCCAAACCCGACCGCGTGCCTTTACCGCCCGGCTTACCTGACGTGTGTCAACGACTATGACCGCTACGGGGTCAAGGTGCTCGACAGCGGGTATGTCATGCCAGACCTGCTGCCCTCGTCCATCGAGACGCCTTCGGAAGCCTGGGTCTCGCGCTATGACGCGACCGGCCAATACCAGGCTCAGTCCCGGTTCAAAGAGACTGGCATCGGCAGCGGCCCAACCCTGCCTGTCAGGCAGGTGCTCGGCGAGCAATGGGATACCCTGACCGCCGCAGGCACCGTGGTCGTTTCTGGCTGGAAGGGCCAGGGCTACGGGATGAACGACGCCTGGATGTTCGACAATCCTCCGCCGCAGGTCATGCAACTGCTGGAGTCCGGCAGCACCAAATACGGCATTATCCCGACCTGGTTCAGCACGGGCACTACGATTCCGTGGCCCAACGCCATGATGGCGACGAACCCCTGCCGGGACCGCATTTGGGTCGAAGGCGACGACAGTTACGTTTACGAAATCAAGGTCGTCCGAAGCGGCACTCAGGCGTTCGGCCTGTCAGCTCAAAAGCTGTTCACCCAACGCTCCGATGCCGAGCTGATGCTCAGTGGCACCGAGGGCACTTATGCTCCGTTGCTCCAGCTCGTCCAGTCGGCGGGCATTGGCGGCACGCATTGCTACGGCGTAACCAGCTACGGGACCATCTTCCCGCGCCAACTCCTGGTCGTAGCTGGAACCGATTCGACCACGGACAACGGTCTCTGGACGGTCCTGCCTAAAGGTCGCATCCTGGGCGGCAGCGTCCTCCCCTCATCGGGCACCTACGACATCCGGCTGGCCAGCCCTGGTGTGGCCAAGGTTTACCATCCGGCCAAGCTTCTCTATTCCGAGCAGCCCACGGGCGGGGAAGTGGTGCTCACGGACACGGGCTACAGCAAGCAGCTTCGGGTCAACACGTCGGGCCAGGTCTATGCCGCTGCTTACGCGGGCACCGTCAATGCGCCCTGGATTTTCATGTATGGGAACGAGGAGGTCGTGACCAGCGCGACGCAGGCGCAGGCTTACTCCAACTGGGCCAACCCGACAAGTTTCGGTGTCAGCCTAAGCCTTCCAGCACTCAACGTGGACGGCAACATCTCCTTCGAGAACGACGAGACGGCGCTGCCGGGCTTTTACCGCCTGGAGATTGACTCTGGCAACATCGGCCAGGTGGATGAGAACTTTGATGGGTTCAAAGTCATCATCACGGTTGGTGACATCCCGTTTGAGGCGACGCTCTGCGCGGGCAAGACCGGTGCGAACTTCCAGAGCACGGACACGTTCGACTTCACCCTGCCGCATGTGCTGCCCGGCAACACTCTCGGCTACAGCGGCAACTCCTGGCTGCTGGACATCAACTGGTATAACGCGCTCCGCGATGAGCGCCGGGGCACGGCCCGCCAGCTCGCCATCTACGGCTACCGCATGGTCCGGCTGAACACCACGCTCTACCAGCTCAAGCTCACGGCGACCGGCAGCTCGATCACTGAGGTCAGCACCACGGGCACGGACTTCCCGGCCACGCCGGGCGGCTGGATGGCGGCGATCACGAGCTGGGGAACGGCCTACAGCTACACGCACGAGTCCAGGATTTACAGCTCCAACGAGACGTTCCAGTCCCGCTACCCCATGTCCAATGTGCTGACGGCTACGACCGTTGAGCGGAAGGAAGACATCGTGATGAACACGCCAGCGGTCATCTCTGATCCGCCCGTGCCCACGCTCCCGGTTTACGGACCCATAGTTATCACATGAACAATGTAGGCGACATCAAGACGTTCACGGTTGCGGCTGCCCCTCCGGGCGGCAACAACCTGACTTACGTCTGGAAGTGGTGGGACAACACGGTGGATGTGACCGTGGTCCCCACCGTTGACAAGAAGCTCAACGTCGGCGGCGTCAACCTTCCGGTCACCTGCCAATACTGCAACGAGTTCGGGGCTTACAGCACGCTGACTACGAGCGTCACGGTCAACTCTCCCCCGGTCATCATCGGCAACGCCGTTATCACTGCCAATGACCGCCTGTTTCCGTTTTCCACGCAGATGGAAACCAGGTCGTATGACCCCGAAGCAGCCGGGGCGCTAAGCTTTGCCTGGTATGTCGGCAACCAGTTCATCGGTTCCGGGACGACCACCATCCCTTCGGCGGGCACCTACCGGAACTATTACACCTGGCCCAACGTCAACAACAACCTGACGTTCACCCAGCGGATTACGGATGCCAACGCGGGTGTGACGGCGCTCGACTATTCGATCCGGGGCTACGCGCCCACCGGTCTGACGGGCGGCGGATCGGCCATCAGCAATTCGATCATCAGCAACACGAACAACCTGGGCGAAGTGGTAATCGGTCCTGGCCAGACAGTGACCTTCACGGTCTATGCCATCGACCTGAACCCAGGGCAGCTCCAGTTCACCTGGTCGCTCCAGACCTACGACGGGTGGACGTTCAACTATACCACCGTCCAAACCCCGGCCCAGCTCTCCAACGGCTCCTACCGCAGCCAGATCGTGATTGGCGTCGCGGCTCAATATCCTGGCCTCAAGACCGCTCGTTGCACCGTGCTCAACGTGGCGACCGGCCAGTCGATTGAGTTGAAGCAAACGGTCCAGCTCAACGCTTCGCAGACGCCGGTCATCCATTCAGTTTCAACCGATGCTCCGGTCGTGGGTGGGGTTTATTCGATCCTGAATACCAGCTACGTCCACTTCACCGGCACGGCGACTGACCGGAATAATCTGCTGCTCAACTACCGCTGGGATTTTTGGGAGCCGCCCAATGTTCAGTTGTGGGGCAAGACGGTCATGCTCCGGCCTGACCAATACGACTACTACAGCGATGATGCGCTCGCGGGCGGGCCGCGCACCATCACCGGAAACCTCACAGTTTTCGACCGATTCAACGCGACTGCGGTGATTCCGATTCAGAGTTTTGTGACGGTCCAGGTCACCGTCTGATCCCATCTTCCTTGTTTTCAGCGACTTCCAACGCTGAAACTTTTTTCATCTTTTTACACGTTCCCTCTTGACGGCGAACGGGGTTTCGTTTACATTCTTCATCAGAATGAACGACAAAACTATGAAAGCTCTAAACGTAACCGACGACATCATGAAGCCTGCGATGGACCGCGCCAACTGCACCATCCACGCCTGGGACTCCACCCTTCCTCCGCAGAACGTGCCCGAAGGCGCTCTCTGCTGGATCGCCCGCCAGGGCGAGCTGGAGCTGGCCATCACCTACTTGAACGGCGTCTTCTCCATCACGGGCAAACCCGTGGAAGTGGACGAGCACCTGGGCCTCTCCGCCAGTTTCGGCAACGCCCTCCGCATTGCCTTCCGCGAAAAGCTCGTGGCCAACGTGGCTGCCGCGACCGCCAACTGCTGGGAACGCTACAAGCACGGTCATGGCGACACCTACGAGATCGTCCACCCCAACGACAAGGACGCCACGGTCGAGATCAGCTTCTACGACGGCAACGTCCGCATCGCGGGCAGCGACAAGCCGGTCACCAACCTGGCCATCAAGAATCTGGCCAAGCACATCCGCGAGAAGATGAAGCTCGCCCTGGGCCGGGCCGCGCAGAATCGCTTCCAGGAGAAGTGCGACGCCGAGCGCAAGGGCTTCGAGGCCGCGTTCAAGAAGTCCCTCCGCGACGCAGGCGTCACCACGACCGACGCCCGGCACCTGCGCCTGGCCGACAGTGGCCGCGTGAACGAGGGCGGCGAGTGGTATTTCGACGTGGAGTATAAGCGCATGGACTGCCAGCTCGAAGCCAGCTTCCGCGTGACCACGGTCGAGGAAGCCATCACCAACATCAAGGCCCTGGATGCCGTCAGCTTCAAGTCCGACTCCTGGGGCGGCTGGAAACGCCCGCACTCGAATCTCTGAACAAAATGCACGAACCCTATTGACACCGAACTCAAGATAGTTTACGTTTTACCAGTCAGTTTAACAATCAACGAATGAAAGATATGGCTACCAAAACTACGAAGAAAAACGGCACCCCCAAGAACGTCCTCGCTCCCATCAAGGTCAAGTCCATCCAGAAGGCTGTGAAGAAGGGCGACATCCCCACCATCATCGTCGAGGGCGACTACCCCACGCGCTACAACGAGGCGGCTGCGGTCATGAAGGAGGCCGAGGAGCTGATGAAAGACCTCAAGCCGGTCATGCTGCCCGACGCCTTGGCCGAACTGTTCCGGCACAACAGCGAGCGCCCCTGGGACGCGATCTCCAGCGTGAAGCTCCAGGACGACGCCGAGGAAGTGACCCGCGTCACCTTCACGAGCAAATACAGCGCCGTGGCTCCCGCGATGGCCGAGGCCCTGTTTGGTGAAATCCGCACCAAGGCGGGCAGGAAGCCCGACATCAACGACTACTTGATCCGCACGATGGTCGGCACGTTCGACAGCACCGTGTTCCTGGGTGCCGATGGTCGGTTCGACCAGAAGCGTTACGACAAGATTTTCGCAGCCCTGGAGGCGGTCAGTAAGGAGCTGGGTGTCCCGAACCCCCTCTCGACCAGCGAGTCGGTCCAGCCCCTCCCGGACTTCCACAACCGGCGCTGGATGGACTTCGACCTGGAGACCAACCAGAAGATCAGCGAGGTCGTCAAGAACCAGACCAATTTTGTTCCTTGCCCCAAGGCAGCCGAAGGCGAGGAGAAGTAGTCCAATCCGTTCTACATGGGGCTGGCCGGGCCAGCCCCTTTTTTCTACCTATGAAACGAATCAGATACATCAGCGGTAAGGTCCAGGTGCAAATCATCGAGGACTACAAGGAGAAGCTGCCCAACGGTGACTTCCGCTACAGCCTTGCGGAGATCGCCAAGAAGCACGAGGTCAGCCTCTCGACCGTCAACAACCTGGCCAGGATTGCCAAGTGCCAGGGCCGACCCCACGGCGGGCGCAAGCTCCAGGTGCCTGACGCTCGGACCATGAAGATTCTGCGCGACGCGACGGAGCCGGGCATTACCCTGGAGGATGTGGGACGCCGCAACCCGCGCCGGATAGTCGTTAACGGTAAGGAGACTCTGGTGCCCCTGTCCAAGCAGCGCGTGAAGCAGATCGTGGATTTTTGGAAGGGCCGACAGGTGAAGGTCCGCAGCCGTGGATTTGAACCAGGGGACGTGATTCGCTGGAACAAGAGATTGTTTACAGTTTTGCGTTATGACTCCCCCCACAAGGGCGCGGTGCGCGACCAGGAGGACGGCCAGGTGATCGACCCCTTCTACTGGGTGCGCGGCATCGACCGCTCCGCGCTGGTAACCCCCGTAGATAAGACGTGAGCGTGCGACGCTACTTTACAGCTCTGACCGAGCGAGAGATCAGTGACGCGACCCGGCTGCGCCGGGTCGTTGCCTTTTTCCAGAGACAGCTCGGCGGGGTTTTCGGCAATGCGACAGCTCGGCGGCGTAACCACCGCTATGAGCTGGACCTGGCCGTTTATGAGAAGCCCATGCCGGGCGGCGGGGCTTACAAAATGTCGGAGCGCCAGATTCGCACCTGGATCAAGATGGTTGCGGACAAAACGCATCCCAGGCTCTACAAGCGCCTCCAGGTGGACGTGCAGCCGTGGCGGGTGGGCCGGGTGTCGAAAAAGTTATTCGCAGCCGTCCACATCATAGTGGATGCTGAACAAAGCCAAACGGTTACGGCTGCGGGGTAGGTGAATACCCCATGCCAACTGGCTGTGAAATAGGACTTTAGAAAGTAAACAATAACGGATTGCCCTTGACGAAAAGAAATTGTAAACGATATTATTCACACGATATGAACATCACAAGTCTATCAGCTCCCGGACGAATGGATGTCGTTGAGCAGGTGCTCTCCGGTGATCCATTTTTCAAGAGCAAGATGCGCGAGTCTGGAACGCGCACTCTCAAAAATCGAAGGGGCATCCAGAAGCGGTATAGCAACCTCACCGTGAACATGGTTGCCGAACTGGCCAAGCAGGGCCTTGATGCGGTAAACATGCGACGCGACGAGGTAATTGCTCGTGCGTTTCAGTTCTTCTCTCTGGAAGACGAGAAACAACTGGTCGCATGAAAACCACCACCAAGCCAAAGAAGGTCCGAACCGAAGACAAAGAGTTCGCGGTTAATGCCGCCGAGGTCTCCGTGTTCATGGCCTGCTTTGGCTTGGTGAATGAACTCAAGACCATCCACGCTGCGCTCCACAAAGAGGAGTTGAGCAACGAGGAGTTCGGCCAAAAATTCAACGCGCTGTTGAGTCAGCTCTGCTATGTGGCTGACTCAACCACGCGCTTTGACATCGTGCTGCCCGTGGAACGCTACGGGCAGTTCTCCAGCTTCTTCTGGCGTTGGTTCAACTGGTGGGACGACTATCTCAAGGCGCTCCCGCCCCAGGTCATCATCGCGCTACGCATGGCGACCAAGGAAGCCAACCTCGGCTTTCTGGCGAGATACCGTCCCTCTGGCAGTTGGATCGACTACCGCAAAGACCCACCTTTCACGGTGGTCAACACTTAGCCCCATCGGGCGCTTATGCCTTTCACTCCAGCCCCGTAAGTCGGGAACTCACTCTCCCAGGCGTTTGGAGCGAAGGATGGAAGTGAAGTGGTCGGCGGCAACGCCGATACGCCATCCGGTTGGAAGTGACAAGGCCCTGCTCGGTGGGGCTTTTTTGTTCTCTGTCCCGTGAAACCGATTTTCGTGGTAACTGTTGCTTCGGAGAGCCTTGACCTTATCACCTTCTGCGTTGACCTGATCTGGAAGGCTTACCCTGGTGGGTCCGTCGTTATCGTTGCGGATCAGCCCCGCACTGATCTGGCAGCAGTGCCCGCCAAGTTTGTCCAGCGGCCCAAGCCGCTCAAGGTCCAGCCGGAGGGCGGGAACTGGTGGCACAGCTTCTTCGAGGAGGCGCTGCGCGAGACCGGCGACATCATCTTCAAGTTTGACCCCGATGCCAGGATCAGCCGCAAGTTGAGCTACATCCCGGATGTGGACTGCTTCGGCAGCCTGCTGGGCAAAGGCGAGGTCCAGGAGCACATCCAGGGCGGCTGCCAGGCTTTTTGGCGCACATCCGCGCAAAAGCTCTACGACAGCAAGGTGTTCACCTTTCCGGCCCTGACCGACTGGAAGACCTGGGCGTTCAAGAGGGACTACGACTACGACTGGGCGGAGTGGAAGGGGTATTTGTCCACGGATCGGATCATCATGTGGGGCCTCCGGGCGTGCGGCATGTCCTGGGGCAACCACGCCGAGATCATCTCCCTCTGTAAACACGATTGGCTGCCCGCCGACCTGACGCCCTGGGCCATAACCCACCCCCACAAAGTTCCGGGGGTAGTTAAGGCGTGCGAAGCGAAACCGAATTGATCTTGAACGGCCTTCTCGAAGCGGAGGAGGACGATATTGATTTCAAAGAGGTCTATCAGGACACTTCGGCAGAGGGACTTGCCAGCCAGATTGTTCACGCCTTCATGGAGGAAATGCCAGAAGAAGGCCGGGATTGGGTCCGGCAGATTGGCGAATACACGGTCACCCTGGAGCACCGCACCGGCGCTCGTTATCTGCTTCGCATCCGTGGCCCCCACATCGAGCCTTGGCCACGCGAGTTCACCAGGGAAAGCGGTTGGGCCGGAATGTTGTCGCCCAAGTCCCTGCGGGCGGCAGCCATGCGCGTGGCCGTTCCGTTCGTGAAGGAGCACGAGCGCCGGACCCAGGTCGGCCAGCTCTACCAGGCGTTCGAGAGCGCCCTGGCCCGCGACCCGCACTTCAAAGCCTGGGTCGAATCCCTGGAGGAACCGCACGAGGGCCACACCACCATCTACGACACCATGACGCCGGAGGACGTGACCTACTGGCTCCAGGTTCTTAAACAGCATGGACACTGACTACTACAGCTCCGCCGAGGAGAAGATCATGGACCTGGCAGGTTTGATCGCCTGGCGGGCCATGCTGCCCAAAGCCTGCCGCGTGGTTGCGACCAACGGCTGCTTCGACATCCTTCATCCGGGCCACATCTACCTGCTGGAGCAGGCGCGGATGGAAGGCGAGTTCGTGGTTGTCGGGGTCAACAGCGATGCGTCGGTTCGGCAGTTGAAGGGTCCGACGCGCCCGGTCAACAGCCAGCACGACCGGGCCGCAGTGATCGCTGCCCTCGAAGCGGTGGATATTGTTTACATTTTCGATGACCTGCGGGCGACCAGTTTCTTGCAACACGCCCGGCCCCACGTTTGGGTGAAGGGCGGTGACTACACGATGGAGACCCTGGACGCGGGCGAGCGGGAAGCTGCCTTGGGGATGAACTGCGTCATCCGGCTGGTCCGCCCGGTGCCCAATGTGAGCACCACGGCTATCTTGAAAAAAGCTGCGACATGAGCACGATCCTGGAACAAGACTTCGACATGAAGGAAGTGGCGGTTTACCCGCGCTTCATGATCCGCAACCAGGCTGGGGATTACTGGTCGAACGATGACGGCTGGGTCAGCTACTCCCAGGGCGACGTGTTCAACCACGAGGACCAGCAGGTAGTCAACCTGCCCGTAGGCGGCGAGTGGGTGCGCTTGGCGGAGTCAGTGCCGGTGATCGGCACCAAGGGCAGTGACCTCAAGGCCAGGCTGGGCGAAGATTTTGTAAACAAAGTCGGTGATCTGTTCCATCAGAGCGGCCTGCTGTTCGAGTTCGAGTGGAGCCGCGACCGCCGCGTCGGCGACCGGCATCTGGCCGGGCAGTTTCTCACCATCAAGCTCACGCTGCCGGAGGCTGAGAGCCGAAAGATGCTCCGGGAGAACTGCGAGCAGATGGGCAAGGAGCTGGCCGGGCTGGTCCGCGCCGAGCTTCCGCAGGGCGTGGTGGTCCGGGAGAACAAGCTGGCGCTCGACCAGTGGAACAACATGTGGAACCTCTCCCTGGTCGTGGTCGAGGCGTCGGAAGCGGATTTCGCGGACGAGAAGGAAGTCTATGGGCCTCCCATCCCGCCAGACTTCGCGCTGCCGGAAGGGGCCTCGCCGGATGCCGAGCGGGCTTGGAAGATCATCGTTGGCGTGCTCGACCACCATGACGCCATGTATTCGGGCGGGCACAAGCACGTCTTCTACACCCCGGAGCAGTGGAAGGCCAAGGGCGAGCAGTATGGTGAGGGCGGCGTGCTCATCGTCGTCCACGACGGCGGCGACCACATGCCCTACTTCGCCCTGGATTCCTGTTGCTACACGCTCCACGCCATGATGGACCTGGCGCTCCGCAAGGCCGGTTTCTATTCCGAGCAAGGCTCGACCTGGTTCTCGATCATCGTCAAATCGGACAGCAACGAGCAGGTCATCAACTCCATCGAGCAGTGGTTGAATGACAAGCGCCAGAAGGAGCAAGAGGCTGACAAGCGCAACAAGGCCGAGCAGAGGCGGCTCGATGCCGCACGCGCCAGGGGTGACACCAGCCTGGACTGGCCTCCTGGCCCACAAGAGGAGTCCCTGGAAGACGACGACATCAGCGGCAAGGAGCTGCATACCCCGACCGAGAAGGGGGCCATGATCCGGCACCTGTTCGGGCTGGCCGGGTTGAAGATTTACAAGGTCATCGAGGAACCTTCCGACGAGGGCTGGGGCGACCTGGGCAAGCCCAAGCGGATCGTGGACACCATCATCGTCCCGACCTACAACAAGCCCTGGACCGTGAGCGGAGTATCCACCCCGGAGCTGGAGAACTTCTGCCGCCAGATCAAGTCCAGCCTCTACGAAATCCTGGGCACCGACGACATCGACTACACTACCCGCTGGAAGTCTGACCTGGGAGCCTGGGACATCACCTGGTTCGTGGGTGACCCGGAGATCACGGCCTTCAAAGAGATCGAGGAGAGCCTGGAGGACGATGACGACGACATCGGCAAGCCTGTGGACACGATGGGCGAGCCGGGCGACGTGCTGCTCAACCAGGCCATGATGGTCCTGCGGGACTGCGGCTACGCGACACTCCGTGGCTACCGGCACCCCAATGGCTGGCTGGTCGTGACCGGCAAGGTGCCTGGCAACTCCAAGGCCGATATGCCGGAGCTGGCGGCTGACAAGCTGCGCGAGACGTTGGGCGCAAGCCGGGTGACTCACGGCACCGAGGTCAAGCCGGGCAAGCCTCCGCTCTACCGGCCCATGTTCAAGTTCTCGTTCAACATCTACCACCCTGCTGTTGTTGCGGAGTCACTTGCTGACGACGATGACCTTGGTGGTAAGGACACAATGGGCCATCCGAACGACCTGGTTGTCAGCCAGGCTATGCAGGTGCTCCAGGACAAGGGCTACACGCAGATCGAGGGCTACTGGGATTCCAAGACCGTGTATGTGAGCGGAGTGGTGCCCCCTGATTTCCAGCAAGCACCAGAGCAAGCAGCGGTTGAGCTGGCCCAGGCGGTCGGCGCTCCGAACGTGGGCTGGGACGACACCGACATGAAGCGGAACCGCCATACTGGCAAGCTCTGGTTCCACCTGTTCGACATTCCAGAGGTCAAGAAGGATGTTGCAGAAGCACTTGCTGATGATGACGAGGACGACCTTGTTGTCAGCGTGACCAAGGGCAAGCCCAGGGACAGCTTTGTTATCGGTGCTGACTGGAAGGCTTTTCTGCAAGCCATGAAGGATCGCGGCTGGCAGATCGTCAGCCACAGCCTGCGCGTGCCCCAGCGGGCGGGTTACATTCACGGCTTTGCTGCCAAGGGTCTGGACCCGGAGCAGATGAAGCGCGAGATCGACGAGCTGGCCCTCGACTACCTGGGCGGCGGCAGGAGCGACAGCCGTGACTTCTTCTACCACCCCGGCACCGGCACCCTGTCCACGGACATCCTGGGGATTGGCGGCGGCGACATCATCGAGAGTGACGAGGAAGCTGACTGGAAGGACGTAGTTCCGGCCCGCAAGCCAACTCTGCAAGAAGTTGAGCAAGCGATGGCAAACAACGGTCTGACCGGCGTCACCAACTTTTGGGAGGGGGATTGGATGACCTTCCGTGGGATGTGGGTGCCCAACCAGGAGGATGTGGACGCGCTGCAAATCGCAGCGCAAGTGATCGAAGACGTGGGCATCCGCCCGGACTGGGTGAGCTGGGACTATCGGAAAGACCTGGGCAGGATCGAGCTGAACTTCTACCACCGTGGCATCGAGGAGAGCCAAGTTGCGGAGGCAGTTGAAGACGACGAGGGCGCGACCTGGAAAGATGTCGCGGGTCCATTCAAGCTCAAGCGAAACGACATCGAAGCTGCCATCATGGGAGCCGGGGCGCAGAGCACATTCTTGTTCCCCTGGTCGGGCCATAGCAAGGCGTTCCATGTTCACTGGCCGGGCTGGTTGCTCCAGGACATGCTTCTTGTCAAAGACGCTATCCGCAAGCTGGGTCTGAATGACAAGCAGATGAAGTCGATCAGGGCGGTGCCTGCCGGGGTGGACACCTTCAATCTGATCGTTCCAAAGCACATCTTGAGCATCGACGGCTGGGGCAAAGTCGAGTCTTGTCAGGCTGGTCTTGTCAATCGCTTGCTCGAACAAGGCGGAACGCTGCGTAGCGTGCAAGAGTCTGAGCAACAAGGTTTTGTATCTGTCAAAGGTGAGTGGTATGCTAACAAGTCCTTGGATGCTCTGGCAGAAGCACTTGCAGTTGACAAGAGTGTGACAAGTTACGATCCAAAAACAGGTAGGTTCAGCACGCTGACAAGCCCGCAAGACATTGTGCATGAGGCGACAAATAGGCCGCTTGTCGAGCCTGCTGTGCTGCACAAACGCACCCGCCAGGTCGCCACAGGGTCCACGCACTCCGAAGCGATGGAGCGATTCCTCCAGCAAGGCATGTTCGGCAAGGTCAAAAGCCTGGCTGACCTGGAAGCCCTGGGCGAAGTGGACAACGACGCCTACAACCGGATTTGGGAGCAGGTGGAGATCGGCTTCCTGACCAGGCGTGGAGAGTTCGTCACCCGCGAGGAGGCCAGCCGGATGACAGGCATCCCGGATGTCCACGGGGAAGACCTGATCGAGAACAGTGAGGAGGGCGACGACAAGAGCCGCGTCGCCATCGTGGCCGTTTTCCGCAAGCGGAGTGACAAGGGATTCGAGTGCCTGGTCTGCAAGCGCGAGTATCCCCCGGCTGAGGGAGAGTGGGTGATCCCAGGTGGGCACGCGAATGAAGGCGAGTCCATCGAAGATGCCGCGCACCGGGAGATGAAGGAGGAGACCAAGCTCGACCTGGGTCGCCTCGTTTACATCAAGGACATGCCCAATGAGACCGGCAAGAAGCAGGTCACCGTTTACGGCACGACTCTGCCGGACGGCGAAAGGGCCACGGCGGGCGACGATGCCGAGAAGGTCAAGTGGGTTCCGCTGGATGACCTGCCGCCCCTGGGCCTGGACAATGACAAGCTGGTCCGGGAAATCGCCCGCAAGATGAAGCTGCTGCCTACCCAGGAGGGTGAGGACGAGGTTGACTGGAAGGACGCCGTGGGGGAGCTGGACGGCTGGATGATCGGGCCGCAGGGCCACTCGATGGCGATGGCCAAGCACCCGGAGACGGGATTCCGCCTGCTGCTCCAGTATCGCACCACGGTCGATAACCCGATCAATCCGGGGACCGGGCACCACATCTATTCGGTCGAGCTGAAACACCACCTGGACGTGAAGGAGCGCCAGGAGATCGCGGCTTTGAACATGGACGGTGCCTTGAAGGGCGCTATCGACTGGGCCAACCGCAGCCCCTACTTCCGCGAGGTCCGGGACCATTGGGTTGAGGAGTCCGACGAGGACATTGGCTGGAAGGAAGTGACGGGCGACAGTGGTTGGGAGGGCGCAGGCGAGGGCCATGCTTTCACAGCCCACCACTACCAATTCCTGAATGACCCCAAGGCCAACATGGTCGTCCAGAAGAAGTTCGTTCACCCTGGCGGTCTCGCCCTGGACATTGGCAACCTGGTGGACAAGTATGGCCAGAACCGGGAGCAGAGGTTCCAGTTCACGCTCTGGAAGGAGACCGGCGTGGCGGGCAAGAACCTTCACCGGCAGATGATCGACGCCCTGGTCGTGCCCGGCATCCCGGACTGGAACGCGGCGGTTGAGAAGGGTTTGGCCTGGGCCGAGCAGCAGCCTGCTTTCAAGCGGGTGTATGAGGCGGCGGAGGATGACATCGACTGGAAGGACGCGGTATCGCCGGAGCACTTCATCTGGACCGAGGAGAAGTGGCGCGGACTTCATGATGAGCACCCTGACCGGATTTACCGGATGGAGGCCAAGAACGCCGAGCACGGTTACAGCGGCTCCGTGACCGTTCAGATCATGTCCATGAGCAGCGAGGAAGACCCGGACTACCACATCAAGTGGCTGAGCACGACAGCTTACCTGGTGGTCGAGGTTCCGCCCCACAGCCGGATCGGTAAGAGCGCCCACTGGAAGTCCTTCAACTTCGACTTCAACCGGCTGCAAGAGCTGAAAGACGCCATCACCAACTTTTACCGGACAGAGATTGTAAACATCCTCAAGAGCAAAGAGCGCGGCCACGAGGCAGAGCGCAGCTTTGTCAACCGCTGGCATCGGATGCTCAAGCCTTTCGTTTACCACCATCCCCAATGAGAAAGCTCATCTCACTCATCTGGCTGATCTCCGCCCTGACCGGGCTGGGACAGACAACCAACAAGGTCGGCGTTGCCCTGGCGTGGGACTACCCGGAGGCGGAGATACCCAAAATCTCTAC
>Ga0316616_100000345_pt1 | contig 14088 bp, 14 predicted proteins | sample OWC_Aug_M1_C1_D1_FD_207660 | JGI IMG/M metagenome (GOLD analysis project Ga0316616, IMG submission 207660) | Wetland soil microbial communities from Old Woman Creek delta, Ohio, United States - OWC_Aug_M1_C1_D1_B | ecosystem: Environmental > Terrestrial > Soil > Wetlands | place: USA: Ohio... | reverse complement strand
GAACGGCGATTATTTCAAAGAGGCCGACCTGAAAGCCACGCATGGTACTTTCGTTAAGTTTGCGAAAGTCTACAAGCATCACAAGAATAAAGATCCCAAGAAGAGTTACGGGGATGTCGAGAAGAGTTTCTATAACCCCAAGATGAAACGCATTGAACTGATCACATCTACAGACAATGCGAAGTCCCCTGAGATCATTTCCCAATGGGAAAAGGGCGAGTCCCCAGCGGTTTCCATGGCGTGCCGTGTCCCGTTCGACAAGTGCAGCATGTGCGGGCATGAGTCTGCCAAGATTTCGGAATACTGCGACGATCTCAAGCTGCACATGAACGAGATTTTCGAGAACGGCAAGCAGGCGTGCGCGATCAATCCGGATCCTACTTTCTTTGATATAAGCTATGTGTGGCGCCCGGCAGAACGCGTCGCATATGTGCTCAAGAAAGTAGCTTCCAGTTGTCTGTACTTGCCGAGCGCCTTGCTTGCTGAAGACGAACCTGAGAGATTCCCTCTGACTAAAGCTGCAACTGACAAAGAAGCTCTGATTCAGAAGCTTTCTGAAATAGAAAAGAAAATAGAAGGCCAGATCGCGGGCAAGATTGATCCTGATTCCAAAGAAGTAGCACAGACTCCTGACCTTCCCGATAAAGTAATTGATCGGTTAGGTAAAGAGAATCCTGGAACAGCCACGAAAGCGCTTTCAGACAAAGGCATCATGCTTAAGCTGCCTGAGTTTATTAAGATGCTTATTGGCGATTCAGGCATGGGTGATGAACTGGGCGAGCACCTGCCAGGATCTATTTCCCGCGGTGATGTTCCTAAAGAATCTACTCGGTTTGAAGAAGACGGAGATAGTCCTTGTGGACTCAAGAGCATGTTGGATAGTTTCATGGGCGATCGTTCGCTGTTCAAGATGCCTGCTGTGCGCCGGTCTATTAAGATAATCATAATAGGTGGTGGCAAGCCTGAGATGCGCCATGCTGAAGAAAAGCATGACAAACATGCATCGGAAACAGCGTTGCAAAAACAGATTCTGGAAGCTTATAATGGTTACCGCATGGCTGCGTGTGAGCACGTCTTGAGAACCAAGTGTGCTGCAGATGCGGAGAGCTTCCTTAGGTTGAGCATTTTGCAAGGATACTTGAAATGATTCCATTCAAGAGAGGCTTTGTCGAGAAGTGTGCTGAATACGGAATTGATAAAGAAGCTGCGAAAGATTTATACAAGCAGGCTATCTTGCCTTTCTTGATTTCTGCTCCGTACAATTACACGCAGCATGATTCAGGCGGGCGCGCTGCCCTCGCAGGATTAGGTGCTCTTGGAGGTACAGGTGTTGGCGCTGCAGCCGGTTTAGGTATTGGTGGAGGTTTGGGCACAATTTTAGGCGGCGCTCTTGGCGGTGAAAAAGGCATGGGATTAGGTGCGGGAATCGGTGGCGCTGCAGGGTTAGCCGCAGGCGCACCATTAGGCTGGTACACGGGTTATCATGCAGGTGATTGGCTGGGCACACCTAATCAACCACCTAAGAAAAAAGAAGATTTGAAGAAAACGGCACAGGTACCTTATGACATTCTCGGACTGATGCTCGCGGGTGGTGGAGCAGGTGCTTACAATTATTCACAAAATCAAGATATTGCTCGGGCATTGTTGTCCGGAGTAGGCACGACTGCTGGCGCCGGCGCAGGTTCTATTTTAGGCGGAGTAGGTTTAGGCGTGCCTACTGCGTTAATGGCGGGAGAGCGCCCAGATGTGAGAGATATGTGGGGTAGCGCGCCGGCAACATCAACTGCAATGGCAGGAGGAATGCTGGGCGGTGGTGGTTTAGGCGGTTACGCCGGATACAAACTCGGTGATTTGCTTGGCGGACTTAAGGCTCCCGTACCGGAAGAAGGCAAACCCAGTAAAGCGAAATAACGTGTTGACGGATCCATAGGGGAACGTACAATTTCAGGGGTCGAGAAAGGTGAGCGCCACCTTCGGGCTATAAGGAGAAAAAAAATGGCTTCTCGTCCAGTTTCAATCAGCCAAATTCTGCAGGATTTGGATGATGTCCTCGAAAAAACCGCTGAAGACAATCAGCGGGGTCAGGGCGGTGTGAAGAGCACCGTCATGCACACAACTGAAGGCGGGGGTCAGCCTGCAGAAGACGCCGCTGAAGTCGCGCTGCGTAAGGGACATAAGATCACGCAGACTGCGAACCCGGAAACAACGAACCTGAATCGCGCCGAGGGCAACGTCGGCGAGAAGACCGATCAGAATAACACTTCTACCGGTCCTGCGGCTAGCAAGTCCGCAGAGGAAGCAGCGCAGCAACTGCTTTCGAAGATTCAGGATCTGCTCAGCAAATCAGCCAAGGCCGCTGACACAGTGGCTGCGACGCCTCAAGGTGTCGAAGAAGGCATGGACGAGCAGATCAAAGCCAAAGGCAAGTATTCGAAGCACGAGGAAGCCGAGAAGAAAGCCGCGGAGAAACCCAGTGAGGACGAGGCTCTTTACAACTTGTCCAAGAAAGCCGGCGAGCTGGTCGCTGAAAACATGATCATGAGCATCCTGGCGCAGAACGCGCAGGCTCCTGTTGAAAAACAGGCGAACGCTTATGTGGCTGATCTTGAAAAGAAAGCCGCGGCTGTCCTGCAGCAGGCGCAGCTTGAAAAGATAGCCGCTCAGCATACCCAAGCCGGCGCTGCCTGGGCTCAATACGTTTACCAACAGGAAATGGCGAAGCTTGCCGCGGCCCGTCAGCCATCTGAGAAAGAACAGATGGAAAAGGGTGCTGCGTTGGCAGAAGCTCTCCTGAAACCTTTCTTCAAGAAGGCGCAGGAAGCCAAAGCCGCTGAAGCGACTAACCAAGTAGACGCACAGCTTAACAAGCTGGCTGAACTGGTTGTCGAACAGATGCAAAAAAAAAAGTAGCACAGGCGTAGAGAAGTCTGCGGTTGAAGTAGAGACGGGTGTGCACCGGAAGTTATCCGAGCTGGTGAATTCAGGCCAGATCTCGGATGAGGACAAGAGGAAGGTACTGGGGAACCTGGCGTTGGCCGAGTCATTGACACCTGAGTCAATAACGGCTTCAACAGCAGGTGTGAGTAATGCGGCCAAAGTCCACAGTGTCTTGCTCACGTTGTTGCGGGATCCGGCTAAAGAGGTTGCCCCACCACCTCCCCCGCCGGAAACACCAGTGTCGGTTGCGTCTGAAGTGCGCAAGACCACAGAAGCGCAGCTGATACAGGAGAAGGCTGACTTGTTTGATGCGTTGCTCGGTAAACAAGCTGGCTTTGAAGGTGTCAATGGCGTGCTGAAGAAAGCGCTGGCTGTCCTGGAACTGGAAAAAGTTGTAGGAGTCTAACCCATGCCACTTGATCAAGCCGCAGCGGAACTTCTTCTCGAAGCCGTAAACGTGATCGAGAAGCAGGCGAACGAGAAGCGGGCTTTGCAGGAACGGGAAGCGCAGCTTAACGAGAAGCTGGATCAGTTGATTTCACACATGTCGGACAAAGGCGTGATTTCACCTGAGAAACGTGCTTATCTGGAAACCCGGGTAGGCAAAGACAATCTCGAGGTTCTCACTTCTCTCGAGAAATCAGCTTCTCGATTTGGTGATGATTCTTCGTTAGGCAGCCCTTCTCCAACACAGATGGATGTGGACAGATTAGACCCGATTGCGAAATTCGCTTTGTCATAAGCGGATTATCGGGTACATTGAATGTGTAGTTACTTGGGTCAAAGAGGTTAAGGAGGAAGAAAGATGGCTATCGGCGCAATCACTGAACACGGCCGTGCGGCTGGCTCTCTCAGCAAGCGGCGGTTCGCGAATGTCACTAAGCGCTGGCCGCTTGGTGGGGCAAACGAAGGCAACATCGTCCCGGGTGACGGCGTTGAATTCGATGCCGGCATGTTTGGTTTCCGGGATACAAACGGCACGCTGCAGCTCGCCACTGGCGGAGCTAACGAGCAGCCTTTGTTCATTCTGGATGACTACGACGCTTTTGACGTAGTCGAAGCGGGTAAGGTCCCGTATCTGGTTCGCCCGAATTACACGGTCGAAACCAGCGCGATCGAGACCAGCGCCACGATTGGCGATGTTCCGCCTTCGACAGTCATGGTCGTGGATCCCAGCAATCCAGGCCTGCTGAAGGTCAAGGCTGCTGAGACCACAGTGGCGTGGATCGTCGAGGAATCACGGCTTGAAACGATCCCGGGCGGCACGGAGCCGATCCTGGTTGTTCGTATCACGCCAGAGGCGTAAATACTGTGTGTATCGGGTCAAAGGTGTGTCATTGGGTTAAAGGAGGTCAGCAATGAATCTGTCAGATATCCCGGCAAGGACTTTGAATGCCCGGTTCGTTGACAAGATCGTCAACCAAGGCATGGTCAAAGAAGCTGCCGACAGCGTCAGCGGTTTCACCCGCGACATTCTGCGCGAAAACGGTATAGCCCGTCAGATTATACCGCCACTGCAAATCACTGAAGATGATCTGGACCGTGACGTTGACACGGACAAGCCGAAGATCATCGTGGACAAGGAAGTCGGCGCCAAGGCGTCGTACGTTTCCTTCCGCGGCTTGCCCGATGCGCGATACTTCACCGGTCCTCGTTACCCGGTGTATTTCGCCAAGATCCAGACCGAGAAGTACCAGAAGAACATTTTCGAACTCAAGACGTACGACATTGACATTCGGAAAGTTCTGAGTGACAACGCTGTCCTGGAAATGCAGAACGAGGAAGATGGCAAGTTCTTCTCCCGTGCTGATGACATCGTTGACAGCAAGCCTTTGCAGGACCTGTCGTTCCCGACTGGTCTGACCAAAGACAACGTGCTCGAATTCTTCACTGCTCTGCCGACTCTGCGCAAGCCGTTCGGCGTTGCCGTGATGAATGCTGCCACGGCCATCAGGCTCCTGAAGTTCCAGGCGAACGACATTGGTAATGCTGCGGCTACTGAGCAGTATTACAAGGGTCTGACGACTGGCACGCTGTGGGGCCGCAAGATCCTGGTCACGATCAAGAATGACCTGATTCCTGACAACTACATCTATGCGTTCTCCACTCCGGAATTCCTGGGCAAGTTCTTCATCATGCAGGATGCGACCACATTCATCAAGCATGAAGCGGACTTCATCGAGTGGTACACCTACCAGGCGCTCGGTATCGGCTTTGGTACGGATGACGCGATCGTTCGCGGTAACTTCAACGTGCCTTAATACGTTGAAAATGGTAGCGGGTGCGGGTATAACGGGACCAGTGAAAGCTGGTCCCGTTTTTTAATCTCTGGGAGGAGAGAAACCCATGAAGTCAGAAAAGAAAGATGAGAAGAAGTACACCCGATTCATCATCAACAAGTCTGGACAGACTGTTGTTATCGGGACCAAGCATCCGAATGTGAATTTGTGGCTCGTTCCTAACGTGCCTCTGAAGCTCACTGACCTGGAAGTAGAGTACGCGGATCTGAGCAAGTTCCCGAAGATCGAGGAAGTGACGGACCCGAAACTGATCGCGAAGGCTGTTCGTCCGGATGAGGCGCACCGTAACATTGTTGCCGGTGTCATGAAGCAGAAGGAAGATGCCCGCAAGAAGCTCGAGAAAGACAACACCGGCGGGTTTAACGACAAGCCACAGGAAGCCAAGAGGCTTTCTGGTTTAACGGTGAACGAGATAAATGCGCGATAGTGTCTACACAGGCACCGGCAATCCCAGCATCTCGATTGACGATGTCAAGATGTACATCAAGGACTTCAGCGATCGTAACCGATTGCTGCAGGCACCTGAGTTTTCAGAAGATCGTATCCGGCTTTGCATGGAACTGGCCCTGGACGATTTCAATACCATACCTATACAGACTGGCTTCAGTCTAGATAACTTCCCGTCCAGGGTCATTCTTTTGCTCGGTACGATCGCGCACTTGTACCGCGGTGAAAAAGTATTTCAGGCGCGCAATAATCTGACTTACAACGACGGCGGCATTACAGTGAACGACACCGATAAAGCTGCTGCGTACGAACAGATTGGAAATCAGTTCATGCAGGAGTTCGAGACCAAGACACGTTGGTGGAAACGCGAATACAACATGTCCTTGGGTTGGGGCGGATTCGGTTCAGAATACGCAGGATTCTACAGAACACGTTAGGAGCTAAACATGAAGCCGTTCAAGAAAGGCTTTGTCCAGAAGTGTGCTGAATACGGAATAGATAAAGAAGCTGCCAAAGAACTGTTCCGTAAAATAGCAGGTGATGGTGTGTCGCCGCCGGCGCCTCCAAGCAATACTGTTGGGCAGGTAGGTTATGGTGGTGGAAAAACAGTTGTCCCGGCTCCAGCTAATATTCTTGCGAATGCAAAAAATCTGACAGCTAAAACCGTACCTGGACAAAAAGCTTTAGATAGCATGGCACAAGCAGCGCAGTCAGGTGGTGGAGGTCCGGCTAGTGCCATCAATGCTCGTCAAGACGCGTTGGGTACAGCTCTAGGTAATTAATTGTCGCGGATTGAGTGATGAATACACATGCAGACTTTCAAGACATCAAGGTTTACCCTAGATTTCCTGACAGGGTAGTCTTGCAATGGTCTGTCATAAACGCATTCCAGTCAGGCATTTATACTTTCAGTATTTACAGATCAGATAACCCTACAAGTGATTTCGTTTGTATAACTCCGGTGCCTCTAGTTAATAAATACCGATTCGTTGATTTGTTAGTTCCGAACAGCCAGTACACAGGTCAGAATTCTTTATTTGTAAAAAATTACTACCAGATAGTCATGACCATACCTGACGGGACTGAAATAGCTTCTGTCATTGTTTCAACAGGAGCATTCGTGCCGCGGGATGTATTTTTGAAAGTTCAGGAAATTCAACGCAAGTATAAGATGCTTTCTGAGAGGTATATCGGCGTGCCTACTTACTTGTTAAAAGTCCGTAAGTACGGCGAGAATTGTCCTCAATGTTGGGATGAAGTAAAACATGAGTCGCGGGATTCACACTGCCCTACCTGTTATGGCATCGGCAAAACAGGTGGCTATTTCGATCCTGAATTGCTAACCGGCCACTTTGAAGTTTCACCACAGACACAACAAATTACTCCTGAACGAGGCCTAATAGATCACCAAGAAGCTAATTTCAGAGCTATTGCAGATCCTGTCATAGACCCGTATGATATTCTGATAGAGAAGGACACTAACCAGCGATGGTCAGTGTTCCGTCAGACGCAGTTCACGGCTCATAAGAGAGTACTGGTAAGCCAGATCGTGGCGATTCGGGAGATACCTAGGAGTCACGTGATTTATGAGTTCCCGATCCCGGAACAAGATTCGTTTGAACCCCAAGTACCAGATGCGGACGCATTACTCGCTACAGGCAGGGATCCCGGGGATAGAGAATCAATTGTTTGAGTTCTTCCTGAAAGGCTTGCCGGATAATGACAATCGCAGAAAACTTCGGGGTAGATAAAAGCCCCACAGGGTTGTCCCGGATCATCCTGGAAGTTCTCCGGGATCAGTTCAAGACCAATTCCAAGCATTTTATTTACAAAGAACCGGCTACCACTGATAGTTTAGCTATCGAGAATTCGACAGCTTATACACGAGGCATGGTCGGCATGCGTCCTGGTATTTTTATTAAGCGTGGCCCGGTGCTGTTCAATAAGATAGCTATAGGTGATAAGTCCATGGGCGGGCACCGATCGGATGGCACGGTTGAATACCAGCTCGAGTTAACAGGCTCGCACACCATCTTTTGTTTGTCTCGCACCGAAGGCGAATGTGAAAAACTCGGCGAAGAAGCCAGCGATGTCCTGATCGCTTTCAAACCAGTCATCCGTAGAACCTTCGACTTCCATAGATTCGAAGTTGCAAGCATCGGTGAACTTGGGATACTAGAGGAGGAATCGGAAATCTTCGCTGTACCGATTCTGGTGAACTACCATTTCAGTTCGGAGTGGCAACTGAAGCAGGAATCGCTAAAATTAAAGTTGAGCTTGTTGGCTGAGCCCAAGAGTTAGGAGATGAACTAAAATGGCATACAGCGTCCCGGCAGTGAATATCTTCCAGCAGTTCGTCACGGAAGAATCCCCTACGGATGTCGAACTCAATACCGTATTTATCGGGCCAAACCAGTTCTTCCTGGATTGTCTCGAAGATGCTGCAGATGCAGCATTGGGTGCGTACGATAATTCGGCAGATACAGTGTATCTGTTCCCTAAGCGCCCAGCTGGCGCTATCGTCGATGCTGACTCAGCGCAACTTTGTTTCAGGCAAGCAAGCCTGAAATATTTCCCTGCCACTCCAGCCACGGATTATGCTGAGCCTACGGCTGCTGTGCTTTTGGCGCATCCCTGCTACACGAACAAGCTCTATTCCACTCCTACGGGTGGCGTGAATGAAGAGTGGATCTTCAAGAATGGCTGTTCACCCGCGCATGCGTTCACAGTCCTCACTGATTGGGAACGATCCGAGGATTTCCTGAACCGCGACGTTGTGAAAGGCGACAAAGTCAAACTTCGCATTCATAATTCTTCGGGTCCTGCGGACACTGATGAATTCGAATCTGTCGTGTACGCCATCGAAAAAGTTCCCATGCTGATGGCTTTAGGTGACACAGATAGCGGCATCCAGGACGCGTACCTGCAAGCCGAAGGAACATCCACCGGCGCGATAAATACCAATGTCGGCGAGCGGTTTGTCGGTCTTGCCGATGAACGCTGGAAACTGGAAGTAACTGCTTCTGGTACGGGAACAGTGACTTTCATGGCTACGAACCTGGTCACCGGAAAGACCCAGGAACTGACATACACGACTGCTACCAAAGACACAGAGCAGGCTCTGGGCTGCAACGGGATCATGCTTACAGTCGATGATCCTGCGAATAGCACGGTATTTGTCTTAGGTGAGTTCTACTATGTGGACGCCCGCGTTTCCAAGTTTGACCCGACAGCGCCTCTTACTTCAGGGTCAGGAGTCAATGCTCTTCCTGTGATCGGGATCTATTCTGGTGAAGCGGATATTACGTACTCGATCGAAGTGATCAAAGATTACGGCGCTGGTTCGCCGGCTCAGATACAAGTCCGGTCCACGACAGGTGACAGCTCCGGACCGATTAATGTCCCTGATGACGACGTGACGGAAGCATGGTACGAGCTCGGCACGAAGGGTATGTACTTCAAGATCAACAGTGCTGCAGGCGTGGTTGCCTCTGATCTGCTTGAAGGCCAGGTTTGGACAATAACTGTTCAGTCCAAGATCGACGGTCCGTATGCCATGCTTGTCCTCGAAGATGAACTTCCTGCCGCGTACTACACATTGAGCGCCACGCAGACAATCCAGATCGCCTTGAATTTGGTCACGGACGATCTTTCTCCGGAAGCCGACCCGGATGTCTGGTACGTGAATCCTGACGGCGTAAGCATCACGGTCAAAGCTGGTATCGCTACGCCATCTTCGACATTCTGCGACCCGGATACGGACGTCTGTCCGGACCTGCGGCTTGATTCAGCCAATATGTATCTTGGCTATACGGCGCTTGTTCCAGGTGATGGTCAACTCGGTAAGGTTTACAATACAGCAGGCATCACGCGCGATGTGGGCAAGATTGTCCCAGAGAATACGTTGGCCCAGGCTTTGGCATTTGGTCTGGCCAATACAGACCGCATCCTTTACACGGATGCGCCTGAACTGAGCACAATAACGCATCCTATTTATTACTACGCGTTGCAGACCAATGACCTTGCGGGGTATCAGAAGGCTTTGGATTTGCTTTCCAATCTGACGGACATGTACTGTCTGGTGCCACTCACATTTGATCGAACAGTTCATGCTGCAGTCATCGCACACGTCAATGCGATGTCCACCGCTGAAAAAGCTCGCTGGCGTATTGCCAGGATTTGCGCTGAAGTGGCTACAGAGACTACGCTGTATAACACTTACCTGGATGCAGATTGCACTACTACGCGTGATTATCTGGGTACGCTTGCGATCAATCCGAATGGTGCGACTTTGGATCCAGCGCAGTACACCTTGTTAAGTCTGCCAGGTGCCAAATTCATTACGGACGAAGTTGCTGCAGGCGATAAGGTCCGGTTGAATTTCCATGCAGATCCGCTCACTGGCGAAACAGTCTATGACGAATACGAGATAGATACTGTGCTCAGCCAGCAAACAGCCATCTTGGTCACTGGTCCGACTTCGCCAATAACGAGTCCGACCAAGATCATGATCGTCCGTACTTTGAGTGCAACAGATCAACGTGACGAACTGATCGCTTATGCTGCGAGCATCAAAAATCGGCGTGTAACGTTGTTCTTCCCGGACGTGTTCGGTTACTTGGGGACGGAATACAACGGCTACAATTTGGCAGCCATGATCGGTGGATTCACATGCACGCTGCCTCCGCAGCAGGGCTTCACGAACATTGAAGTGGTCGGTGCGGATGACGTGAGCCGGACCATTGTGGACTTTAATGAAGGTGACCTGAACGAAATGGCCGGCGGAGGCATCTGGATCATGGCGCAGCAGGGTCGAGGAAATCCAGTCTATTCGCGGCATGAAGTGACTACTGATCCGGATAACATCAATTACCGCGAAGACATGGTAACGCGTAATGTTGACGCGATTTCGTACTACTTCATGAACTTGCTGAAGCCTTACATTGGCAAGTACAACGTGACTCCTGAAACGATCGAAGGCCTTCGCGCTACGATCCTGGAAGGCATAGATACACTCAAGAGCGTGCGTATTTCCCAGCTTGGTGGTCAGGTTCTGCCTGATACATCTTTAGTGTATCTGGCGCAGCATCCGACCATGAAGGATCGAGTGCAGGCTAAGATTTCGCTCAGTCTGCCTTACCCGATGAATAACATCGACCTGACTCTTACTGTGTAAGAAAGGGTTAACATGTCAGACGAACTGAAAGTTGTTGAACCTGAGGCTGCGGTTCCTGTGGCTAAAGTCAAGAAGCCCAAGACTGATACCACGACGGAAATGCTCGAGGCAGCTGACAGCGAAGATAATGCAGACATGTCTCCGGATATAAGCCTGGACAAGAAGGCTTTCTGGACAGGCTTCGCTGAGAAATGCATGGCTCTTGGCGTGAACGGGCCGGAGCTGTACAAGTACGCCAAAGAGAAAGAGAAAAAGAAAGATAAAGCCAAAGGCATCCGTGATGCTTTAGGACGTGACACACCCAAAGTATCTGCCGGTCATAAAGCGCTTACGGACAAAAATAAAGGTGAAGCTCCTACGTACGAAAACCGTCCTAAGCAGCCGCCTTTCGATACTTGGACAAAGAATCAGTGGGAACAGTTCGTTGCTTCGACCGGGCATAAGATAAACAAGAAAGCCAGTGTGTTAGGCGGCTTAGCCGGCGCTGGGTTGGGTGGTGGAGCAGGTATCGCTCTAACACCTGAAATTTTCAGATTTTTGCGAGATCAAAGTATGGGTGGAAATAACCCGTTGACTAGGGTTTCGCAAGATGACGCTCAAGCATTAGGTGGTCTGCTCGGTGCAGGTGCAGGTGGGTACTTGGGACACAAGGCTACGGAAGAAAAAGAACAACAGATGCCGATGCCTCCGATTTACTAATTTGAGTTAAAGGAGTGAAACATGGACCTTTTTGGCAAGAATGTACAATACGGTCGATCAGTCATTTCCGTTTCGGAAGAAATGACTCTGATCCTGCCGGGTGCTCCAGATACCATCGGCTTTCTGGTCCAGGGCGTCACGCTCCAGTACGGCCAGGCCATCAACAGGATTTACGAGATAGGTTCTTCATACACCTACTTCGCTCCTGGCCGATCTGCAGGTTCATGTCAGATCAACCGTATCGTCGGCAATGCTGATCTTGCCACGATGCTCGGCGGTGCTGGCACGGGCATGTTCAAGGGCGATCCTGACCAGACCAACAAGCAGATTATCCTGAAGGACAACAAGAACGGCATCGTGTACAAGTTGTCTGGCTGTATCGTTGAGACTTACTCGACCAGCACAGACGCGAATGGCGTTCTTGTCCAGGAAGGCGTAGCGATTCAGTTCGCTTCGATGGAAGTCCTGGGTGGGCGCGCGACGGCTCGACCGACCACGAATACGGTGACTACGACAGTCGGTGGCTAGAGCCGTACGTCCGAAAATTTAGTGTAAAAGCAAGCCTACGCATGTAGGCTTGTTTTTTGTGAGGGCTAGATATGAGTTCCATGAAAATGCAGGGTGCAGATTTACCTTCTCTCGCAAACAATCTGGCGTATCACTCTTCTGTCAGCAATGGCATGAGTCGTCTTTTCTCGGATCCCACAGGCTTCCTGACATCGGCCAAACGTGCAAGTTCCGGAGGCACACAGTGGGGCCTGCTGATTGACTGGACAAGCAAGTACAATACGGGTACCGCGAATACAGCTGTGAGCGCGCAGGTTTACGGCCTCACTGCATTGAACAGGACAGGTTTTGACCGGTGGCGGACGGGTGGCGAGTTTTGCATGCCGTATGTGGCGACTCTCGGTTATTTCGTAACAGATGTTTACGGTCGTCCTGCGTTTGTAGGAGGTTCACCGTTACAGGGCGTCAAGACAGCGGTGGATAGTCCTGCTGACGTAGGCATTAACGTACAGTCCGAGAAACAGCATACTTACACTGAAAAACTCAAACAGAAAAAGTCACAGGACCACCAGCAGCGCGATGGCATGCCTATCGAAATGCTTACCGGAGACTGGCTACAGATCACTCCTGAAGGTAATTTTATCGGGTGTTACCGAGGCGGCTTGAATCTGATCGGCTCCAGCCAATGGGCCGAAATAATGACAAACCGGATAGATCACCTGGTCCGGATCAGAAGCAGAACGTTCGAGCACTTTGATGCACTTGGGGAACGCAGGTCATATAACGATGAAGGCGAACTCACGTACGAAGTTCTTCTCACGGATGATCAGGCGGAATCGTATGGTGCCACTCGTGGCAAATACGAAGACGTGACCGAGACGGATGATGAAGCTAAAGATGGCAAGTCGTACAAGAAACTTGCTGAGCCTGGCGTGACAGGTGAATGGCGCCTGCGCATGCATGTCGGGTACTTGGGCGACATGCTGCACCTGGTATTCACACAACCGAATTCTGAACAGAAAAGCGCCGCGACTCTGCCGCGGCCTGAAGATCCCAGCGTGAACGCTTTGGAACCTGGGGAAGAACCAGAGATACCCGCTGTTGGCGTGGCAGAGCTGTTCATAGGCAGCGATGGCAGTGTCATTTCCCGATCGACCAAAGACCTGATGTCCGAGAAAGTAGGACATATACGTGTGCCTCTGAAGAAACGCGAGGCACATGACCCTAAAGGCGATACTCGAAAAGACGATTACGAGCCCGCAAAGCGCAAAGCTTTTGAATGGGACAGTTCTAACCTGGGAGGCAGACATCTTCAGGAAAACGAGTTCCGTCAGTGGGAAGTAGATCACACTGAGATGTACCGGATTCGTGGACACAAAAAAGATTGGTCAGTCAAGAAGCGTAAGGAATCTAAGTGTCCTACTGCTGAAGATGGTGTTGAAAAATACCAGCCAGGTATTTCCATTGTCCACCAGCGCAATGACGGTTCGGTATATATCCAGGATCATTGGGCTTCCAGTATACACATGGTGGATGGCGATATTATCATTGCGCCATCCCGGGACCTGATGCTCCAGCCTGGACGCGATCTGGCAATAATCACTCCGCGGGATACTGTAATCAGAGCCAAGAAATTCGTGGATATCACTTCTTCTGAGAAAGATGTTCGAATAAAAGCACAGCTTGCCATGTATTTGTATTCTAAATATTCTGGTATTTTAATAGAGACGTCATCCAGCAAAGACAAGAAACCTGAAGAGGAAGATAAAGATCCGAGTTATACAGGTCCTGTTAAAGGCGTTGAAGCGACAGGAACTGATTGCAAATATACTTATGGGTCTTCTGACGGTTCCTCTGCAGGCAAAAATGATTCTAAACAGTTCTGTGGTATACGGATACACCTGCGTGAAAAGAACGCTGCGATAGAGATCCATACAGATAAAGAACAGTGTCCTATCACTATCCAGACGGATGAAACAAAGTCACCTATCCTGTTAAATACAGAGTCGACTAAATCAGATA
>Ga0316616_100000344_pt1 | contig 14094 bp, 11 predicted proteins | sample OWC_Aug_M1_C1_D1_FD_207660 | JGI IMG/M metagenome (GOLD analysis project Ga0316616, IMG submission 207660) | Wetland soil microbial communities from Old Woman Creek delta, Ohio, United States - OWC_Aug_M1_C1_D1_B | ecosystem: Environmental > Terrestrial > Soil > Wetlands | place: USA: Ohio... | reverse complement strand
TTTCTTTGTGGCGATCTATGTCTTCCAGAACCACGGCCCGTATTCCCAGCTGAACCCGGTCAAGTGGCTCGCCAACGTGAGCGGGGTGGCGCTCATCATCGGCAGCATCCTGCTGATCAAGCAGCGCCTGAACAAACCCGACCAGAAGTCCGCCTACAAAGACTGGCTGCTGCTGGGTCTCGTCCTGGGACTGGGCGTGACCGGCATGGGGGCGCAGCTGACGCGCCTGGCCGGCTGGGCGGCGCCGTCCTACACAGTCTATTTCATCCACCTGATGCTCATCTGGTTCACCTTCGCCTACCTGCCGTTCTCAAAGCTGGCCCATCTGGTCTACCGCACGGCAGCCATGACGTATGCGGAGTATGCCGGACGAAAATAAAATTAGGGGGCACCTGAGGGTGCCCCCTAATTTTATTTTTTATCAGCCCAACAAGATAAAAAAGGGGCCTTCGCGCAGCGGAGGCCCCTTTTTTATTACTTCTTCGAATCTCCAGTGGCGGCCCCGTGCAGTTTGATCTCGACTTTCTCGGTCAGGCCCTTGTAGTACTCGCCCAAGAGGGCGAGGACCTCGTCGCGGCCGAAATGGTCGGGTACCTTGCTGCCTTCGGAAAGCATCTTGCGCAGCGCCGTGCCGGACAGCAGCACCCGGTCTTCCTTGCCGTGCGGGCAGGTGCGCAGGGAGGCCATGCCGTCGCACTTGAAGCAGTAGAAGGTCCAGTCGATCATGAGCGGCTTGCAAAGCAAAGCTTTGCCGGGTTCCTTGGGATGCGGAATCTTGTCGAAGATGGTCTGGGCTTCGAACATCCCGTAGAAGTCGCCCACACCGGCGTGGTCGCGGCCGATGATCATACGCGAACAGCCGTAGTTCTGGCGGAAGGTCGAATGCAGCAAGGCCTCGCGCGGACCGGCGTAGCGCATGTCGAGTGGATAGCCGCCCTGGAGCACGTTTTTCTCTACGAAATAACCCTTAACGAGCGCGTCGATGCATTTGACGCGCACGTCGGCGGGAATGTCGCCGGGCTTCAGGTTGCCCACCAGGGAGTGGATGAACACACCGTCGCAGACTTCGACCGCGATCTTGCACAGGTACTCATGGGAGCGGTGCATGGGATTGCGCAGTTGCAGGGCTGCGATTTCTTTCCACCCGCGCTCTTCAAAAATCTTGCGGGACTCGGCCGGTCGCATGTAGACCCCGGCGTATTTTTTCGGATATTCGCCCTCGCTCAGAACCTTCACGGGGCCGGCGAGGTTGACGTCCTTCTGGTTCATGACCATCTGAACGCCCGGGTGGTCCTTCTCGGCGATCTTCCAAAAGTCCTCGGCCGTCTTCGTGCCCTCTCCCATGAAGACTTTTTCGCACTCGTGCTTTTTCTCGGCCACGCCCATGTCATATTTCTCGGTAACCTTCATGGTGGCCATGATTTCCTTGCCCTCGGGATCGTACAGGGCGATCTCTTCCCCGACCTTGATCTTGGCCGCATCATCCTTGCTAGCCGAAAGGGTGACCGGGATCGGCCAGAAGGTGCCGTCCGCCATCAAGAACTTATCGCAGACGCCTTGCCAGTCGGCCTTGGTCATGAAGCCGGTCAGGGGGCTGAACCCGCCGATGCCCATCATGATCAAGTCGCCTTTTTCGCGCGCGGAAACCGGGACCTGTTTCAGGCCAGCCGCCTTTTTCTTCTCAGCCTCCAGCGCAGCGCCTTCCAGCAGACAACAGGTCAATCCTTTTCCGCCATGGGGGGGTATCAACTTTGACATAAATTCCTCTCTCCTTTCCTGCGTTGTTATAGTTTCACCCTATCAACCAGGGCTCGGTAGCTCCATCTTAAAGATTTCAATTTTTATTAGAGAATCGTGTTCTTGTCAAGCAGATTTACAGATTCGCGGGCTCCGGGAGGACGGCGCAGACGCGCTGGTCTTGCAGGCATGTTGACTTGCACCGGCGTTATACCTAGAATTGAGTTCACCTGAGCTGAACGATTTTTTTTCGACTATCGTGGGGCCTGATGGGGTTTCGGCCGCAGCGCGCCGCAACAATTCGGAAACAACCGGTTGGACGACATGAGTCAGCCGCAAGCAGTGGATTATGAACGGGCGGTGGAGATCGCCAAGGGCGTCTTCTGGGTGGGATTCTACGACTCCCAGTCCGGGCTGCACTGCAACCCCTACCTGATCGTTGACCGCGACGAGGCGGTGGTGATCGACGGCGGCAGCCGCCCGGATTTCCCGACCGTGATGATGAAAATCCTCCAGACCGGAGTTTTTCCCAACCAGATCAGCGCCCTGATCTATCAGCATTACGACCCGGATCTGTGCGCCAGCCTGCCCAGTTTCGAGGACATCATCGGCCGCAAGGACCTCCAGATCCTATCAGCCGCCGCCAACAACATGTTTATCCGTCATTACGCGGCGCAGTCCAAGCTGCTGGCGTTGGAAAACATCGGCTCGCAGTTCACCTTTTCCTCCGGGCGCACCCTGCAGTTCATCAAAACCCCTTACGCTCATGCCCAGGGCAGCTTCGTCACCTACGATGCCGCCAGCGGCATTCTGTTCTCCAGCGACCTCTTCGGCAGCTACGGCACGGAATGGTCCCTCTTTTTTGACTTGCAACCGGCCTGCCTGGAATGTCAGGATATTACCGACTGCGGCCGCCAGTCCGTCAAGTGCCCGATGCGGGATATCCTGAAGTTTCACCAAAAACTCATGCCGTCGGAAAAGGCTCTGCACCACGCCCTGAAAAAGCTGCTGCCGGTGCCCTTCACCATCCTCGCTCCGCAGCATGGCAGCGTCATCACCGATCGAAAAATCATTCAGAAAGCCTTCGAACTCCTCGCCGACCTACGGGGCGTCGGGATTGATGCCCTCGTGCAAGACGGCTACCGCCTCGACGCCGGACGCATTCAGAAGCGATTTGCCTGACATGCGGGAGAATTTTTCCATAACGGATTACCTCCGCACGCTGCAGGAACGGCCGGATGTCTCATCGAACCAGATCCGGCAGATGATCGAATATTGGGCGGCTCAAAACGATTCGGCCGCCGCCAATCGTTTGCTGCACGCCCTGGTTTTCAAATACGCAGCCACCGAGAAGCAGTTGTTTCGGCTGAACCGCGAGTTGCTCGACCAGCAGGAAAGAATCCATGAGGACTTGGCCGCGGCAGCGGAAATTCAGCGCAGCCTGCTTCCGCGGAGGCCCGCCGACTACGATCAATTCGAGATCGCCTGGACGTTTGAGCCGTCAGCCCACATCGCCGGGGATATATTCAACGTGATCCGGCTGGCCGAGCACCTCTGGGGCATCTATGCGCTGGACGTCAGCGGCCACGGGGTACCGGCGGCGATGGTGGCCGTGTCTGTCTACCAGAACCTTCAGCCCGCTTCCGGGTTCGTCTGCCAGTCCGACCCGCGGAGGGGCTCCGAGCAAATCCCGCGCAGGCCGGCAGAGGTTTTGCATGCGCTGGATGCGGAATATCCCTTTGAACGTTTTTCCAACTTTTTCTCCATGGTCTACGTGCTTCTGGACACCCAAGCGCACACCTTGACCTACAGCAACGCCGGGCACCCCCGGCCGGTCCTCCTGCGAAAGGACGGCCGGCTCAAGCTGTTCAAGCGCGGCGGCCCCTTCATCGGTCTTCTCGGCATTCGGACCCCGGATGACGATGACGGCTTCATGGAGGAGCAGTTGATATTCCACCCGGGAGACAAACTGTTTCTCTATACCGACGGGCTGAACGAATACGCCGATCCCCAGGGCGAGATGTACGGCAAGCAGCGGCTGCACGCCCTATTAAAAGACCTCGCCAAAGAATCCGTTGCAGCAATGGTCGACGCGGTCCGTGTCGCCCTGCGGCATTTCGGCCGCGGCGCCGCGCCCGCGGACGACATCACGCTGGTGGGATTCGAATTCAAATAATTCTACGCCGCCATGATCTTACAGCAGATCCGGCTGCCCCGAATCGGCCACACCCGAACAGATGCCCTGCATCGATCGGCGTCAGCCGATGGACTTTTCCCAGCCCTGCCCGAAATCCGCCACCGGGCGGATTTCCTGCACGTCGAAGGCCACGGCTGCATGGATCATTTTGGCGGCAGCCTCTCCGGCGGCGGCCGCTATCTTGGCCTTCATTTTGTCAAACTTTTCCCCGGAGGTCGCGCAATCGGTCATTTTGACATAAATCCTCACGCCCTTCCACTCGGAGATGGTTTTGCCCGGCTCCAAGATCATAAAGACGGCGTGGGGATTTTCCTGAAGATAAGCTAAGGTGCGGTTCTTGGCCAACCCCATCAGGATTGTCTTTTCATCCACCATGTGGGGCGAGCCGAAGTAGGCCGAATTGACCTTGCCGTCCTTGCTGGCCGTGCTGAGCGCTCCCAGCCGCGGCTGTTTATTGAAATACCTCATGAGTTCAGCTGACATACTACCTCCTTTCATCTAGTTCGTACATCGACTCGAACTTGGCGGCGCTGATGCAGTAGCCGTCGGTGCCGTCCTCGTTGTTGGAGACCAGGTAGTCTCCCGCATTGTAGTGGGATCGGCCTTCCTTGGTCGCCACGCTGCCGGGCTGGGTCGCCTTTTCCGCCCATATCGGCGTGGTCTTGACGTAGATGCCCTGGCCGACGCTGCGGTAAGTCTTGGAAAATACCCCGGCATCGACCGTGTACACGTCCCCATTGTTGTCAAGCAGCCAGTCGCCGGCCTTGCATTTCTGCTCGGCGCCCCACTTGCGGTAGGTGAATCCCGGGGTGTCCAATCCCAGCTTGACAGCGACCACAAATTGGTCGGCCTTTTTTCGATAACGTCGGCGTGTAGTCATAAATTTCATACCTCCAATTTGCTGCTTCTTATGAGGATAGAGTCTTCGATCCTCAGCCGTCGGTATGCAGGTGCTTCAGCGGAGACTTTGCGATAAGCGCTGCAAGTTTTGCAATCTGTTCCTGCGTCGTCTTCTTCATCCATTCCTTGGGAGCTGTCGCGTAGGCCGCGTCTAGTTGCTGATTGGCGCTCGGGTCTTCCATCCCGAACATCGCTTCACCGCGGGTGGCGAGCACCCAGTAGCGACTGGCCCAAAATTGGTTGACCGCCTGCGGGTTGGCCGCGCTGTCGGAGGGCTCAGGATTAGAAGATAGCCACTCGTCGCAGATGGAAATGACTTCCCGGCGAACGCGTCGAGCGAGAACGAAGTCGGTGACCGCTTCAGCCATATCAGAAGTCTGGCCCGCACGGACGTTCAGCAGGTAGGCAAGGTTGATGCCGTTGTAGTAATCGTTGCGCAGGTAGAATCCCCGTTCGTGCGCACGGACCGCCTCGTTGAGATCGGAGGTGTTCGCTGTTGCCTCCCAGAGCCGCTTGTGGACCGCACCCCACAAGCCGAGCGTCTCGGTGTCGTTTGACGTGGCGGGGTTGAGCGTTATCAGAAGCTCGCGCGCCTTCATCAGGGCCGCCTCCGCCGTCGGATGCTTGCTTTTGTAAGTAAGGAAAGCCAAGCGCTGAATGATGTAAGGGTCTTCCGGGCGGCTCTGTGCGATCGTATCTATCCTCATCAAGTCACGGATGGCTTCGAGCAGAGTCTTGGCTTTGACAAAATCTTGGTCCTTCTCCGCTTCTTCCACCTGCTGCATCAAAATGCTGTGGGTAGCCGCCGATGGCGTTGCCGCGATCGGTCCGGAGGAAGCCGGTGATGGGCCAGTCGCAGGCGCAACTGCAGCGAAATGCCGTGAACTGAGGCCCGGTGGTGTCAGCGCCGGTAAAAACGTGTATACTGGGCTGTCCATGCGGTTGGAGGGACTCTTGGAGAGGATATCGGTGAGCGCATCGGTGAGCACCTTGCGGACTCTCTCTACTTCGCTGTAGCCGATGTCTTCGCCCAGATGGTGATACTGACGCACCACTACATGGTTAATGTCGAAGGGAAACGCCTTCACCCCATCCTCGCAGATCACTAGTGTCGTGTGGGGTCGCAGAGCGTGGCGCACTCCCAGCTCGTAGAACGCGTTTTTGTTGTTGGTCGAGAGGTCGGCGACGACGACGTCCGCGTTCAGGAGTTGCTCGTACATCGGCAGATCGATCACGCCGGAATGCACAATCTCGTCGGCCCGAAGGCACTTTAACCCGGCAGCTTCAACTGCCGGCTTGATGACGTTCTTGTAGGATTTATCGAGATCTATCGTCCGACCGCTTTCGAAGTCGGTCTTCTTGCCGAATCCCATCACGACGAAGCAGGTTCCCGTCATGGCCATGCCTCCTTGTCAGTCGCTTGCGAGGGGGAAACCCCGTCGACCTAAACCTCCTTTAGGGTGAAGTTGAAGTCGCCGTAGTGGATGTAGTCGGCCCAGTCGATGGAATCGCCTGAGATCGCCTTTCGCCCGTTCGTGAGCGCACATCCGATTGTTTTGCCCTTGATAAGGTCCGTATAGAAGGTTTCCGAGAAGTCTTTGGCCGACTTGTCGCCGACCGGCCAATAGGTGCCGACATAGTTGGCCACGCCTCCCCGCAGGAAGGCCTCGGCGAGGCCGACGTTTCGCTCGATCCGGCGCGTGATGTCCAGCTCCGGTTTTTTGAGCTCCAGCCTTTTCCGAATCCTGGCCGCCTCGCAGGCATTGAAGAAGATCAGGGCCGGAAGGCACCCGATGTCGGCGATCTCGCGGCCGCTCAGGACGTGTCTTCCATGACACAGGATGCCGCTTTTGGCGGGGGCGTTCGGGTCGAAGAAGGCATGGCCGGCGTAGTGCACCACGTCGTATTTGCCCGACTGGAAGGCTCGCTTGACGGCCAGTAAGGTTGCCTCCGCGCCTTTCAGCTCGTCGATTTTCACCGCCGGGTTGCCCTGGAAGAGCGCCTGGATCCTTTGGCCCTCCTTCTCAGCCCCGTCAAGATCGAGGGTCGGATTCACCACCAGGAGCAGGTTGAGCATCGCGTCCTGACGCCGCTCCTCAAGCCACTTGGCCACGGAGAGATTTTCGGCAATATACCTACGGCTTATCCCCGTCTCCTTCGCCGGTGACCAGAGATGGTTCGAAGAACCGATCGAGATCGTCTCCCAGGGAATCCTTGAGGAGTCCGCATCGTGGACGACGACCAAGTGCCGGTCGCGCATCGCCCCGAGCACCGTCTGAAGGTCTTGGGCCAGAATCATGTTGGCGAGGCGGCTGCCGAAAGCCTCGAGGGTGTCGGTCGAGAACCCGTTGCCCTCGATGAGTTTGAGATGGCGGTCGAGATCGCCCTTGGCCAGCTGATTCGTGCTCGTAACAACAGTCGCCTTGCCGCCGGCACTCAGCAAGGAACAGCGGTAATTCTGGATTCCCCGTGGATCACCTTCCTGCCGCACAATCAGATAGACGGGGTCCCGTCTGCCGGGAATGCCTCGATACGGTTCAGCTGCGGCCGCCGCCGGGAGCGTTGTCTCGTCGAAGGTCACTTCTACATCCTCGAAGAGCGGCGTTCCGGCAAGTCGATAAAGCCCCTGTCGTATGGCCGCGAATCGGTCCCGGTCGAGCTCGCAGATGGTGATTCGCCGAAAGCGGCGGTCCCGGTCCGCATCCTTGAGTCCTTTCAGAAATCCAGCGAGCAAATTCGATAGAGCCGATAGAATCCCCTCGCCGGAGCCGGCACCCAGGAGGACCGTCGCCAACTCGTCCATCCGCCCCTGGATGAGGCTGCGCACAACGTTTTCGGCGGCGATCTGCAGGATCTGCTCGCTATAACGGTCGAAGGGTCCGAGGCCCACGAATAGAACCATATCGGAGCGGAGCGTGTGGCGCGTGGTGGGCAGCATGAAAACCTCACCGACGTTGCCGCTGAACATCCGTCTGGTCGTAAACTCGCTGATCGCGCCGCCGAGCTGGGCATCGAGAGCTTTCGCTGGCCCTGTCGGCGACACGTCGCGAAAGAGGCCGAGGACAATCGCCTGGGCATCCACCCCCCCGATGTCCCCCAGGGCCAACCGGATCTCGATTCGCTGCTGCCGCCGCCTCCCCACAACGACGCTCTGGATGGGAGACGCCAATTCTCCGACGGAGGTCGGCGCTTTTCCGTCCTCCGGCTCCGGTCGCCACGATTCGCGGGACTCCGCCGATAAAAACCCATCGAGAACCTGCCGAGTCTCGCGGCGGCTGAGTGTTCTACCCCGGCGCCCTTCATAGGGGGATTTGTCGCTTAAAGCGTCATCGGTGTCGGACCGTATGATTCCTCTTCTGGACGATGGCCGCGTATCGGGCAGCGTCTCGGTCCTGCCGGTGGCGAGAATGTCGGCCACGGCGCGCGCCACGACGCGGTTGTTCGGGAGACTTCCATGGGATTCCTCAATGTAGTAGGTCGTTGCACCCGGAAGCTCGGCAAAGGAAAGTGGGACCGTTCCGTCTCCTTCGAGAGAAATCTCATAGCTGAATTGATCGCCAATACGCTTCAGGTTGGTGACCGTTTCCTGGTTCACGCCCGCAATGAGATAGAACCCTTCGCCGCCCGGGGCGAGTTTCTCCTGAGCCGGCACCACTTCAGCGAGAAGCTCCTTTGCGGGTTGAGGTCTATCCCTCGGCCACTGAGCGGGATCGAAGAGATTGATGGCGGCGAACTTTTTCGGTGATGGCAGCATCTGGTATAGCCCCGGAAAGGTATTGAGAACCTCCGCGGCGATGTCTTTTGGACTGTGGCTGGCGTCAAGAAAGGCGAGTTTCTTGACCATGTCATAGATTCCACGGATGCATTGAACCGGCGCAAAGGAGCCGAAGTTCGGCGTGCCGAGCATGACGAAACGCCCCACTTTCTGCTTCACCCGGGCGATGGCGGCCCTGGCAACAAGACCTCCCATGCTGTGGGCGACAATGTACACCTGCTCCGCTTTCTCTTTTGCGATTTGCACCGCAACGGTTGCGCCTAAGCGATCGAGTCCCAGGCGCCAGTCGAAGGGAAGAAAATCGGCATCAAAGCCGGCGATTTCAAGCCTCAGCTTGAGCTTGAGGTAGAAAAGGAGGATCACCCCCAACGGGTCGAATCGCTGGCCGGAGTTGAGGGAAAGGTCGGACATCTTTCCGGCGGCAATATCCACGGGATCGAACCAAACGACGTCATCGGGAATGGGAAAGGACCGGCGCTTGCCGAGCTTCGACCCCATGATGCCGGGGAGGATCAACACCCGAGGCCCACCGCCCCTGCGTTTCGCCTTCTGGACAAGCTCCCGGATCTCATGGTAATCCTCGGTGCCGAAGTAGTCCTCGACCAGACCGGAATATTCGCCGGTCACAAGGAAGCGCTCCATCTGCTCGTTCTGGAGATTATACGCCGTCAGCTGGCCTCCTTCCGGCTTCTGGTCGTCCGCCCGGAGTTCCCTCTTTACCGCCCTGTGCACGGTCTCTTTCCTGACGGCGATACTCTTTTTCGCCTTCATGGCCTCCCTCCCTTTTGGTAAGGGTATAATGCTTTTGCGGTAAAGCCGGATCAGCGCTTGTACCTCCCCATCAGCTGCCCCTCGGCCAGGATGTGGCCTTTCATGGCGGCCAGGAGCTGGGCCTTGGTGCTGCCGCTCTCCAGGGTGAGCACGGTGTCGAGGGCGTAGAGCTTGAAATAGTAGCGGTGGGTGCCGCCGGGAGGGCAGGGGCCGCCGTAGCCGAGCTTGCGGAAGTCGTTCTTGCCGTGGCGGGCGCCGTTTTTGAGCGTCGCATCGGCCGGGAGGCCGGCCGGAAGGGCGGTGACGTCGGCCGGGATGTTGAACAGCACCCAGTGCACCCAGGTGCCGACCGGGGCGTCCGGGTCGTCGCAGATCAGGGCCAGGCGCTTGGCGCCTTGCGGCACGCCGGACCATTTCAGGTCGGGGGAGATGTCTTCGGCATCGCAGGTGAACTTCTTGGGGATCATCGCCCCTTCGGTGAACGCGGAAGATGTGATAGTGATGGCCATGTCGGATCCTCCTGATGAAAGGGGTGAAAGGCCGAGGCCGACGAAGATAATGCCGGCCAGAAGCGCGATGGCAGGAATCGGAGTTTCGGCGCTCATGAAGCCTCCTTCCGGTTGAGTTCGCACGCGGGGCCGCGCGGAAAACCATGCCGCAGAAAGAGGAAAGGAAGCGAGTTTAGGACAGGATAATACTTTTTAATATGAAGTTGAACGGGATGTCAACCGCCGCGACACATTCAAATTACTATGTTGGCAGAATTCTCTTTTAACTCTATGCTCTCTGCCCTATGCTCTTTCTCACGGCCGCGTGCTGTTAAGCCCCACGAACGTCCCCCCGTTGCGGTAGCACAGGGCGCGCATCAGGGTGGCGAAGCGCTGGCCGGTGTTGCCCGGCTGCTGGGTGCGTTCGATCACCGTCGGGAAGCCCACCGCATGGATGCGCACCCGGCGCTCGGCGCCGCCCGTTGAACGGTTCATGCGGTCCACCTCGTCCAGCACGGGCTGGATGGCCGCCCCGCTGAATTCGTCTCCGAAAACATACAGGCTGATGCGCTTGTCTGCGGCGTTAAAGCCGCGGATGGCTTCGACGATGCCCTCCACCGGGCTGCTGTTGCTGAACGGCTGCCAGGAGCCGAGGGTGGAAAGGATGATGCGCCGGCGGCCGGCGGTGTCCGGGATCCATTTGCCCTCGTACTGCGAAAACATGTAGATGCCGTCGTCGTTCATGACCTGCAGGCCCTTGACCTGGGGATAGACCTCGAGGGTTTCCTGGAGCTTCTTCTGTACCAGCGGCCAGGCGCCGCGCTGCATGCTGTTGGATGTGTCGATGACGAAGATGATGTATTCGCTGTCCACGGGGATGCCGCCGACCTGGCCGTCGGCCCTGCGGCGGGGCTGCAGCCGCTGGAGCCGCTTCTGCTCCTCGGTGAGTTCCTGCAGGGCTCGGGCGAGCTGCCCCTCGATGATGTTCTGGACCTCGGCATCTCCCTTGGAGGCCGCGAAGCGGCCTTCGATCGCGGAAATGTCGCCCTGCAGGCGGGCCAGCCGTTTCTTTTCCTGGGAGAGCTGCTCGCGCTTGGCGGTGAGCTCCCGGTTGAGGATGTCGGTTTCGCCCCGGATCTCGTGCAGTTCCTCCTCGAGCCGCTCGATGCGGGCCCTGAAATCGACCTTGGACGCCTCGATCTGCTGCGGCGCAGAGAACTTGGAGAGCACGAACAGCAGGATCATCGCCCCGAACCCGCAGCAGATGCAGTCCAGAAACGACAGGCTGAAGATTTCGACGTCGCGGTCCCTTTTTTTCACGGCCAATCCTTCGCCGGGCACATGAAGGACCCGCGCGTGTCGGCGGCCAGGCGCCAAAACTCGCTGGCAGCCATGGGGTCCCCCTCCATGGGAAACAGGATCACGTTGACCGGCAGCCCTGCCGGCAGCCGCTTCATGGCTTCGCGAAAGAGGCTCAGCCGCTTATCGGCCGAGACGCGGCTGCCCCAAGGCTTGTCCTTGCCCATGGTCGGAAGCCCGTCGGTCAGCAGAAAAATGTTGTCCGGCGCCGGCGACATCCTGGCCAAGGCTTCGAAGGCGTTGATGAGGCTCGTGCCTTTTTCGGGCGTCAGGCGGCGCAGCTTTTCCACCGCCTGGTTCAGGCGCTCGATGTCCCCGGCCTCAAGCCACGTCCCCTGAGTGCCCTCCAGCAGCGGCCCGGCGGACTCGTTGAAAACGTAAACTTGGACGCGGCTGGCCTGCGGGAGATTGGCGGTGAGCCAGTCGACGGTGGCCACGGCCTGCCGCCATTTGGGAGCACGCAGCTTCTCGGCGCTGCTCATATTGCGGCGCCGGATGACGCCCACCACGGTGTCGTCCAGCATGCTGGCGGAGGCATCCACCAGGATCAGGATGCGCTGGCCGCCCATCTTCAGGCCGGTCAGGTACTGGCGGTCGCCCTGGCCGGGGAAGGGCCGCAGGTTCCGGCCCAGCTCCTCCTCGCGCTTGGCCCCAGCCTGCAGCCGCTTCACGTCTTCCTCCAGGGACTTGAGATCCGCCTTGAGCTTGTTCACGTGCTCCCGCGACGCCAGGGTCTGCTGGTCGCGGTCGGCCAGCTCGAGGCGCTTGGCGGAGAGTGTCTGCAGAATTTTCCGGGAAAGCCCCTCGGTTTGCGCCAGCTCGGCGGTGATCTCATCGAGGGTGTTGCGGGCCTGGACGAGATTGCGCCGGCCTTCCAGCACCTCCCGCTCCCAGCGGTCGGTCTCGGAGCTGAGGTCCTCGGTGACGCGCTGGCGCTGGGCGGCGTTCTGGGAGTTGACCACTACGAACAGCAGGATCATGGCCCCCAGGCCGCAGCAGATGCAGTCGATGAAGGAAATGCTGAAGACGGTGAGTTTTCTACGCTTCATTGCGGTCCAGACACGCGATCACTATGATGGCCTCGGCGGTTTTCGCCACGCGGATGGCGTCGCCGACCTTCAGCGCCTCGAGGCCTCCGGCGCGCCGGTCGTTTAAAAAGGTGCCGCTGGAGCTGAGATCCGTGAGCACGGCCTGTCCGGCTTGGAGGTGAACGGTGCAGTGCCGGGGGTCGATGCCGCCGGGATCCCCCTCGATGCGGATGCCGTGGCCTTCGGCCGGGGGGACCGTTCCGATCGTGAGCGGGTTTGCGGTGATGGGGTAGGCCAGGTTGCGGTAGAGCAGATGGGTCGGACACGGCGTTGACAGCACTTGGTCCGATGCCGACGAACGCGCCGCTGCGCTCCACGGGCGGCTACTGAAAAAGGAGGCGCCGGCCGTCCGCCGGCCCTCCGTCAGCTCCCGCCACAAGGCGGGCAGCGCCAGGGCGGCCGCACCGGCCGGCAGCTCCACGACCCGGGTGTCCGGCATCTGGGCCAGGCGCTCACGGATCCCGGGCAGCCGCGCCACGCGCTGGGAGATCTCCACAGCCGACGCCGTTCCGGGAGCGGCGTGGCGCCGCCGGGCATCGTGCACCGCAGCCAGCAGTTCGTCGTACACCGGCCGGGCGGTCTCCAGAAGCATCCCGCGCATCAGGCTGACGCTGTAATGGGAATGTCCCCCCGGGATCGCGATGGTCGCGGCCTGCTCCTGCTGCAACGCCGCCAGCACCGCCGGCAGGCGGCGGTAGAGCTCCTGTTCGGTCTCGGCGCTGTGCAACGGGTCGAAACGCGTCATGCGGACAAACTCGGCGGCTGCGGCTTGCACCCAGAGTTTATAAAGTCCCTCCAAACCTTTTTCGTTGACCGTGAACCCCTCTTGGAACTCCAGGCGGCCCTCGGCCTTGAGGACGGACACTTCCCAGCGATGCAGATGAACGTCCACGTGCAGGTGCAGGCCATCGGGCCCGGGGCCGGCCGCCGCCACCGGCAGGCTGACGAAGCCCTGCAGCGGGATGGCGAGCTCCTGGGCCATCCCCAGAAGCAGCCCCAGCTGGGTGCGCTGGAAGAAACCGGGGACCGCGATCACCAGGGCGTTTCCGAAATGCCGCGCCTGGTCCCAGATGTGGGCCAGGTGGGCGCAGGCGACCTCCGCCTGGTTCCCCGCCGCGGGCAGCGGAGGGTCCAGCGGATCGGTGGAGAGGTGGTCCCAGAAACGGTTCATGACCTGCCGGGGGAACAGCCGTGCCCGGAGCTCGGCGGCTCGGCCGGTGACCAGGTTCTTCTTTTCAGGCAGTGCGAACCCCGGGCTTTCGATGGCGTCATCGTCAACCCGAAGCAGCCGGGGCGGCTCACCGCCGGCCACCAGAATGCCGGCATCGCTGAGTTCGAGTCCGAGAAGGTTCATCCGATATACCTTGCTAAGGGTTCAAGGGGCCAAGGGTTGAAGGGCAGGGAGCGTGCCGCTTTTCAATCGGCCCCTTGGACCCTCGACTCCTCGATCCCGTATCAGTTCGCATGCAGCCGTTGGATGAGCTTTTCTTCGCAGTAGTCCTCGGTGTCGAGGATGAAGCGCTCCTGCAGCAGTTGCAGCTGGTGCAGGACAAACATCAGCAGCAGGCTGACCAGCAGCGCGATCAGGGTGGAATTGAAGGCCACCCCCAGGCTGCGGGTGACGCCGAAGATGTTGCCCTCTATGGCCTGATGGGCCTGGCTCAGGGCGTCCCCGATGCCCCGCACGGTGCCGAGGAACCCAATCGACGGAATGGCCCAGGCGATGTAGCGGATCATGGAAAGCTCCGACTCCTGGCGCTCCCCCTCGGCATCACAATA
>Ga0316616_100000343_pt1 | contig 14106 bp, 14 predicted proteins | sample OWC_Aug_M1_C1_D1_FD_207660 | JGI IMG/M metagenome (GOLD analysis project Ga0316616, IMG submission 207660) | Wetland soil microbial communities from Old Woman Creek delta, Ohio, United States - OWC_Aug_M1_C1_D1_B | ecosystem: Environmental > Terrestrial > Soil > Wetlands | place: USA: Ohio... | reverse complement strand
AAGAGCAGCTCCATGATCATCCGGCGGTAGTCCCGGATCCGATCCGTGTTGGTGCGGATCTCCATGCCCTCGGCCACCGTGGTGACGCAGGCGGGCACCAGCCGGTTGCTGGCGCCGACCTCAACCAGACAGACCCGGCAGGCGCCGACGGGGGTCACGCCTTCCAGGCGGCAGAGGGCGGGGATGAAGATCCCAGCCTCGTGGGCGGCCTCGAGGACCGTCTGGTCCTCGTGGGCGCTGACGAGCTGTCCATCGATGGTGAGTGTCTTTACGGCCATGATCGCCGACCTCGCGCGCGAGTGAACGTGATTATCGAGCCGGGGGAGCGGGCACCCGGTCGTCCGACGCCGCCTCGGCCGCGCCCTCCGGCTTGCTCAAGAAGGCCTCGTACTCCGGCCGGAAGTAGCGCAACGTGCTCAGCACCGGGTTCGGTGCGGACTGTCCCAGTCCGCAGAGACTGGTTTGCTTGACCATGGTGCAGAGCCGATCCAGTGTGTCCAGGTCTTGGGCGACGGCGCGGCCTTCGCGGACCTTACTGAGGAGATGATGGATCTGGGCGGTGCCGGCGCGGCAGGGTACGCATTTTCCGCACGACTCGTCCATGCAGAACTCCATGAAGAAGTGCGCCACGTCCACCATGTTGTTCTGTTGATCCATGACGATCATGCCGCCGGAGCCCATGATGGACCCGAGGCCGGCCAGCGACTCGTAATCGACCGGGGTGTCGAGCGCCTGGGCTGGGATGCATCCGCCGGAGGGACCGCCCGTCTGGACAGCCTTCACGACTCCGCCATCCGGGACGCCGCCGCCCATCTCCTCGATGATGGTGCGTAGCGTTGTGCCCATGGGTACTTCGATCAGTCCGGTGTTCTGGATCTTGCCCGCCAGCGCGAAAACCTTGGTGCCCTTGCTCTTCTCGGTGCCGATCTTGGCGAACCAGTCCGCCCCGTTCCGAATGATCGCCGGGACGTTGGCGAAGGTTTCGACATTATTGATGAGCGTCGGGAAGCCCCACAGGCCGTGTTCGGCGGGGTAGGGCGGGCGCGGGCGGGGCGTGCCGCGCTTGCCCTCGATGGAGCCCATCAGGGCGGTTTCTTCTCCGCAGACGAAGGCCCCCGCCCCGATCCGGAGGTCGATGCGGAAATCGAAGGGGGACTCGAAGATCTGGCTGCCCAGGAGGCCGAGCTTCCGGGCCTGCCGGATGGCGGTCTGCAATCGGCTGATGGCGAGTGGGTACTCGCCGCGAACATAGACGAATCCCTGGGTGGCCCCTACGGCGTAGGCCGCGATGGCCATGCCCTCCAGCACGCGATGGGGGTCGCTCTCCAGGACGCTCCGATCCATGAAGGCGCCCGGATCCCCCTCGTCCGCGTTGCAGACGATGAATTTCCGCTCGCTTTTCACCTTGGCGACCAGGCCCCACTTCAAGCCGGTGGGGTACCCCGCACCACCCCGGCCGCGCAAGCCGCTCTTCGTGATGGTGTCCACGACATCGCCCGGCTTCATCTCGCGGAGCGCGTGGTAGAGGGGTTGATACCCGTTGGCGGCGATATAATCCTCGATGCGTTCCGGATCGATCTTGCCGCTATTCTCCAGGACGATGGGCACCTGCTTGGTGAAGAAGGGGTGATTGAAGTCCGCCTGTCTCGCCGTGGCCGGCGCCCCGCTTTGGAGGGCCGCGACGATGGAGGGGGCGTCCGCCGTGGTCACCTTCTCGTATAGAATGTTCTCCGGATCCACCGCGACCAGCGGCCCCCCGCTGCAGAGGCCCATGCACCCGACGCCGGCGACCTGAACGCTGTCGCTCAAGCCGGCCTCGGCGACGGCGGTCTCCAAGCTCTGCTTGACGGCCTGGGCGTTCGCCGAGAGACACCCGGCGGCGACGCAGACGCGGATGCGAATGCTGCGCTCGGCCTGGCGTTCCTTTTCGCCGATCTCAAGCAGTTCGGTCAGATCCATTCTCGATCCATCCTTTCACGTGCGTCACGACACTGTCGGGCGTCTGGTTACCCACCACGACGCCGTCGAGGACGACGGCGGGGGCAATGCCGCAGGCGCCGATGCAGCGCGCCTGGATGAGCGACATGCTTCCGTCCGACCGGGTTTCCCCGGAGCGGACCTTTGCGTAGTCTTCGACGGTCTTGACCAGCGTGGCCGCGCCTTTCACGTAGCAGGCCGTTCCCATGCAGACCACACAGGTGTGTCGACCCTTCGGCTTCAGGGAAAAGAAGTGATAAAAGGTGGCGACGCCATAGACGCGGCTGGGGGGGAGCTTCAGACCCTGCGCGATATACACCAAGAGTTCGGGGTCGAGATACCCGTAAAGTTCCTGTGCCGTGTGGAGGACCTCGATGAGTGCATCGGCTTGGTATTGGTGGCGTTTCATTGCGGCAGCCAGCATTTTTTGCCGGTTGTCGGCCGCCAGCCCTTTGGTCGGAATTCGGCCGTTTCCCTGTGTCTTCGCCGTGGCAGTGGCGGACGCCATAATCACCCCCTGCGTGGGGCCGTCCCAGCGACTCACAGACAACATCCGGGGTCGCGGTCCCGACGCACCACCGAGAATAGCTTTAGACACCAACGAGCAAAAGAGTCTGTAAAGAAAGTCACATTGCCAGAGTGGCATTTTGCAATTCTGATGCTAAACTCTTCGATCGGAGGAACAAAACGGCGAGGTGTAGCCGGAAATCCAAGTCAATCTGGGCAATCGGTTGTTCGAAAGGTTCCCATCGGACCAGTCTGGTGTTCCGGTAAGCCGATGCGAAGATGACTGCCGGAATTCAGTTTTGGGAATTTCTGTCTCAGACTTGCCCCATATTTCACAAGTACAAGCGTTCGCAAATACCGCAGGATGGGGGTCAAGGCGAACACGACGTCTCACGTGCGCCGGACGAGCCAATCGTGCTTGGCGAGCACCCACAAACCCCGGGGGATCTAACGGCGAGTAGAGACCCGCGAATCCGGCGTCGGCCGGGAAGAGGGCAGAATTTTCCTTGACAAAGATCGTCGAAATCCCTATTGTACCCCGGTTCGTGGGGACATTGGGAGTCGTGGACCGTCACGGAAGGGATCGCGTGTGTCATGAAGACCTATCAACCCAAGGCGGGTGAGATCGAACGTCGTTGGTTCCTCGTGGATGCGACGGGGCAAAACCTGGGACGATTGGCCGTACAGGTCGCCAACCTCCTTCACGGAAAAGGGAAGCCTTCCTTCGTCCCACACCTGGACGTCGGGGACTTCGTCGTCGTGATCAATGCGGAGAAGGTGGCGGTCACCGGGAAGAAGCTCACCCAAAAGACGTACTATCATCACTCGCAGCATCCGGGCGGCATCAAAGCTATTTCGCTCGGCAAGCTCTTGGACGAAGCGCCGGAGCGCGTGATCGAGAAGGCGGTGCGCGGCATGCTCCCCAAGACTAAGCTGGGCGACGCGCTCTTCTCGAAGCTGAAGGTGTACGCAGGTGCCGTTCATCCCCATGCCGCACAGCAGCCGGTGGCGCTGGCGGTGCAGTAGATCGAGGAGATAAGGTCGGATGATGGAAGCCACGATTCGCTATTACGGTACGGGTCGCCGCAAGGCGTCCGTTGCTCGGGTGTGGTTGCAAGCGGGTGCGGGCAAGATCGAGGTGAACGAGCGCTCGATGGACGAATTTTTCCCGCGCCAGACCTTGCGAATGATCCTTTCGCAGCCGCTGCGGGTGGCGGGGGTCGAAGGGAAGTACGACGTCATGGCGACTGTGATTGGCGGCGGGATCAGCGGCCAGGCGGGCGCCATTCGGCTGGGGATCGCCCGAGCGCTCCTCAAGCTGGATGTGGCCATGCGGTCCACCTTGAAGAAGGCGGGACTTCTGACCCGAGATCCGCGGGCCAAAGAACGAAAGAAGTACGGCCAGAAGGGGGCGCGGGCCCGGTTCCAGTTCTCCAAACGGTAGCACCCGGTGCGGGAACGAACAGGGAAGGGCCTTCGGGCCCTTCCCTTTTTTTGTGTCCGCCGCCTCCGGTGGGACGCGCTGGTGCGGGGAGTGTGGCGCGGATGAGTTCTCTCGCCGAGGAAAGGGGTCAAGCCATGACGATGCAGGGTGAGGTACGGGTGCGGCGGGTCGCCGTGGCCGGCGCCAGCGGATACACCGGGGTCGAATTGCTTCGCTTCCTGGTCCAGCACCCGGCCGTGCGACTGGTGGCGCTGACGGCGGAGACGCATGCCGGGCAACCCATCAGCCAAGTCTTCCCGAACCTCAAGGGATTCGTGGACCTTACCTGCCGTCCGCTGGACGCCGCCGCGCTGGCCACCGACGCGGAGTTCGTCTTCCTGGCGCTGCCACACAAAGCCTCGATGACGGTGGGCGCCGACCTGGTAAAACGCGGGGTCCGGGTCCTGGATTTGAGTGCCGACTTTCGACTCAAAGAGGCGGCGGCCTACCCCACCTGGTACGGCTTCGAACACGCCGCGCCGACGCTTCTTCGCGAGGCGGTCTACGGGTTGCCCGAACTCCATCGAGACGCCATTGCGACGGCGCGACTGGTCGCGGTGCCGGGTTGCTATCCCACCAGCGCGATTCTGGGACTCTCCCCGCTCCTGGCGCATGGCCTCGTGGATGCGGAGACGATCGTCATCGATTCGATTTCCGGCGTCTCGGGCGCGGGGAGGAAGCCGGAGCTTCCCACGCATTTCTCGGAGGCGAACGAGAGCCTGAAGGCCTACGGCGTTGCCAAGCATCGGCACACGCCGGAAATCGAGCAGGAGCTTTCCGGCGTGGCCGGGCGTCCGGTCACGGTGACCTTCACCCCGCATCTCGCGCCGTTGACGCGGGGAATCCTGACTACGATCACCGCCCGGTTGGCGCGACCGCTGACGACCGCCGACTTGCTGGCCGTGTGCCGTGCGTTCTATCAAGATCGGCCATTCGTCCGGGTCCTCGACGAGGGGCGACTCCCCGAGACCAAGCACGTCTTGCACTCCAACCTGTGCGACATCGGTGTGGTGGCGGATGCCCGCACGGGACGGGTCGTGGTGGTGTCGGCCATCGACAACCTGGCCAAGGGGGCCTCGGGCCAAGCGGTGCAGTGTTTCAATCTGATGGCGGGACTCGACGAGCGCGCGGGGCTCTGGGTTCCAGGCCTGTTCCCCTGAGCCGCCCGCCGGGGTGGGTTGAGGTCGAGCGCGCTCGGGCGACCGCGGCGCGGGAGGAGGGAATCATGCGAGCTGGGACGGGCGCGTTGACGACGAAGCGGGGTGGGTTGTCCGGGGTGGCAGGCGTCCGGGCGGCGGGCGTGGCCTGCGGCCTGAAGAAGACGGGTCGGCCCGACCTGGCCTTGGTAGTGTCGGACCATCCGGCCGCGGTCGCGGCGACGTTCACCCTAAACCGGGTGCAGGCCGCCCCGGTCCTGGTCTCCAAGCGGCGCCTCCGGGGCGGTCGGTTCGCGGCCATCGTCCTGAACAGCGGCAACGCCAACGCCTGCACCGGACGACAGGGGATCCGGGATGCGGAAGAGACCGCCGCCGAGGTGGCCCACCTCTTGAGCCGGCCTGTCGGACAGGTGTTCGTTGCCTCGACGGGGGTGATAGGGCGGCCGCTGAACATGGAGGCGGTTCGCGCCGGCGTCCGGGAGGCCGCGCGACGGCTGAGCGCGAAGGGCGGCGCGCAGGCGGCGAGGGCGATTCTCACCACGGATACCGGGGCCAAGGAAACTGCGGTGGAGTTTAGCGTAGGGCGTCGGCGCGTGACTGTCGCCGGAATGGCGAAGGGGTCGGGGATGATCGCCCCCCACATGGCGACCATGCTGGCCGTGATCGCCACGGATGCGGCCGTGGATCCCGGCACCTTGCAGCGCGCGTTAGGGGAGGCGGTGGCCGGGAGCTTCAACTGCATCACGGTGGACGGGGACACCAGCACCAACGACATGGTCCTGTGCTTTGCCACTGGGGCGGCCGGGGCGCCTCCCCTCCGGCCTGGGACCTCGGCGCTTGGCACCTTCCGGTGCGCACTGGAGCAGGTATGCCTGACCCTGGCCAAGATGATCGCGCGGGACGGCGAAGGTGCCACCAAGTTGGCAGAGATCCGCATCCAGGGGGCGCGGTCGGTGCGGGAGGCCCGTCAAGCCGCCGAGGCGGTCGCCACCTCGCCGCTGGTCAAGACCACGCTGTTCGGACAGGACATCAACTGGGGCCGGGTGATGGCCGCCTTGGGTCGGTCGGGGGCCCGCTTCGACCCCGCGCGCGTGGATCTCTCCGTCGACGAGGTCCCGGTGGTGCGCCGGGGGCTCGGCCTGGGGCCGCGGGCCGAGGCGGCGGCGAACCGGCGGCTCCGCCGGCGGGAGTTCGGGCTGACCGTCGCGTTACACGCCGGGGCAGCAGCGGCGCGGCTCTGGACGACGGACCTGTCCGAGGCCTACGTTCGGATCAATGCCGGTTACCGGTCGTAACCCCTCGGGTCCCGTCGGAGATCGGGACGCCTGTGGGAAAGACCTTGCCGGTCTTGCCGCAGCTATGATATAAAACACGACGGCCTGCCGTTGCGGCAGGCCAAATTCACACGCGCGCGGATCCCCGCGGGGGTGTCCGTCCGGGAGGATGGATTCCGTAGGGGCGCGAGGCGCGCGGCGGATTAACCGACGAGACGAGGAGGCGAGAGATGAGTGCAGTGACGATCAAGGACCTGCTGGAAGCGGGCGTGCACTTCGGGCATCAGACGAAACGCTGGAACCCGAAGATGAAGAAGTTCCTGTTCGGCGAACGGAACGGGATCTACATCATCGACCTCCAGAAGACGCTGAAGCGATTCGAGGAGGCGCAGCGTTTCGTGCACGACCTGGCGGCGCGGGGCGGTACGGTCCTCTTTGTGGGGACGAAGAAGCAGGCGGTGGACACCATTCAAGAGGAAGCCCTGCGGGCGGGGATGTACTTTGTCAATCGCCGATGGCTGGGCGGCACGCTGACGAATTTCCAGACCATCACCAAGAGCATCTCGCGACTTAAGCAACTGGAGGACATGAAGGCGACCGGCAAGTTCGAGGCCTTCTCGAAGAAGGAGATCCTCAAGATGCAGCGCGAGCTGGACAAGCTCAACAATGCGCTGCTGGGCATCAAGCGCATGGAACAGATACCGGGCGCCGTGTACGTCATCGATCCGAAGAAGGAGCGCATCGCGGTCCAGGAGGCGCGGCGCCTGGGTGTCGCGGTGATCGGATTGGTGGACACGAACTGCGACCCGGACGAGGTGGATTTCCCGATTCCGGGGAACGACGACGCTATTCGCTCCGTGCGCCTGATCACGGCGGGGCTGGCCGATGCCATCGTGGAAGGGCGGGGCGAGGGCGCCAAGTCCGGCATGACGGATGTCGAAGCCGAGATGGCAGGTAGTGCCGCGCCGGCCTCGGGCGCGGAGGCGGCCCCTGGAGAGATCGGCAGACAGAAGGAGATGGCATGACAATCTCGGCGACGATGGTGCGTGACCTGCGCGACAAGACGGGCGCGGGCATCATGGAGTGCAAAGCCGCCCTGGCCGAGGCCGAGGGCGATATGGAGAAGGCGGTCGATGTGCTGCGGAAACGCGGGCTGAAGGTCGCCGAGAAGAAAGCCGGCCGCGTCGCAGCGGATGGACTGGTGGTGGCGTGGACCGCCCCGGCGGGGAACGTCGGGGCGCTGGTCGAGGTCAACTGCGAGACCGATTTCGTGGCCCGCACCGACAAATTCGTCACGCTGACCGCCAACCTGGCGGCCATGGTTGGGGCGGATCCGGAGGCCGCAGACGCGGCGGTGCTCCTGCAGCGAACGCTGGGGGGGCAGGCCGTGACCGAGGTGGTCAAGGAGCTTATCGGCTCGATCGGCGAGAATATTGTCGTGCGGCGGGCAGCCCGACTGGCGGTTCCCGCGGGTGCCAAGGGGCTCGTGGTCAGCTATCTGCACGCGGGCGGGAAAATCGGTGTCCTGCTGGGGATCCAGTGTGCCTCGGAGGGCGTCGCGAGGAGCGAGGCGGTGGCCAAGCTTGCCAAGGACCTGGCGTTACAGGTCTGCTCGGCCGAACCGGCCTACCTCACCCGGGACGAAGTGCCCGCCGGCGTTCTGGAGCGCGAGCGAGAGGTCCTGCGCGCACAGGCCGACTTGCAGGGGAAGCCGGCGGCGATCCAGGATAAGATCATCCAAGGACGGCTGGAGAAGTTCTACATGGAGCGCTGCCTGGTGGATCAGCCGTACATCCGGGATCCGGAGGGCAAGCTGAAAGTCAAGGATGTCGTCGCTGCGGCGCAAAAGGCCGCGGGCGAGCCGGTGGGCATCGTCGGATTCGCCCGGTTGCGGCTGGGAGACGGCGTGGAGAGGCGCGCGGCAGAGTAGAGGGGTCGCAGACGATCGAGCACAGGGGGACGGACGCGTAGAGCGGCGAGGCCTATGGCAGTCCTGGTGTACAAGCGGATCCTGTTGAAGATCAGCGGCGAAGCCCTGGCGGGGGGACAGGACTACGGTCTCAGCACCGCGGTGATCGATTTCATTGCGGGGGAGGTTAAGACCGTTCACGCGCTGGGGGTCCAGATCGCCATGGTGGTGGGCGGTGGGAATATCTTCCGCGGCGTGGAGGGCAGCGCGCGGGGGATGGACCGGGCGTCCGCGGACTACATGGGGATGCTGGCGACGGTGATCAACGGTCTGGCCCTGCAGGCCGGCCTGGAGAAAGCGGGGGTCGATACGCGCGTCCAGACCGCCATCGAGATGCGCGAGGTGGCGGAGCCGTTCATCCGTCGACGGGCCCTGCGTCACCTGGAAAAAGGGCGGGTGGTGATCTTCGCGGGCGGGACCGGAAACCCCTACTTCACCACGGACACCACCGCGGCGCTGCGCGCCATGGAAATAGGCGCAGACGTGGTTTTCAAGGCGACCAAGGTGGACGGCGTGTACACGGCGGACCCCAAGACGGATCCGACGGCGACGAAGTTCGACGAGTTGACCTACCTCGAGGTCTTGAGCCGGCGCCTGAAGGTCATGGATTCCACCGCCATTTCCCTGTGCATGGACAATCGGTTCCCGATCGTGGTGTTCAATCTGCACGAGCGGGGCCGGCTCCAGCAACTGGTGCACGGGGAACGGGTCGGCACTCTGGTCAGGGGAGGCTGAGCGATCATGCAGACCGTCGTACGCAAGGCCGAACAGGACATGAAGCGGGTCATCGACGCCACGCTGAAGAACTTCAACGGGGTCCGTACGGGCCGCGCCTCCGTCGCGCTGGTCGAAGGAATTCATGTCGACTATCACGGGACGATGACGCCGCTCAACCAGTTGGCCAGTTTGGCGGTTCCGGAACGCCGGCTGGTCACCATACAACCCTGGGATCCCTCGGCAGTCCAGGCCATCGAGAAGGCCATCCTCAAATCGGATCTCGGCATCACGCCGGCCAGCGACGGCAAGATCATCCGATTGGCGATCCCCACCTTGACCGAAGAACGCCGGAAGGAACTGGTCAAGGTCGTTCACAAGATGGCCGAGGAGGGACGCGTCATCATCCGGAACCACCGCCGGGATGCCAACGACGCGCTGAAGAAGATGGAGAAGGCGAAGCAGATCTCGGAAGACGACGTGCGCAAGGGTGCCGAGCAGATTCAGGATCTCACCAACAAGATGATCAAGGGCCTGGACGAACTCCTGACCAAGAAGGAAAAGGAGATCATGGAGTTCTAGTCCATCCGGCCGCATCCGGGGGACGAGCCGATAATGCATCGCCTGCGGATTGTGAGCGCGCTGGTCCTCGTCCTCCCGTTCCTCCTCGTCGTCCAGTTCGGCTCGCCCATTTCCCTCCACCTGCTCGTGTCGGTGGCCATCCTGCTGTGCGCCTGGGAGTTCGCGTGGCTCTGTCCCGGCGGTGGGAATGCCGGGATGGCGATCCTCACCGTCGTCGGGGCGTTGGCGTGGCAGTGGCTCATGGTGTGGGGGCTGCCGCCCACGATCATCGCGCCCGTGGCGGCGGCCGCCATGCTGGTCCGAGTCCTGGTGACTGGGGAGGAACTTCGGGCCGGGGTGATCCGTGCCGCCTGGACCGTGCTTGGTGTGGCCTTTGTCGGCGGCCTCTTCACGTACGGCGCGTTGTTGCGGAATCAGGGGGATGGCCGTCAGTTGATCTATTTCTTGACGTGTACGACCTGGGCCGGGGACATCGGGGCGTACTATGTCGGATCGCGGCTCGGGCGGCGTCCCCTGGCCCCCCATATCAGCCCCAAGAAGACGATCGAGGGGGCACTGGGTGGCATCGCCGCTCCGGTGCTGGTGGCAGTGGTGTGTCAGCCTTGGATCTGGCCCGCTGTGGCCGTGGGGACGGCGCTCTGGGTCGGCGGTGTGCTGGCAGCGGTTGGGATGCTCGGAGACCTGGCGGAATCGGCGATCAAGCGCGCCGCCGGCGTGAAGGATAGCGGACGCCTCATCCCCGGTCACGGCGGCGTCCTGGATCGCCTGGATAGCCTCTTCTTTGCGGGGCCCACATTGTACGCGCTGCGATGGCTGGGTTGGGTGTGACCGAGGCAACCGGACACGCGCGCATGGCGTGGGAGCGCAGCCGGAGAAGCCTCCTGGCGGTGTCGAGCGGCCTCCTCTGTGCCGCCGCGTTTCCGCCCTGGGATGTGGGGCCGTTGGCCTTCGTCGGCCTGGCGCCCCTGTTGGTCGCGGTGGGCGAGGTGTCCCCGCAACGAGCGGCGGGCCTGGGCTACGTGTCCGGGCTCAGCTTTTACCTGGCGGCGATTTGGTGGGTCATCAATACGATGACCACCTTCGGCGGGATGTCGCTGGCCCTGAGTCTGATCGCGTTAGGACTCCTGGCCGGCGTCCTGGCGGGCTACACCGGAGTATTCTCCTGGGTGTACGCCCTGGGCGCCCCGTCTTTGCCGCCGGCGCTGCGCCCCGCCGCCGCGGCGGTGCTGTGGACGGCGTTCGAATTCCTCCGCAGCGTTCTGTTCTCCGGCTTCCCGTGGGTCCTGTTGGGATACACGCAGTACCAGCAACCTGGACTTCGCTTGCTCGCGGCGCTCACGGGGGTGTACGGTATTTCGGCAGTGCTGGTCTTGGTGAATGCGACGGTCGCCGAGACGGTCGGCTGGTGGACGCGCCGCGCCGCGGGGACCGTGCGACCTCGAGATCTCGTGCTCGCGTGGGGACTCGGCGTGGTAACGCTCGCCGGCGCCTGGGGGTATGGCGCCGTATGGTGGCGCGACCTGACGGGCGGCCCGGCCGTCGGGGTGGGGCTCCTGCAGGGAAACATCGACCAGGCGATAAAGTGGGATCGAGCCCACCAGGCGCGCACGCTGGACACCTACGAGCGCTTGGCGCGGCAGGCGGCGAAAACGAGGCCGTCGCTGATCGTGTGGCCCGAGACCGCGGTCCCCTTTTTCCTGCGACGCGAGCCCGAACTCGGGGCGCAGGTTCGGTCCGTGGCCGTGGCGACGGGCGTTCCGATGCTGGTGGGAAGTCCGGACCTGGGTGCGGACGGGCTCCTCTATAACAGCGCGTTCCTCATCGATCGGGACGGCCGACTCGCGGGACGGTACGATAAGCGGCACCTCGTCCCCTTCGGGGAGTACGTGCCGCTCCAGCGTGTCTTCTTTTTTCTGAACAAACTCGTCACGGGGATCGGCGATTTCGGGCGGGGGCAAACGGCCACGGTGTTTGCCGACGGGTTCGGCCGATTCTCGGTCATGATCTGCTACGAAGTCATCTTCCCCGGCGAGGTGCGGGAGTTCACCCAAGCGGGCGCCCAACTCCTGGTCAACATCACCAACGATGCCTGGTTCGGGCGGAGCGGGGCGCCCTACCAACACCTGGCGATGGCGGCCATCCGGGCGGTCGAGAACGGCAGTTACCTGATTCGGGCTGCCAACACCGGCGTGACCGCTATCATCGCCCCGACCGGAGAGATCCTGCGTCAGACGCCGATCTTCACCGAAGCGGTCCTGACCGGGACGGTCCGCCTGCGACAGGGGCACACTCCCTACGCACGATATGGTGATGTCGTGGCGTGGGGTAGTCTGGTATTCTTAGTACCATACGGTCTGATTGTGTGGAGGGCCCGCCGACGCGGCGGCGTCCTCACGGCGCCAGTGGGGTAAGGGAGGCACGGATGATTCCCGATCTGGAGCGGACCCTCGACGAAGTAAATCGGAAGCTCGGCCAGTTGCGGGTGTTTCTTTGACGTTCCAGGAAAGCTGGCCAGGCTGGGAATCCTGGAGGCCCAGACGGCCGCCCCGGAATTCTGGGGTGACCCCGACAAGGCGCAAGCGGTCCTGAAGGAGCAGAGCGCCCTGCGGCAGACGCTCGACCAGCACGCGGCGCTGGTCAAGGCCGCGGAAGAGCAGCGCCTCCTCCTCGAGATGGCCGTCGAAGAAGAGGATACGGCGACGCTCGGCGAAGTGGAGGTGGGACTTGCGGACCTGGGCAAACGGTTGCGGGGCCTGGAACTCCAGAGCGCGCTCTCGGGCGAGTACGACGGTGGGAACGCGATCTTGAGCATCAACGCGGGCGCCGGCGGGACCGAGTCGCAGGACTGGGCGCAGATGCTCCTGCGCATGTATCTGCGCTGGGCAGAGCGGAAGCGGTTCCGGGCCGACGTCATTGATATGCTCGCCGGCGACGATGCGGGGGTCAAGAACGTCACCGTCACCGTCGAGGGGGCCCATGCCTACGGCCTGCTGCACGCGGAAAGCGGTGTGCACCGGCTGGTGCGGATCTCCCCCTTTGATGCCAACAAGCGGCGACACACGTCGTTTGCCTCGGTGTTCGTCTATCCGGATATTCCCGATGACATCGACGTCAAGATCGAGGACAAAGATCTGCGGATCGACGTGTATCGCTCGACGGGCCCGGGCGGGCAGAGTGTGAACACCACGGACTCGGCCGTCCGGATCACCCATCTGCCTACGGGCATGGTGGTGACCTGCCAGGACGAGAAGTCCCAGCACAAGAACAAGGCGAAGGCGATGAAGGTGCTGCGCGGGCGACTGTATGATCACTACAAGCGGGAGCGGGACGAGGAGTTGTCGAAGCTGGACGGGACGAAGCAGGCCATCGCCTGGGGTAGTCAGATCCGCTCCTACGTCCTGGCGCCGTACCAATTGGTCAAGGATCACCGGACCGGCGAGGAGACCGGTAACGTCAGCGCGGTTCTCGATGGGGATGTGGACCGATTCATCGAAGCCTTCCTCTTCAAACCCCCGGACGTCAAGGCGGCGACGCCGCCGAGCAAGGAGGCCGACGATGTCTGAGCAGGACCTTCAGGCCGAATTGGAGCGATTGAAGGCCGAGAACGAAGCGCTGAAGGCGAAGACGACGCGTGCAACGTCAATCCGGGTGAGCGAGAAGGGGGGCGTGTCGGTGTACGGCCTGGGGCGGTTCCCCGTGACGCTGTACAAGGAGCAGTGGTTGAAACTGCTCGAGATGGCGGAGGAGATCCGCCGGTTCATCGCGGAGAACGACGCGAGGCTCAAGACCAAGGGATGATCTCCCCGGTCCCGGTGACGGCTCTGCCGCGAGCGGGGTCGTCGCCGGCGCCGGCTTGACACCCCGCGTGGCCCTCCTTATAATCGCGCACTTCACACCGATATCGGAGGCAGTGTGGACGACGTTACCCCGTTCATGCGCGAGCGGCTCGCGAAGCTCGACGAGTTGTCTCGCGAAGGCATCGATCCCTTCCCGAGCATCTTCCCTGTCAGTCATCCGCTTGGCGAATTGACCGACGCCTATGGTCCGGCCGATGACGCGGCGCTGACGGGTGCGCCGGCCGTGGCGGTGGCGGGTCGCATTGTGTCGCTGCGGGGGCACGGGAAAGCCTCGTTCGCCCATCTCCAGGATCGGACAGGCCGGATCCAGATCTACGTGCGGTTGGACGGCGTGGGGGAAATGGCATACCGGCTCTTCAAGCGTCTGGACGTCGGCGACTTCGTCGGCGTGAACGGCGGCCTCTTTCGGACCAAGACCGGGGAGCTTACCGTCCAGGCGACGGCGGTGACGCTGTTGTCAAAATCCCTGCGCCCGTTGCCGGACAAGTGGCACGGCCTGAGCGACGTTGAGGTTCGCTATCGACAGCGCTACGTGGATCTCCTCGCCAACCCGTCCGTGGTCGAGACGTTCCGGCGCCGGGCGCGG
>Ga0316616_100000342_pt1 | contig 14111 bp, 12 predicted proteins | sample OWC_Aug_M1_C1_D1_FD_207660 | JGI IMG/M metagenome (GOLD analysis project Ga0316616, IMG submission 207660) | Wetland soil microbial communities from Old Woman Creek delta, Ohio, United States - OWC_Aug_M1_C1_D1_B | ecosystem: Environmental > Terrestrial > Soil > Wetlands | place: USA: Ohio... | reverse complement strand
GAAGGGGTTGGGGAAGGGAATTGCCGAGAGGTGCTACGGCGAAGGCGCCACGGTCGTCACCTGGGATCGATCCGGCGCGGGGAAGGCCGTCGCGGATACCCTCGATCCGTCTGGGAAGCGGACGCTATACGTCCAAGCGGATGCGGTGAAGGAAGAGCAGGTGGTCCGCGCCCTTGATGAGGTCGTCAAGAGATTCGGCCGGGTGGATGTTCTGGTCAACAACGCCGGGATCTCGCGCCACAAGCCGATCGAGGAGATGACGCTGGAGCTCTTCGAAGAGGTGATGAAGATCAACGTGACCGGCCTCTTCCTTTGCTGCAAGGCCGTGGTCCCCATCATGAAGAAACAGGGGCGTGGGAAGATCGTCAATATTTCGTCCCTGGCCGCTCGGACGGGTAGGCCAGGGGTCGGCGTGAACTACGCCGCCTCCAAGGGCGCCGTGGTCTCCATGACGCAGACCTTGGCGCGAGAGTTGGGCCCCGCCGGGATCTACGTGAACGCCATCGCTCCCGGCTCGGTGCTGACAGAGCAGACGCGCCAGTATCCCCCGGAGGTGTTCGCGAAATGGAATGCCGGGCGGGCGGTTCAACATGACGGGCTCCCAGAGGATGTGGGGGACGCGGTCATCTTCCTGGCGTCGAAGCGCTCAGACTGGGTCACGGGCGTCACGCTCGATCTCAACGGAGGGATCCTGATCCGCTAGGGCAGTCGTTGGCGTAGACCGGTCATACGGGAAAAGGAGAGACTATGTCGGAACTGAAGGTCATCAACATCAAGGACGTGAAGGGCGAGCGGCGAGATCCGCCGCGCATGTCGTGGGTGCTCGTCTCCGAGAAGACCGTGGGGGCGCAGAATCTCGCCATGGGGGTTAATGAGACGTACCCCGGCGGTATGGTGCCGGAACACAAGCACGACAAGGAGGAAGAGGTGATGTTCTTCCTCGCGGGCCGGGGGACCTTTGTCACGGAAGACAGAGAGATTCCTTTGGAGCCGGGAGTGTGCATCTACAATCCACCCGGGAGATCGCACAAGATCATTAACACAGGGGACGAGGTCCTCCGGTTTGTCTGGATCTATTCGCCCCAGCTTCCTGGGCATCGGAAGTAGGGAGAAACAGCGGTTAGCAATCAGCAATCAAGCGTATGGCCGGCAAATCAACAGGCAATTTCTCGACAAGGAGACTTACGATGGGAAATTGGACGCTGCCCCCCACGGGCGGTCACATGGAAAAGCCCTCGAAGATCTATTACCAGACGATGACAAAGAAGGACGTGGAGGAGCGCCTGAAGGTGAACGACATCCTGCTCATCCCGTTCGGCTCGACCGAGAACCACGGCGACGCGCAGCCGTATGGCGAGGACGTGTTCATCGTGACGAGGATGTGCGAGATGATCGCGCAGAAGACCGGATGCACCGTAGCGGAGCCACTCTGGTACGCGTCGCATCCCTTCGCCCACCTGGGGCAGACGGGGACCGTTCCCATCCCCGATGACCTGACATCGGCGCTCGTGCGCTCAATCGTCTCAGGGTACTGGAACGCAGGGTTCCGCAAGCAGATCCTGATGAGCAGCCACGGGCAAGAGTACATCATCCCATCGGCCATCCAGGAGTGGGCCAAGAAGTACCAAGTTCCTGCCGTGATCATCTTCCTGGACGTGATGAAGATCATGGGCGACGCGTTGAAGGACAAGGCCCACGGCGGCCCCTTCGAGACCCCCTTCCGGCACGGTGACGAGGCGGAGAACTCCATCTGCCTGGCGCTCTTCCCGGAGTTCGTGCAGATGGAGAACTGCGTCGACACCAAGACGTGGGGCTTCCTGCCCGAAGGGCATATCGACAAGGGCGGCGACATTTACAACTACCCCATCCCCGGCCAGAGCCACGTTGGCGGCAGCGGGGTGGAGTTCGCGATTTACCCGGAAGGCGTGATGGGCAAGCCCTCGCTCGCCAAGCCCGAGAAAGCTTACCAGGCCATCGAGAACTACTTAGACTACGTTGTCAAGCTGCACAACGACATCCGGGCGAAATTCCCTCCGGGGGTACTGCCGGAGGCAAAGTACATGACCCAGAGGAGCGAGGAAGAGATCGATCTCCTCCTCAAGGGGCCGGACAGGGGCGGTAGGCACATCTACACGATCGCCTGGCCCTCGTGATCGGGAAGATTGTGGTGAAGGCAATCGTCAAGACAGACCAGAGCCGGGTTCCCATGCCCGGAACCCGGCTCCGGAGAGCCCGCTACTCGGACTATCGACGGTGGGGGAGGGAGCCTCTCGAGCCTCCCCCGCAATCTCACCACGTGAGGTCCGCACATGAAAGCGATCGTGAAAGCCAGGGAAGATGCGGGGGCGATGGAGGTCCGCGACCTCCCAATCCCGGAGCCAGGTCCCGGTGAAGTTCTTGTGAAGATGAAGGCCGCCGGAATCTGCTTTAGCGATTTCATGATCCTGACCAACAAGTACAAGGGCCGCGTTCCCGTCCCGATCCCCATGATCATGGGCCATGAAGGCGCGGGTGTCGTGGCCGATGTGGGGAAGGGAGTCCAACACGTCAAGGCCGGGGACAAGGTCGGACTGAACCCCCTCTGGGGCTGCGGGCAATGCGAGAACTGCTTCAACGGATTCCCGAATATGTGCATGACCTGGCGCCACTTGGGGATCACGTGTGACGGCACCTTCGCGGAGTACCGCGCCGTGCCGGCTTTTGTCGCGTGCAAGCTTGCGGACAGCGTCTCGCCGATCGATGCCGCCTTCATCGAGCCGATCAGCCTCGCGGTCGGCACCTTCGAGCATGTGAGGCCCATGCTGGGGGATACGGTGGCCATCATCGGCCCCGGGTCGATCGGCTTGTTTCACCTGCAGGCGTTCAAGTCTGCGGGTGCTGGGAAGATCATGGTCATCGGCCTCGACAAGGACGCTCAGCGGCTGGAGATCGCGAAGAAGCTGGGCGCCGACCACATCATCAATGGGAGCAAGGAAGATGTGGTCGAGCGCGTTCGGGAGCTCACCAACGGCCTGGGGGCCGATATCGTGGTGGAAACCGCGAATCACCCCTCGACCGTTCCGCTGGCCGTCAGCCTAGCAGCCCCCAAGGGGCGTGTCCGTCTCTTCGGCCTATACCCCGAAGCGACCATGAGCCCCCTGACCCTTCTCCGCGCCGGCGTGACGATGGTCGGGGATGTGGCGACGAATACGCGCTATTTCCTGCGCGCCATGCGTTGGATCGAATACAGGAAGGTGCTGGCCCAACCAATGGTGAGTTGCCGCTTCGCACTGGATCAGGCCAAGGAAGCCTTCGACGCCTTTTCCCAGGGAGGTGCGGTCAAGGTGCTCTTCGAGATTTGAGCCTCCGAGGTGAAGTCGTAGGTGTGAGGCCGTCGCGACCAACCGAGCCGGACCCACTTCTGGAGCCAGTTGAAGGGAAGGTTTCGAAAGTCTGCGGGGCCGGTGCACTGCCTGTAAGTGGTGAGAAGGAACTCTGAAGGGAGAGGCGATGAAGAAGATTCTGGTGCTGCACGGTGTCAATCTCAACATGTTCGGAAAACGGGACCCCGCCCAGTATGGGACGATCACCCTGGACGAGATCAACCAGCAGCTCCAGACCCTGGCCAGGGAGCTGGGCGTGGAGCTGGAAACGTTCCAGACAAACTTCGAGGGCGAGATCTGCGAGAAGATCCACAAGGCTCATCTGGACAAGGTGGACGCAGTGGTCATCAACGCGGGTGCCTGGACCCATTACAGCATCGCGCTTCGCGACGCCCTGGCGATCCTGAAGGTTCCCATCATCGAGTGTCACATGTCGAACATCCACGCGCGAGAAGAGTTCCGGCACGTCTCTCACGTGTCGCCTCTGGCGAAAGGGATGATCGCGGGATTCGGAGTCCACAGTTATCTGCTGAGCTTACGGGCCGCCGTCACGTTGATTACGGACAAGGAGTAGCAGAGGGAAGCGGTCAGCCTTCAGTTTCAGAGATGACGCGAAGAGTCGCCTCGAAATAGGCATGGGACCCGTTCCGAAGCTGATTGCTGACTGCTGAGTGCTACGGTCATTCCACTCGAAGGAGGAGTCACGGTGCGCAACATCGTGAGGGCGAATACGCGAACAGGAGAAATCCGGGTTGCTCCTTGCTCGAATGAGGAGCAGCGATGGGGTGGCCGATCGCTGATCGCCCACCTGATGCTGCGGGAGGTTTGGCCCGGGTGTAATCCACTAGGGAGGGAGAACAAGGTCATCGTCGCATCCGGGTGGTTGGGTGATACCGCCGTGACGACGGCGGGACGTTGCTCCATTGGGGGCAAGAGTCCCCTGACGGGTGGGGTCAAGGAGGCGAACGTCGGCGGCGAACCCGGAAAACAGATAGCCAGACTTGGCCTGCGCGCCTTGGTGTTGGAGGACGCACCGGAACGGCCGGAACCCCGGGTGTTGTGGGTCGGAAAGGACACCTGCGAACTGCTCCCCGCACCGGACCTGCGGGGCCTCGAGATGGGGGCGACCTTCGACGCACTCCGCGGCCGTTTCGGTGCGCACACCAGCTTTTTCTGCATCGGGCCTGCGGGCGAGATGTGCCTCGGTTCAGCCGCCGTCGCTACCACGGACAGGACCGGAGCGCAGGTACGGTTTGCGGCCCGAGGTGGGCTCGGCGCCGTCATGGGATCCAAAGGTATCAAGGCGATCGTCTTCGACGATACGGGGGCCCGCCCTGACCCGGCGCACGATCCGGAAGGCCTTGCGGCGGCCGGCCGGGAGGTATGGCAGATCCTCCGCGATGACCCGAAGACGCAGAACCGCCACGACTTCGGCACACCAGCCGTTCTCGCCATCTGTGACTCGCTGGGTATTCTTCCCACGCGCAACTTCCAAACAGGCCACTTCGAGGAGTTCGAGGCCATTTCCGGGGAGCGCGTGGCCGACCTGATCGTGGGCCGAGGAGGCGAAGGGGAGCGGGGTTTACTCTGCGTTCGCGGGTGCAATATCCAGTGTTCGAACAACTTCGCTGACGCGGCGGGGAAGACGCTGGTGGCTTCACTGCAATACGAAAACATCGGCCTATTGGGCTCCAACTGCGGCATCGGCGACGTGGACGAGGTGGCCAGAATCAACCATCTCTGCAACCAGGTGGGCGTGGATACCATTGAAGTAGGTGCTGCTATCGGCGTGGCCATGGAGGCCGGAATCATCGCCTTTGGCGATGCGACTGGCGCGAAGGATCTCGTCCGGCAGATCGGCGAAGGCACCCCGCTGGGCCGGGTGCTCGGGAGCGGCGTCGTCATCACCGGGAAGGTTCTGGGGGTTAGGAGAGTTCCGGCTGTGAAGGGCCAAGCGATACCCGCCTACGATCCGCGATCGCTGAAAGGCATCGGTGTGACGTACGCCACGTCCCCAATGGGCGCAGACCACACCGCAGGAAACGCGCTGGAGATGGCCAAGGTGCTCGATCAGAAAAAGAAGGAGGGACAGGTCGAGGCATCGTTGCGGCTCCAAGTCCGGGCAGCCCTCCTCGACAGTCTGGGGGTTTGTCTATTCATTCGCCCCGCCTTCGTCAAGGACCCGAACCTAATGGCCCGCCTGCTCAACGGGCGTTACGGCTGGTCGTTAACCTACGCCGACGTACAGAAGGTGGGTCTCACATGTCTTCAGATGGAACGGGATTTCAACCGACGCGCCGGCGTCTCGGATGAACTGTGCGACGTTCCGGAGTTCATGCGGAACGAACTCCTGCCGCCCTTCGATACGGTATTTGACGTGTCGCGCGAGGACATGCGGCGGATCTGGGATGTGAAACTGCCGGAGGGTGTGTTTTAGTTTGGGCCCGAAGTGCGACCGGACGGCTGTGCGTGCCACGCCACGGGGAGTCTCCCGACTCGGACACGGAGAAATATACGGGATTTCTGCGATAGACGGGCAGAGAACGCTCGAGATCACCCTGGCTATCCAAAGGTCTGGTGAGACCAGGCAGCCTCCTCGGTTGGCATGAGTCAAGAAGGGGAAGCGCAAAGACGTCGGATATGAGGGTATGACATGGTGTGGCCGGTGCCCGTGTCCGGTCACCAGGAGGGAGTGATGCTCCAACGGCTAAGCGGCGCGTTGCGACGTTGCACCGAAATCGCGATCATGGTCCTCATGGGGTTCCTTGTGGTGATCGTAGTGGCGAGTGTTCTGTTCCGCTACATCTTGTTTGCGCCGCTCTCGTGGTCCGAGGAGGTGGGCCGGTATTTGATGATCTGGCTGGGGTTCTTAGCGGCTAGCATTGCCATTCGACAAGGACTGCACGTCGGTGTGGAGGTCGTGGTTCAATGGGTTCGGCCGGAGATTTCTACCCGGCTGAGAGGGTTGGCCCGCGGGGCGACGATCGGTTTCCTCCTGATCGTGATGGGCTACGGTTTCTTCCTCGTCACCAACCTGTGGGAGCAGTGGAGTCCGGTCATGGGCATCCGGATGACTTGGCCATACCTTGCGATTCCGGTCGGCAGCCTCCTAATGTTGATCCAAATGGTGACGCCGTCAAGCCAAGAAACCAAGACTGAGGCAGCGGGTTAGGAGGAATCCATGCTGACGATTTTGGCGCTGACATTTCTAGTGACGGCCGCGATCGGCGTCCCAATCGCCTTTGCCCTCGGCTTGGCGGCGGCGGCGGCGGTGGTGGTCTGGGGGCAGGTGCCACTCTGGCTGCTTCCCCAGCGGATGTTCACAGGGGTGGACAGCTTTGTCTTCATGGCCATTCCCTTCTTCATCCTCGCGGGCGAGCTGATGTGTACCTCAGGGATCCTCGACCGTCTTGTGAAGTTCACCGACGCGTTAGTAGGTCACATTCGGGGTGGATTGGCTCACGTGAACATCGTGGCAAGCATGATCTTTGCGGGAATCAGTGGTTCCGCCGTCGCCGATGCTGCGGCTCTGGGTGCAATCTTGATCCCGAGCATGCAGAAAGAGTACGACGTCGATTTCGGGAGTGGAGTCTGCGCGGGCGCTTCGACCATCGGACCCATCATCCCGCCCAGCATCCCGATGGTCATTTATGCCCTGGCTGCCGGTGGGGTTTCGATTGCGGGCCTGTTTTTGGCCGGGGTCATTCCTGGCATTCTCATGGGTCTAGGAATGATGACCATCGCGTATATCATCGCACGGCGCCGCGGTTATCCGGTCCGACCCCGATCGCTCTCTGCGGGCGACCTCCTGGTGCGGTTGTGGCAGGTGATCCCGGCGTTGCTCATGCCGATCATTATCGTGGGTGGGATTCTCGGCGGGATCTTCACCGCGACGGAGGCGGCAGCCGTCGCGGTGGCGTATGCCGTTCTGGTGGGATTTCTGGTTACCAAAGAACTAAGATGGCGAGACATTCCCCCTGCCCTGCTGAAGGCGGGCATTACCACGTCTGTGGTCTTTATGCTCATTGCGACGTCCAACGTGGTTTCCTGGCTACTCACTACCCAGCAGGTTCCCCGTTTGGTCGCTCAGTTTCTCCGGGACGTGGCCCCCAGCCCCTGGATTTTCCTCTTGTTGGTGAACATCTTCCTCCTGATCGTCGGCTGCTTGCTGGACCTCAGTGCCGCGATCATCATGTTCGTGCCTATCTTGGCGCCGGTGGCGTTGATCTATGGCGTGGACCCTCTCCATTTCGGCTTCGTTGTCGTGCTCAACCTAGTCATCGGCCTGCTGACCCCACCGGTCGGGGTCTGCCTTTTCGTGGTTGCCGGGATTGCCAGAATCTCGTTGGAGCGTCTGGTTCGAGCGGTCTGGCCGTTCTTGCTCTGGCAGCTTGCGGTACTCGGACTGGTTACCTACGTGCCTGGAGTTTGCACAGCGATTCCGCGATTCTTCGGATACCAGTGAGGTACGGCGCACAACCGATGACCGTCAACGAAAGGAGGTGGGGTCATTCCTTGTATCAGCCGGAAAGTGTTGCATCTGGTTGGCAACCTCACGTGAGAGAAGGAGGATACGGTACCATGTCTAAGTACGTTTCGGCGATAGCGGTAGGGATCTGTTTGCTGCTGGTTGGGCTTGCCCCCGGCGCGCTTCCGACGGTGCAGGCCGCGCAGTTCGATATTCGGCTCGGTCACTCCGATCCCCCGGATATCCACACATCGCGAAAGGCAGCGGGATCCACGGTGTTTAAGAATCTGGTCGAGAACGAGACGGGCGGGGCCGTCAAGATCAACTTGTTCCCGGCGGGCCAGCTCGGAGCCGAGCGCGAGGTGGCTGAGGCGGTCAAGCTGGGCAGCGTCCAAATAGGAATGCTGTCCGGTCCGTTCAGCGGGTTCTGCAAGGAAGCGCAGGTGTTCGATATTCCCTATCTCTTCCCGTCGCTCCTCGTGGCGTATCGTACGCTGGACGGGCCGTTTGGCAAGGAGCTGGCGCAGGAGTGCCTGCAGAAGACTGGCATGCGCATTTTGACCTATGCCCAGGTCGGCTTCCGCAATTTCACGAACTCCGCGCGCGTCATCAAGAGCCCTGCGGATGTGAAGGGGCTCAAGTTCCGGGTGATGGAGAATCCGGTCTACATGAACCTCGTGCGGTCCATGGGTGGCGCGCCGACGCCGATCCCCTGGCCGGAGACCTACACCGCGCTCCAGCAAAAGGTCGTGGATGGGCAGGAGAATCCGATCTCCGCGATTCAGTTCGCCAAGCTGTATGAGGTGCAGAAGTATATGACCATGGATGGGCACACCTTCGGCGTGAGCTTCATGCTCATCAATGAGAAGTTCTTCCAGAGTCTGCCCAAGGAGTACCAGGCGATCGTGAAGAATGCGGCCGTGACCTCGGCGGTTTCCGAGAACGGAATCGACAACCTCGTTTCTGCCATCGGCATCCAGTTTCTGAAGGACAAGGGAATGGAGATCTACACTCCGACAGCCTCGGAGAAGACCCAGTTCAGGACTGCAGCGCAACCGGCAGTCATCGAGTACCTGGAGAAGCAGATCGGCCGGCCCTGGATCGATAAGGTGCTGAACGCCGTCAAGCAGACGGAAGCGGCGTTGGCGCAATAAGGAGAATTTCGCGCACGCTTGGACTCGCGTCCGAGATGGATGTGGCCCTCCCGGTCGGATCGATCATTGGTCGAGGAGGCGAAGGCCTGACACACGGCACGCTGCGAGGGCAGGCGTTGTTTGTCTGTCCTCGCAGCAGAATGTGCTGATATGAAAGGGGTGCTGCTTCTCACACTTGTGAGGTCGGTCAAACGATAGTTATCCGTTTCTTCGCAAGCATCCGAAATGTGACGGGTGTGAAGGAGATCGAGTGGGACGAGCCGACGCCCACGCTGGGCGAATTGCTCCGTCTGCTTTCGAATCAGTACGGCCCTGAGTTTCGGCGGTGGGTGCTCGATGGTGGGAACCTGAGTGGCGCGGTCATGGTGGTGATCAACGGCGACGATGCGCGGCACCAGGCGGGGCTGTCAACACCTCTCCACCCGGAGGACGTCGTGTCAATCCTTCCCATGATGGCCGGGGGGTCTGGTGTAGGGCGGGGAGGGGACCATGGCGCCGTTTGACGCAGGTAAATTATACCGCCTTATGGAGGAGGCGGGCTTGCAAATGGTTCTCGCCTGTACGCGGCACAACGTCCGGTACCTCACGGGAGGGTACGCGTATCATTTCCTTTCCCGCGCACCGCGATTTGGACGCAGCCAGTATCTCCCGTTCGTGGGCCTCCCCCGAGGGCGCTTCGATGAGGCGTTCTATGTCGGTCGTGCGGATGAGCGCAGCCAGATCGAAACGGAAGGGCTCTGGATCTCCCACCGGATAGCCACGCCGGTCGGCACGGTCAATGCGGCTGAAGGCGTGATGCAGGCGGCCCGGCAGCTCGGTATTACCGAGGGCGTTATAGGGGTGGAGATGTCCTTTCTCCCCGGGGATGCGCTCCTCACGCTGCAGCGCGGTCTCCCCAAGGTGACGTTCGTGGACGCCACACCGGTCCTGGAAGAGCTCCGCGCCGTGAAGACGCCAGCCGAGGTGGCCCACCTGCGGACAGTGTACGACCGTGTGGCAGAGGCGATCCAGGCCGCGTTCGCCGCCGGCAGGCCCGGAGTGACGACCGCGGCGATCGCGCGACGGGTAGAGCGGGAGATGGCTCAGCGAAACGTTGCCTTCCTCTTTGCCTTCACGTGCGCCGGACCGGGGACTCTCCGGGTGCCGTCTTCTGTCCGATGGGAATCCGGGTGCGTCCTCCACATTGACGCCGGGGGAGAGGAGGGCGATTATCTGGCCGACATTTGTCGGATGGGGTGCCTTGGAGAGCCCTCAAGCCTCGCTCGGGACTTACACGGGGCCTGCATCGAGGTGCAGGGACGGGCCCGGAAGTTGGTGCGGGCAGGTCTCCCGTGTCGGGAGCTGTTGGTTGAAGGGGAGCGCGCGGTCAGAGAGAATCGCTTCTGTTCCTATGGCAGATTCGTGGCCCACGGTATTGGCATGGTGTCCCACGAGCAGCCGGACATCTCGTCCAGTGATACGCGGCCGCTGGAGGCCGGCATGGTCCTCTCGATCGAGACGGACTTCATTCATCCGGACGTCGGCCACGTGAAGATCGAAGACGCCGTGGCCGTGACGGAAAACGGCTGCGAGGGACTCGGCGACCTAGGCCGCGACTGGCGCATCATCCCCGTGTAAGGAAATCCTGCCCCGTCTCCCTTCCCCAGAACCCCAACGGGTGAACCCCGTGTGCGTCTTGGGCTTCTTGTGGCGGCACGCCTCGGCTGATCCGCGTCATGCGACTCGGAATTCGCTGTGCCTTGCCCGCAAATACTGCTTGACCGGTGGCGTGACGTGCCTTAGCTTCCTCGTGCTTCGTAGCTCCTCCAATGATACGGTGCGATAGGCATGACCGGATACAAGCGCAACATCATTCTCGGCGGTTTCATGGCGACGGGGAAATCCTCCGTGGGGAGACGCCTGGCCATCGTGCTGGGGTATGACTTCCTCGACCTGGATACGCTGATCGCGGCGGAAACCGGCATGCCGATCTCTCAGATCTTCGCCACCCAAGGAGAAGCCGCGTTCCGGACGCTCGAAACCCGCATGGTGGAGCGGGTCGCGGGTCGAACGGGTTGCGTCGTGGCCACCGGGGGCGGCACGATCGTGAATCCGCGTAACCTGGTGGCGCTGAAACGAAGCGGGGTTGTCGTCGCGTTGACGGCGGATCCCGACACGATCCTGGCGCGGATCGGACCGACGGAGGATCGGCCGATGCTCTGGGGGGCGGACAAGCGGGAACGGGTCCGGCTGCTCTTGGAACAGCGAGCCGACGCGTACGCCAAAGCCGATCTGATCGTGGATGCCTCGGCCCACACCATCGATCACGTGGTGAATCATATCCTGGACTTCTTGACCCTGCATCACGTGATCGCACAACGGACAACCGTCAACCTTCCATCCATGGCCGAGAGCTTCCGCATCGCACTCGGACCGCGGTCCCACGAGGTGATCATCGGCCCCGGATTACTGGGCGAAGTCGGGAGACTGGTCAAGGACTTGGGTCTGGCTCGCACCGGGATCTTGTTGACCAATCCCGACGATAATCGGTTGTTTGGCGAGCGTGTGGCTCGGTCTCTCGCGGATGCCGGCTTCAGCGTCAGATGCGTCGAGCTCGCGGAGCGGGAAGACGCCAAAGGACTCGAGACGCTCGGCTCGCTGTATCGGCAGATGGCGGCGCAGCGACTGGAGCGGCGGTCGCCGGTTTTCGCGCTGGGCGGCGTGGTGACCGGAGAGATTGCCGGGTTCGCCGCCGCCACGTATCTGCGAGGCCTTCCGCTCATCCAGATCCCTACCTCGCCCATCGCGCAAGTGGATACCAGCATTGGCGGCAAGGTCGCCGTGAATCTTCCCGAGGGGAAGAATCTGGTCGGCGCCTTCTACCAGCCGCGCCAGGTGATCACCGACGTTGAGGCCTTGGCCTCTCTCCCGATCCGGGACTTCCGTGCCGGGTTGGCAGAGGTGGTGAAGATCGCGGCGATCCGCGACCGGGACCTTTTCGAATACCTCGAGAAGAACGTTGAAGAAGTGCTATCGCAGGACCTGCGAGCGTTGGTCCGTTTCGTGCGGCGCGCCTGCGAGATCAAGGCCTCGATCGTGGAAGCGGACGAGTGGGAGACCGATGTCCGATCGATCCTCAATTTCGGCCATACGGTCGGGCACGCGGTGGAGGCAGCGACGGGATACCGCGGGCCGAACCATGGTGAGGCCGTGGCCATGGGAATGGTGGTCGCCGCCACCATCGCCGTCCGACGGAAGATATGCCCCGCCGACGCGCTGGATCGCCTGAAAAACCTACTGCAGGCGTTCGGTCTCCCTACCGGTCTCCTGGTCGATGCCGCGGATGTTCTTCGCTTCGTGCGATATGACAAGAAGATCCAGGACCGTCAGCTCCGGTTTGTCTTACTTCAGGGCATCGGGGAGTCGGTGGTCACGTCGCTCGAATCGCCAGACGAGCTGGAGGAGGCGCTGAAGGCATGCGCCTGACCCGATAGGATGGCTGCAAGAGACAGTGGACGCTAGTCAGGAGGCGAACTGATCCCTATGGATGCGGTGCGCGTGAACCTCAAAGGTCGAGGATACGAAATCCTTGTGGGGCCGGACCTGCTTCGCCAGTCCGGCGACATGATCCGGCCGCTGGCGCTCGGGCGACACCTCGCGCTCGTCACGCACCCGGTTTTGGCGGAAACCCACGGGTACGCCCCGGCGCTGGCCGCCTCGCTGCGGGAGGTTGGCCACGAGGTGAGCCTCGTCACGGTCCCCCCCGGCGAGGAGAGCAAATCCCTGGATCAGGCGGCTCGCCTGTGTCGGGAGTTGGTGCGTGTCGGGCTGGACCGCGGCTCCGCTATTCTCGCGCTCGGTGGCGGAGTGATCGGAGACCTCGCCGGGTTCGTTGCCGCCACACTTTTTCGGGGCATTTCGTTCATCAATCTCCCAACCACGCTCCTGGCGCAGGTGGACAGCAGCATCGGGGGAAAGACAGGCGTAAACCTCCCCGAGGGAAAGAACTTGGTCGGCACGTTCTATCAGCCGCGATTGGTCCTGGCAGACGTGCTGACGTTGAAAACGCTCCCGCCGCGGGAGTTTCGTTCGGGATTGGCGGAAGTCGTCAAGCACGCCATGATCGCGGATGCGGAGCTTTTCGGCACGCTGGAGCGAGATACCGATCGGGTACTGGCTCGGAATGCGGAGGTCCTTCAAGGCATCGTGGCGAAGAACTGCGCCATCAAGGCTCGGATCGTGGAGCAGGACGAGCGCGAGACGGGAGTCCGCGCGGTCCTGAATTTCGGGCATACCGTCGGCCATGCGGTCGAGGCGGCACTCGGCTATGGGGTGGTCACGCACGGCGAAGCGGTGGCGTACGGGATGCTGGTCGCAACGGCGCTCTCGGTCCGGCGGGGTCTGTGCACGCGCTCGGATGCCGCTCGGCTGGCAGCGCTCCTGCGCCGGTTCGCCCTCGTCCCGGCTGCGCCGCCGTCGCCGGAACTCCTTGAAACATATATGGTTAGAGACAAGAAGACGCGCGACGGGGTGCTGCAATTCGTGTTGACACCTGGAGTGGGAAGTGTTACCGTCGCGCCGGTTTCCGACCGGAACGATCTCCGGGAAGCCCTCCATAACTGGCAGGCGTACGTCTAGGTTCCGCGAACACAGAAGACAGGCGATTCGAGACTCCGCGCCGGAGAGTGCGGGCGCCCGGATCCTCTCGGTGGTGTTTTTCGCGAACGGCGCACGGATGAGCCTCGAACGCCTGTAGGAGTCTGTCGTGATCCCGAATGGAGATGCGCGTCCGGCGGTGGATCCGAGCGAGTCCTCGTTCGTTCGCCTGGCCGAAGCCTACCGCCGAGAAGGACTGCTCGAAGATGCGATTCGTATCTGCCGAGAAGGGCTGACCCGGTTTCCGACCACGCTGCGCGGACGGATTCTCCTGGGGCAGATCCTACTCGAGCAGGGGGAGACCCCGGAGGCCACGGCAGAGTTCGACCGTGTGGAGCGCGAGTCTTCCGGGAATCCCGAGATCCTCGTGCTCCTCCGCGAGGCGCGCCCCCCGGTTGCCCCGCAGCGCGTCGATGATGTCGGATCGCTCGAAACGGCCGGTCCGCTCGAGGGCGCGCCCGAAACCGGGTACGCCGCAGCCCGCGAGGCGGG
>Ga0316616_100000341_pt1 | contig 14123 bp, 12 predicted proteins | sample OWC_Aug_M1_C1_D1_FD_207660 | JGI IMG/M metagenome (GOLD analysis project Ga0316616, IMG submission 207660) | Wetland soil microbial communities from Old Woman Creek delta, Ohio, United States - OWC_Aug_M1_C1_D1_B | ecosystem: Environmental > Terrestrial > Soil > Wetlands | place: USA: Ohio... | reverse complement strand
TGGACGATGCGCAGCAGTTGCAGCCTGGCGGCGGGCTGCACGGCGTCCGGGAGCCCCGCCTCGGGCACGCTCCACGCGAGACGCACGCCGGCGGCAGCGAAGCGCGGCTCCATCCGGTAGCGGAGCGCGCCCAAGGCGGCGAGAAAGCTGTCGGGCTCGCCGGCGAGCGAGTCGATCGCCAGCCGCATGTCGTCGAGGCACTCGCGCAGCAGCGCCGCGACCTCGCGCGGTCCCGCTGCGCCGCGCTCGACCATGCTGAGCGACGACACGAGCTGCGAGCCGAGACCGTCATGCATGTCCTGCAGGATCCGGTCGCGCTCCGCTGCGACCGCCTGGCGCCGCTCGAACTCGGCGAGGCGCGAGAAGTTGGCAGCGAGCTCGGCCTCCTTTTCGCGGATGCGCCGCTCCAGCTCGACGTTGACGTTCTCGGCGATGGCGAGCGTCCCGACGAAGCGATGCGTCATCGCCCACGCCATCGCGAGCAGCATGATCGGCACGCCGAGATGGAGGGCGAAAGGGCGGCCGAATGTGATCACGCCGCGGTCGAGAAGAAAGTCGTGGAAGGCGAGCGCGAGTGCGAACGCGGCGGCTGCAACCACCGCGACCTGCTCGGTGCGGCGCTCGCGCAGCGCCGCTGCGGCGAGGACCGCAAGCGCCGCGGGAATGATGGCGAGAAAACTCCCAACCCACCACGCGGCGAGCGCCGGGTCGACGGCGCGACCGAGGACGACGAGCGCGACCGGACCGGCGATGCCGTACGCAACCAGCGCCGTCTCGGCGCGCGGCCAACGCTTTCCGGCGAGGCGGAGGAAGAAGAGCGAGATGAAGACGAGGACGGCCCCCGTGGTCGCGTAGTAGTAGGCGCGCCAGTAGATCCAGAGATCGGCGGGCACCGCCTCGACCACGAACGTGACGCTCCTGAGCGCCCACGCGACCGCGGCGGCACCGAACAGCCCGTACTCCACTTCCTTGCGCCTGCGCCACCACACGAGCAGCATGAAGCCGCCGGCGAGACAGCCGAAGACGGTGGAAAGTTGCGCCGCCGTGATCTGCCAGAAGAACCGCTCCTCGTAGATCGGCCGCAGGGCGCGATCGGGTCCGGTCAGGACCTGGCCGAGCCCGGTGACCCGCTCCCAGCAAAGGCCGCGGATATGCACGACGTTGCCGCCGTCCCGGAGCATCGCGTCGGGAAGCGCGATGAGATGCGGGCGCATCCACCGGACGTACGAGCTCGGCGCGGGCGACTCGAGGGTCGCGAGGAGGTTTCCGTTCACGAAGACCCTCGTGGCGCAGTCGAGTCGCTGCATGTAGAGCATCAGCGGCGTGCCGCTCGCGTCGCGGCCCTGTTCGGGAAGGGCGAGCCGATACCAGAGGACCGCGGGCTCCGTCGCGCCCTCGCGCACCACTCGGTCGGGAAGCCGGCGCGGCGCCCACGGCGCGTCGTCGGGCGGCGGGGTCTCGCTCGCCGACTCGACGCACTGCGCCTGCGTGATCTCGCGCACCGCATCGCTCGCGGCCAGCGCGCTCGCCGCCGCACCGACGGCAAGCCAGGCGCCCAGGACGCAGGCGCCTCGCGCCAGCGCGCGCAGGCCGAATCTCAGCCCGCGATGGAGGCCCTGGATCACGGCGCTCCCTGCGAAAAGCGGAGCCCCGCTAGCAGGCTGTTGAGAGTCGGCTTCCCGGCGCGAGGGTCGGGACAATCGCGAGAATGCGCCGGAGGGGATCTGAGTTTCAACAGGCACTGGAATAGGGGGCCGGGGGGATGGGTCCCCCGTTCTTCAACACCCCGTTAAAGGCGGATGATCCCGAGCCGGCTCGCCTCATAGACGGCCTCGCTGCGCGAATGGACGGCGAGCTTGCGGTAGATGTTCTTCACATGCGAGGGGATGGTCTGCTCCGAGGTGCCGAGGAGCCGGGCGATCTCGCCGAAGCTGAAGCCCTTGGCGACGAGCTGCAGCACCTCGGCCTCGCGCGGGCTCAGGAGGCGGGGCGGCTCGGCATCGGCGGCAGGCGCGGGGCGCAGGCGCTGGAGCAGCCGGCGTGCGATGAGCGGACTGATCGGCGAGCCGCCGTTGCGAAGCTCGCGCAAGCGCGCAACGAGCTCGTCAGGTGTCACGTCCTTCAGCAGGTACCCGGTCGCGCCGCATTCGATGCTGCGCACGACGTGCGGATCGTCACCGAGGACGGTCACCACCACGACGTCGGCCTCGGGCCGGCGGCGCCTTACGGCGGCGATGACCACCGTGCCATCGGCATCCGGGAGGCCGAGGTCCACGAGATAGACGTCGGCGGCGACCTGCTCGAGAGCCTCCAGCGCGTCCGATGCGGTCGATGCCGTCCCGACCAAGCGGAGGTCGGGCTGCGAGGCGATCGCCCCGGCGAGCCGCCGGGCGAACTCGGGATCGTCCTCGACCAGGAAGACGTCGATGGGCCGGTCCGATGCCATGTCGTCTCGCGCTCCCTCGCCTGAAGTGCCAACTGCACGAGTATCACGCGCACGCCTCGCCCGCGATACCCCGAACCCGGGATGGCGCCGCTGCGTCGTTTCACGGGCATCATAACGGATGGTTCCACGAGGACGGAGGACGCCATGACGGTCGAGGAACTCATCCGCCGCGCCCGATCGGCGCTCGGGCAGGGCATCCGGTACGAGCTCGGCGCGGGTCTCGACCCGGACGACCCGATGCCGGGCGGAACCGCGAAGGCGTGCGACTGCTCCGGCTTCGTGCTCTGGGCGCTGCGCGAGCCGCGCCGCTTCGGGCAGGGTGTGAACGCCCCGTGGATCGACACGTCCTGGATGTGGAACGAAACCGAGAAGCGCAAGACGCTCTTTCTCACCGAGCGCACGCCGCGGCCCGGCTGCCTCGTCGTTTATCCCGATGACGTGATCGCTGCGCAGGGACACGTCGCGCTCGTCACCGAGGTCGAAGACGGCGCCGTGCGCCGGATCATCCACTGCTCGAGCGTCAACGCCAGACTCGAGGGCAAGGCGATTCTCGAAACGGAGCCACCGCAGCCGAGCGATGCGGCACCGCCCGACCTGGCCGTGGTGAAGCGACTCGTCGAGCGCGCGTCGCAGCCCGGAGACTCGACGCCGCGTCCAGAGGAGGCGCCGCTTCTGGCGCGCGCGACCCGCGGCCTCGCGTGGTTCGGCTGGATTCCGCCGGAGAAGCTGAAGTTCGTCTGGCGGGTCGGGCTCGAGGGCTGACGACCGCGCCCGTGCCGGGCGGTATCCGGCGCCGAAAGCGGCGCTCTCAGCCAGCGGCGATCGATCACACCGCGAGCAGTTGACGGATCCCGTCGCGCTCCATGTCGGCGCCGGCGCCGCTGCGAATGATCTCGCCGCGCTCCATGAGGAGGTACTGGTCGGCGAGGGAGCGGGCGAAGTCGTAGTACTGCTCGACGAGCAGGATTGCCATGTCGCCGCGCGCCGCGAGCGCGCGGATGGCGCGCTCGATGTCCTTGATGATCGACGGCTGGATGCCCTCGGTCGGCTCGTCGAGGATGAGGAGCTTCGGGCCGGGCGCGAGCGCGCGGCCGATGGCGAGCTGCTGCTGCTGGCCGCCGGAGAGGTCGCCGCCGCGGCGGCCGAGCATCTGCTTCAGCACCGGGAACATCGCGAAGATCTCGTCCGAGAGCCGCGTCCCCGCCGGGCGCGTCGCGAGGCCCATTTGCAGGTTCTCGGAGACGGTGAGGCGCGGAAAGATCTCGCGGCCCTGCGGCACGTAGCCCATGCCGGCGCGCACGCGCGCGTAGGGCGGCGCGGCGGTGAGGTCGCCGCCGTCGAACGTGATCGAACCCGTCGCCGCTGGCAGGAGCCCCATCAGACATTTCAGGAGCGTGGTCTTGCCCACGCCGTTCCGGCCGAGCAGCGTCGTCACCTTGCCGGCCGGCGCCTCGAACGAGACGTCGCGCAGGATGTGGCTGCCGCCGTAGTACTGGTTGAGGCCGGAGACGGTGAGCATGGGCACAAAGGCAGGATTGAGGATCTAGGATTGAGGATTGAGAGCGGCTTCACGCTTGGCTGCTACGTCGGCCGAGGGCAAAGATATCGTCTGCTCCGAACATGGGCGCGTTGTGGTCTCGCTGGTTACGCCCCCGGGTCTCATTTCTCGATCCTCGGCGCGCTAGCGCCCCAGGTAAACCTCGATGACCTTCGGGTCCTGCTGGACTTCGTCGAGGGGACCTTCGGCAATGACGTGGCCTTCGTCGAGCACGGTCACCTTGCGCGCGATCTTCGCGATGAACGCCATGTCGTGCTCGACGACCACCAGCGTGTGCTTGCCCGCAAGCTCGAGGAAGAGCTCGGCGGTGCGCTCGGTCTCGTCATCGGTCATGCCGGCGACGGGCTCGTCCAGCAGCAGCAGCTTCGGTTGCTGCATCAGCAGCACGGCGATTTCGAGCCACTGCTTCTCGCCGTGCGAGAGGAGCCCCGCGAGCCGGTCGGCGCGGTCCTGCAGCCGGATCATGCGCAGCATGTCGTCGATGCGGTCGCGCTCGTCGCCCGCGAGCTTCGCGAACAGGGTGCGCCGCACGCGGCGATCGCCCTTCATCGCCAGCTCGAGGTTCTCGAACACCGTGTGGTCGGCGAAGATGGTTGGCTTCTGGAACTTGCGGCCGATGCCCGCGTTCGCGATCCCGCTCTCGCTCATGCGGGTGAGGTCGAGCGTCTGCCCGAAGAACGCCTTGCCGGAATCGGGGCGCGTCTTGCCGGTGACGACGTCCATCATCGTGGTCTTGCCCGCGCCGTTCGGTCCAATCACGCAGCGCAACTCGCCTGCATCGATGGAGAGAGACAGCTTGTTGAGCGCCTTGAACCCGTCGAAGCTGACCGAGATGTCATCGAGATACAGGATGATCCGGTGCGAGAGGTCGAGCTCGCCGGTGACGACGTGGCCCAGCGCGGCCGGCCCGCTATCCGCGAGGTCGCCGGTGCGCGAGGTCGCGACCGACGGCGTCATGCCGGCTTCCCTACGCCGCGCTCGGCGCTCACGGCTGCGGCTCGCTCCGTCGTCGGCGACGCCGGAGCGGGCGCTCCCGGCGCCGCCGCTTTCGGCTTCGCACGCGCGCGCCCGCGCAAGCGCTTCGCGAGGCCGACCACGCCCTCGGGCATGAAGAGCGTCACCAGCACGAAGAGCAGGCCGAGCACGTAGAGCCAGTATTCGGGCAGCCAGACGGTGAATACGCTCTTCGCGCCATTGACGAGGAACGCGCCCAGCACGGGGCCGACGATCGTTCCGCGCCCGCCCACCGCCACCCAGATCACCATCTCGATCGAGTTCGCGGGCGACATCTCGCTCGGGTTGATGATGCCGACCTGGGGCACGTAGAGCGCGCCCGCGATCCCCGCGAGCACGGCCGAGAGCGTCCAGGCGAAGAGCTTGTACCAGAGCGGGTCGTAGCCGCAGAACATCACGCGGCTCTCGGCGTCGCGAATCGCGGTGAGCACGTGGCCGTAGCGCGACGTCACCAGCCACCGCACGAGCAGGATGGAGCCGAGAAGCGCCGCGCCGCTCGCGACGAAGAGCGCCATGCGCGTCTCCGGCGTCGCGATCGGGATGCCGAAGATGCGCTTGAAGTCGGTGAAGCCGTTGTTGCCGCCGAAGCCGGTCTCGTTCCTGAAGAAGAGCAGCATCGCGGCGTAGGTGAGCGCCTGCGTGATGATCGAGAAATAGACGCCCTTGATGCGCGAGCGGAACGCGAAGTAGCCGAACACGAAGGCGAGCAGGCCCGGCACCAGCACCACGAGAAGCGCCTGCGCGATGAAGCTATTCGAGAGCACCCAGTGCCACGGAAATTCCTTCCAGTCGAGGAAGACCATGAAGTCCGGCATGTCGACCTTGTACTGGCCGTCGGCGCCGATCTGGCGCATGAGATACATGCCGAGCGCGTAGCCGCCGAGCGCGAAGAAGAGGCCGTGGCCGAGCGAGAGGATGCCGCCGAAGCCCCACACGAGATCGAGCGCAACCGCGACCATCGCGTAGCAGAGCATCTTGCCGATCAGCGTCACGGTGTAGTCGGAGACGTGAAAGGCGCTGCCTTCCGGCACGACGAGGTTCGCGAGCGGAAAGAGCACGAAGAGGGCCAAGGCGGCGATGCCGAACCCGGTCCACCCCTTGGGGCCGTAGAGCCGACCCAGGAGAGTCGTGTCGTGCATCGTCATCGTCTCGCCGGGTGGCTCATGCTTCGACCGCCCGGCCCTTCAGGGCGAACAAGCCCTGCGGCCGCTTCTGGATGAAGACGATGATCAGCACGAGCACGGTGATTTTCGCGAGCACCGCGCCCGACCAGCCTTCGAGCATCTTGTTCACCAGGCCGAGTCCGAGACCGGCGTAGACCGTGCCCGCGAGCTGTCCGACGCCGCCGACCACGACCACCATGAACGAGTCGACGATGTAGCCCTGGCCGAGATCCGGGCCGACGTTGCCGATCTGCGAGAGTGCCGCGCCCGCGAGCCCGGCGATGCCGGCGCCGAGTGCGAAGGCCCATGCATCGATGCGTCCGGTCGGCACGCCGACGCAGCTCGCCATCGGCCGGTTCTGCGTCACGGCGCGCACGAAGAGCCCGAGGCGCGTCTTGTTGAGCAGCACCCAGATCAGCCCGAGCACCGCGAACGCGAACGCGATGATCACGATCCGGCTCCACGGAAACACGAGATTCGGCAGCACCTGGATCCCGCCCGACATCCACGCGGGGTTCTCAACCTGCACGTTCTGCGCGCCGAAGAGCGTGCGGATCGCCTGGATGAGGATCAGGCTGATGCCCCAGGTCGCGAGCAGCGTTTCGAGCGGACGGCCGTAGAGCCAGCGGATGACGGTGCGCTCGAGCACGAGCCCGGTGAGCGCCGATGCGGCGAACGCGACGGGAATGGCGGCGACGAGATACCAGTCGAACGCGCCTGGTGCATACGTCCGGAACAGGTTCTGCACGACATAGGTCGCGTAGGCGCCGATCATGATCAGCTCGCCGTGCGCCATGTTGATGACGCCCATCAGGCCATAGGTGATCGCAAGACCAAGCGCGGCGAGCATGAGAATGCTGCCGAGGCTCACGCCGGTGAAGAGCAGCCCCAGCCGCTCGCCCCAGGCGAGGCGCTCGTCGACGGCGCGCAGGCTGCGGCCCGCCTCGGCCCGCACGTCGGCATCCGGCTCCTTGAACTCGCCGCCCGGGCCGCGCTCCAGAAGCGCGACGAGCAGTGTCTTTGCCGAGCCGCTGTTGCTCACCCCGAGCGTGCGCACTGCAGCGAGGCGCTTCTCGCGGTCCGGGCTCGCAAGCTCGAGCGAGGCTTTCGAGAACTCGAGCAGCGACTTCACCTCGGGATCGGCTTCCTTTTCGACCGCTTTCTGGATGAGGGGGAGCGCCGACTCGTCGGCGGAGCTCGCCAGCTCCTTCGCCGCGGCAAGACGAACCGCACGGTCCGGCGAAACCAGCTTCAGCGACGCGAGCGCGCCGCCGATCTCCCGGCGCAGCCGGTTGTTCGCGATCACGTCCTCGCGCTCGGCCGGCAGCGGCGTCACGCCCTCGCCGGTGACGGCGTCGGTGGCGGCATCGCCCTTCACCACGAGCACGCGCTTGCCTGTGGTCTGGACCTCACCGTCGGAAAGCGCCTGAAGGAACGGCGCCGCCCGCGGATCACCCTCGGCGATCAGCGCGCGCAGCGCGACCGAGCGCTCCTCGGCGTCGCCGAACGCGAGCTTCTCGACCGCCGCTGCGTCGAGGGCCGCAGCCGGTCGCGCGAGCAACAGCGCGACGCAGGCGAGAACGAAGGCAAGGGCTCTCATGTTGATGGTCTTGATTGGCGGCATCGATCAGCCACGGATGGTCACGGTCGCGGCGTGCCTGCGGAACGGCGCGCATGCTCGTGCGGTTCGCGTCGCGGCACGCATCGCGATCGGCAAGCCGCGCCTCGCGGACGAACGGTGTGTGGCCGCTGCGTCCGTGTGGCCATTCGTGGCGAATCGGGGTGAGACGGGCAGGCGGACGGCCGCACCGGCCGCCCGCCTGTGTTCGCTTACTTCTTGCCCGTCAGCTCGGGCTCGTCCTTTTTCTTGTCGTTGCCGGGAATGAACGGGCTCCACGGCTGCGCGCGCACCGGGCCAGGCGTCTTCCAGACGACGTTGAACTGGCCGTTCGGCTGGACTTCGCCGATGAACACGGGCTTCCAGAGATGGTGGTTCTTCTCGTCCATCTTCACGGTGAAGCCGTCAGGCGCCTTGAAGGTCTGGCCGGCCATGGCCGCGATCACCTTGTCGGGATCGAAGCTCTTCGCCTTCTCGACGGCCTGCTTCCACATGTAGACGCCGATGTAGGTGGCTTCCATCGGATCGTTGGTGAGCGGCTTGTCGGCGCCGGGCAGCTTCTTCGCCTTGGCGTAGTCGGCCCACTTCTTCTTGAACGCGTCGTTCTCGGGGTTCTTGAGCGACATGAAGTAGTTCCACGCCGCGAGGTGGCCGACGAGCGGCTTGGTGTCGACGCCGCGCAGCTCCTCCTCACCCACGGAGAACGCGACCACCGGGACGTCGGTCGCCTTCAGGCCCTGGTTGCCGAGCTCCTTGTAGAACGGCACGTTCGAGTCGCCGTTGATGGTCGAGATCACGGCCGTCTTCTTGCCCTCGGCCGAGAACTTCTTGATCTTGGCGATGATCGTCTGGTAATCCGAGTGACCGAACGGCGTGTACTCCTCCATGATGTCGGACTCGGGAATGCCCTTCGACTTCAGGAACGCGCGGAGGATCTTGTTGGTCGTGCGCGGGTACACGTAGTCGGTGCCGAGCAGCACGAAGCGCTTCGCGCCGCCGCCTTCCTTGCTCATCAGGTACTCGACGGCGGGAATGGCCTGCTGGTTCGGCGCGGCGCCGGTGTAGAACACGTTCTTCGAGAGCTCTTCGCCCTCGTACTGCACCGGGTAGAAGAGAACGCCGTTCAGCTCCTCGAACACGGGCAGCACCGACTTGCGCGAGACCGAGGTCCAGCAACCGAACACGGCTGCGACCTTGTCCTGCGTGAGGAGCTGGCGCGCCTTCTCCGCGAAGAGCGGCCAGTTCGACGCCGGGTCGACGACGACCGGCTCGATCTTGTAGCCCATCACCCCGCCCGAGGCGTTGATCTCGTCGATCGCCATCAGTGCGACGTCCTTGAGGACGGTCTCGCTGATCGCCATCGTGCCGGAGAGCGAATGCAGCACGCCGACCTTCACGGTCTTCTGCTGCGCGTAGAGGCTCGTCGAGCCGAGGCCGGCCACCGCGACGGACGCGGCGAGGGCCAGTGATTTCACAAACGAACGGCGCTTCATCGGTAGTTACCCCCTGGGGAAAGAAAGCCGTCGCCGCGACGGTGGAGCAAGGCGACTGTCCGCAATGCAGCAATAGCCGTGCCACGCGCCGAATCTTTCTACAGAGGCTTGATTCGATGAGAGATGTGTCGCGCGGAGCGCACCGCACGATCGGTGCGTGAGCGGCATGGGCCCGTTGCGACGATAGAGCGTGGTGCACCGCTACGGAGCGGAGGCACCGGATCGGTGCGCGCCGAAAGATGCCGGCGCCGAGAGAGACGCCGCGGTTACTTCCGCGCGAGCCGGCGCACGACGAGGCCGTTGACGATGCGCATGATCGTGCGCGGATACTGGTTGAGGCTCGTCATCATCTTCACCATCGCGCCGGGGACGCGGACCACCTCGCCGGCCATGCACGCGCGAAACGCGTCGCGCGCCACCTCGCCCTCGTCGTACACGAAGAGGTCGGGCACCGACGCGGCGAGGTCGCTCTTCTTTCGCGCGCTTCTCACCCCTTCGGTCTCGGTGATACCCGGGCAAACGGCGGTGACGGTGACGCCGGTGCCCTTCAGCTCCTCAGCGAGGCCCTCGGTCAGCGACAGCACGAACGCCTTCGTGCCGGCGTAGAGCGAGAGGTACGGCACGGCCTGGAACGCGGCGATCGACGCGATGTTGAGGATCCGTCCCGCGCCGCGTGCGGTCATCTGCGGCAGGAACAGGTGCGTGAGCTCGGCGAGCGACGCGACGTTCAGCTGGACCATCTGCCGAACGCGCTCGGGCTTCATGTCGGCGAATGCGCCCATCTCGTAGAAGCCGGCGTTGTTGACGAGCACGTCGATCCGCTCGTTCGCAAGCGTCCTCGCGATCTCCCGCGCCGCGGTGGGCTTGAGCAGATCCTTCGACAGCACGATGCTGCGCGTGCCATGCCGGCGCTTGAGCTCCGCCGCGAGCGCCTTCATCGGCGCTTCGCGACGCGCGACCAGCACGAGATCGAAGCCTTCCGCCGCGAAGAGCGGCGCGAGCGCCGCGCCGATGCCCGCCGAGGCGCCCGTGATCAGCACCGTGCCCTTCCGTGGTTTCGCCATGTCACCCCTCCCCGATCGATTGCCCGAAACGCTTCACCGCAACGACGCGAACGCCGCGAAACGCTGCGACGGGGCGGTGCCCGGCGTCCCTCGGTGCCGGCCGTCTCCCCTGCAGTGGCCCATCCGTCTGCGCGCCACCCCGATCCCTTTGCGGTCCTTCGCGTCCTTTGCACCTTTGCGTTGAACGGGTGCCGCTCAATACGACCTCGGCAGCCCCAGCACGTGCTCCGCGAGGTACGACAGGATCAGGTTCGTCGAAATCGGCGCCACCTGGTAGAGGCGCGTCTCGCGAAACTTCCGCTCCACGTCGTAGTCCTCGGCGAACCCGAAGCCGCCGTGCGTCTGCACGCACATGTCCGCAGCCTGCCACGAGGCATCCGCAGCGAGCAGCTTCGCCATGTTCGCCTGCGGGCCGCAGGGCTCGCCGCGCTCGTACGTCGTCGCGGCGCGCTCGACCATCAGGGCCGCGGCCTCGGTCGCGGCGTAGGCCCTCGCGATGGGGAACTGCACGCCCTGGTTCTGGCCGATCGGTCTGCCGAACACTTCGCGCGCTTTGGCGTACTCGGTGGCGCGCGCGATGAACCAGCGCGCATCGCCGATGCATTCGGCGGCGATCAGGATGCGCTCCGCATTCATGCCGTCGAGGATGTAACGAAAGCCTTTGCCTTCCTCGCCGATCAGGTTCGCGGCCGGCACCTCGAGAGCGTCGAAGAACACCTCGGTCGCCGCGTGGTTCATCATCGTCCGCAGCGGCCGGATAGTGAGCCCCCGACCCTGCGCCTCGCGCATGTCGACGAGAAACACCGAAAGCCCCTCGGTCTTCTTCGCGACCTCGGAGCGCGGCGCGGTGCGGGCGAAGAGAAGCATCAGGTCCGAGTGCTCCGCGCGCGAGGTCCAGACCTTCTGGCCGTCGACGACGTACACGTCGCCGCGGCGCACTGCCGTCGTGCGAATCGAAGTCGTGTCGGTGCCCGCAGTCGGCTCCGTCACGCCGAACGCCTGCAGGCGCAGCTCGCCGCTCGCGATCTTCGGCAGGTAGGCGCGCTTCTGCGCGTCCGACCCGTGGCGGAGCAGGGTGCCCATGATGTACATCTGCGCGTGGCAGGCGGCGCCGTTGCCGCCCGATCGGTGCACCTCTTCGAGGATGGCAGCGGCGGCCGAGAGCCCGAGTCCGCTGCCGCCGTAGGCTTCCGGAACGAGGCAGGCGAGCCAGCCCGCCTCGGTGAGGGCGCGCACGAACTCGGTCGGATAGCGGCGCTCCCGATCGAGCGCGCGCCAGTACTCGCCCGGAAAGCCCGCGCAGAGCTTCGCGACGGCCTCGCGGATCGCGCCGAGATCGGTTTCGGACATGGCGAGAGAAGGCTACACGAAGGCCGGCCCGTTCCGCAGCACCGGCGGCCGCGACGCGCTATCCTCGCGCCTCGACTTCAGGACTACAACGAAACCGCAAAAGCGCAAAGAGCGCAAAGGTTCGCGAAAGGAGGGATTCCGGGGCACCGTCGTGACGGTGACATGTCGCGCTGCCGGACGGCCCCGCTTCCCTTTGCGCTACTTCGCGGCCTTTGCGACTTTGCGGTTCTCGTCCTTCCGCATCGGAGCGCGCATGAGCTACGCCATTCCCGCCTGGGACATTCCCTCACTCGCCGTGGTCGGTTCTGCCGCGCGGTTTCCGGTTCGCCGCATCTTCTGCGTCGGCCGCAATTACGTCGAGCATCAGAAGGAGATGGGCGGCGACGGCCGCGAGCAGCCGTTCTTCTTCACCAAGAATCCGCACCACCTCGTGCCGAACGGCGGCGAGGTCCGCTACCCGCCGAAGACCGAGAACTATCACTGGGAGACCGAGATGGTGGCGGTGCTCTCGTCGGGCGGGTTCCGCATCCCGATCGAGGAAGCGAACGATCACGTCTGGGGCTACGCGGTCGGGCTCGACATGACGCGGCGCGACCTGCAGCAATGGGGCAAGGACCACGGCCGTCCGTGGAGCTTCGGCAAGGATTTCGACCAGGCCGCCCCGGTGGGTCCGGTGATGCCGGCCGCGAAAATCGGCCACCCCACGAAGGGCCGCATCTGGCTCGAGGTGAACGGCGAGAAGCGGCAGGACGCCGACATCTCGATGATGATCTGGTCGATTCCCGAGCAGATCGCTTTCCTTTCGCAGTACTACACGCTCGAAGCGGGCGACCTCATCATGACCGGCACGCCCGCGGGCGTCGGCCGTGCGAAACCGGGCGACGCGCTCGTCGCCGGCATCGACGGGCTCGGCACGCTTGCGGTGAAGATCCTGCCGCCGCTGTAGCCTCTGCAAGCGCGCCAATCAGGAACGGCGGACCGCGCCGGAGTGACGCCGTGAGCTTTGTCTCCCGCTATCCCGTCACCATCGAGTGGGGCGACTGCGACCCGGCCCGGATCGTGTTCTACCCCAACTACTTCGTGTGGTTCGACCGCGGCGCGCATCACCTCATGGACGCGCTCGGCCTCGGCCACGACGCGCTGATCGCGAAGTACGGCGTGGTCGGCGCGCCGATCGCCGAGGCCTCCGCCCGCTTCCTAGTCCCGAGCGAGTATCGGCAGACGCTCGTGATCGAGAGCTCCGTGGAGTCGTGCGAAGGCAGGCGATTCACCGTGCTCCACCGCGGCGTGCGCGACGGCACGCTTCTGCTCGAAGGCCGCGAGGTGCGCTTTCTCGGCGTGCCGCATCCCGAGCACAAGGGTCGGCTGCGCGCGATCCCGATTCCACCGGAGATCGTCGAGCGGTTCCGGGACGGGCCGAAGCCCTGATTCGATCGGGCGACGCGCTCGACGCAGCGCGTGGATGACGCCCCGACCGGGAAGCATCACGCCTCTCGCCCGAAAGCGCTTCGCCGTTCATTTCGTATGCGCGGCGCCGACCGAGGCGGCGCCGAGATACGCGTGCTGGATCTGCTCGGAGCCGAGCACCTCGCGCGCCGTGCCTTTGAGCACCACGCGGCCCCGCTCGAGCACGTAGGCGTCCTCCGCGATCGCAAGCGCTTTGCCGACGTTCTGCTCGACGAGCAGCACGGTCACGCCCGCGTCGCAGATGCGCCGCACCATCGCGAGCAGGTCCTCGACCATCTTCGGCGCGAGCCCGAGCGACGGCTCGTCGAGCACGAGCAGGCGCGGGCGGCTCATCAGCGCGCGGCCGACGGCGAGCATCTGCTGCTCGCCGCCGCTCATCGTTCCTGCGAGCTGCGCGCGGCGCTCGGCGAGCTTCGGGAAGGACGCGTACACCTCCTGCATGCGCGCCTCGCGCTCGCCCCGGCCGGCGAGATAGCCGCCGAGTTCCAGATTCTCGGCGACGGTCATGAGCGGAAAGAGCTGCCGTCCCTCGGGGACATGCGCGAGCCCGCGCTTCACCGCCGCGACCGGGGCCAGCGCCGGCAGGCTCGTGCCGTCGAGCGTGACCTCGCCCTCGCGCGCGATGAGCCCGGTAATCGCCTTGAGGAGCGTCGTCTTGCCCGCACCGTTCGGTCCCACCAGCGCCGTGAGCCTGCCCGCGGCGATATCGAGATCGATGCGGTCGAGCACGCGGATCGGCCCATAGCCCGCGGAGAGGCCGCGCACGGCGAGAGCCGCACTCATACGACGGCTTCGCCGAGATACGCCTCGACGACCTCCGGATCGCGCGCGACCGCATCCGGCGTGCCGTCGGCGATTTTCCGGCCTTGATGCAGAACGACGACGCGCTCGACGAGGCGCATCAGCACGCGCACGGCGTGCTCGATCCAGATGACCGAGAGGCCGAGCTC
>Ga0316616_100000340_pt1 | contig 14136 bp, 13 predicted proteins | sample OWC_Aug_M1_C1_D1_FD_207660 | JGI IMG/M metagenome (GOLD analysis project Ga0316616, IMG submission 207660) | Wetland soil microbial communities from Old Woman Creek delta, Ohio, United States - OWC_Aug_M1_C1_D1_B | ecosystem: Environmental > Terrestrial > Soil > Wetlands | place: USA: Ohio... | reverse complement strand
CGCATTCGCCATATCCCTGAGCGTGACAGTCATCGGATTGTTCCTCTCTGATCGTGTTTACTCATGATTCATATGCGGAGAATACACGTTCGATCTCCTCGAGAAGGGATGCGGGCCCAACTCCGAGGTGTTCGGCCACCTGCTCTCCTGGGGCGGACTCACCGAAGCGTTCCACACTCACAATCCTCGCTCGCGGTTTGCCGCAGATTGATTCCCAGCCCTGCGCGACACCGGCCTCAACGATCAAGAGCTTCGTGCCTGTTCCCAAGAGCTCGGCTCTAAACGCCTCTTCTTGTTTCAGGAAGCGTTCGCGTGAAACCATGGAGACGACTCTGATGCGCTCGGCAAACGGGGAGCGGGCAACGGCGTGAAGTGTCGAACTCACCTCCGATCCGGTTGCCACAATAACAAGCGCTGGACGCTGCGCGGCTTGCTTGACGATGTAGCCTCCTCGGGTGATTGTCTTTCGCCAGTCGGGATCGCACTTCGCATAGACAGGAACGGCTTGGCGAGTTAACGAAAGGGCAGTCGGTCCCTGCCGATGATTCAAGGCAATCTCCCAGGCCGCTTCCGTTTCCTCCGCATCTCCGGGTCTGAGGACCAGGAGGTTCGGCATGGCTCGAAGAGCCGCCAGGTGCTCTACGGGCTCGTGTGTTGGCCCATCTTCGCCATTCCAGATCGAGTCATAGGCGAGGACGTAAATCACGGGCAGACACATGAGCGCGGAGAGGCGCAGGGAAGGCCTCAGGTAGTCCGAGAAAGTCAGGAACGTAGAGCAGAACGGGCGCATTCCGTGAAGGGCCAAGCCATTGGCGATCGCCCCCATGGCGTGCTCGCGGACGCCGAAGTAGATCAATTTCCCCTTGGGATTGGTCCGCGCGAAATTGTCGCTGTAAGTCATGCCATGCAGGCAGGGCATGGTGAGGTCAGCGGAACCTCCGACAATCTCATCACATCGATCCAAGAGCGTCGAGACGATCTTCCCGCCCGCCGTGCGAGTGGCAACCATGTCGTCCGGCGAGTACTTCGGGAGATTCATGCCCGCGAGATCGTACGGCGGTCGGTACCCCCCGAAGACCTCTTGCCATTTCGTCAAGCGGTCGGGATTCTCCGCCCTCCACAACGTGAACTCCGCGAACCACGCGTCGTATGCCGCTTTCCACTCCCTGCTCCGCGTCCGGAAGAACTCGATGGCTTTTTCGGCGATGTGGAATTCCCGATCCGGGCTCACTCCCATGGCCTGCTTCATCTTCCGAAGCTCGTCTGCGCCGAGGGCGCCGGAATGGACCCGATGAGTGCCAGCAAAGGACGGTGAGCCCTTGCCCATGACTGACCGCACCTTGATCAGGGTTGGCCGGGTCGAATCGGCCTTGGCCTTCCGCACGCAGTCTCGGAGCTCCTCGAGATCGTAAGCACTACACGCAAAGGTTTGCCAGTTGCAGGCCGCGAACCGCGCCATTACGTCTTCGCTGAATGTGAGGCTGGTCGCTCCGTCGATCGAGACCTGATTGTCGTCGTAGAAGACGATGAGTTTTCCCAGGCCGAGATGACCCGCGAGCGATGCGGCTTCGTAAACAACCCCTTCCATCATGTCACCATCGCCAGCCAGAACATAGGTGTAATGATCGATGACGCTCCGAGTCGTCGTGTTGAACTGGGCCGCCAGCATACGTTCGGCGATCGCGATTCCCACCGCGTTGCCAAACCCTTGTCCGAGCGGTCCTGTGGTAGTCTCGATCCCCGGCGCCGCCCCATATTCCGGGTGTCCGGGCGTCTTCGAGTGCAGCGTCCTAAATCGCTTGAGGTCCTCAAGGCCAAGGTCATAGCCGGACAGGTGCAGCAAGGCGTACAGGAGCATCGACCCGTGGCCGGCGGACAGGATGAAACGGTCCCGATTCGCCCAGAGCGGGTCCTGCGGATAGTGACTCAACACTTCGCCGTAGAGAAAGCCGCCGAGTTCCGCGCATCCGAGCGGAAGACCCGGATGCCCAGAGCTTGCCTTCTCGATCGCGTCAACCGTCAACAACCGCACGGAAAGGCCAATGGCGTCAAAGGCGGATGCGTTCATAGTGAAAGCCGTTCCTCTCGTCATTCGTGTCCACGAACATCACCAGTTGGGCTTGCGCCTCCGGGTGAGGTCCCGCAGCCTCACCAGGAGGCGCCGACGATTATCGTTATCTCATGCTGATGATCTGCTCGATCACTCGTTTGGCCTTGTCGCCGTAGCGCTGATAGAAGACGTCGTACACGCCTTTCGTCGCCTCCCGGAACTCTCTCTCGTCGGGAGTGGTCACCTGCATGCCGTTCTTCTTGAGATCCTCGAGCAGGCTGTTCTCGGTGTCGGCGTCCAGCTTGACCTGGAACACCGAAGACTCCGCAACGTCCTTCAGGAGCAACTGTTGAAGGTCTGCGGGCAGCCGATTGAAGTAGCCATTGTTCATGTAGACATAGCCGCTGTTGTACTGGTGATTTGTTATTGCTAGGTACTTCTGGACCTCGTAGAACTTGCTGGTGTGGATGTTCTTGACCGGGTTTTCCTGTCCGTCGACGACTCCCTGTCTCAACGCTCCGTACAACTCCTTGAAGGACATCGGCGTGACCACGGCCCCCAACTGCTTGAAGGTCTCAATCATGGCCGGGATTTCCGGCGTGCGGATCTTCAAGCCCTTGAGGTCGGCCACTTTGTGAATCGGCCGGACATTGTTCGTAACTTGGCGGAAGCCCCCCTCATAGTATGTCAGGACCTTGATATTCTTGGCGTCCAGGGAACTGGCGAGTTCCTTGAATGCGGCACTGTCGTGAAATTTCCTGATGTGGTTCCGGTCCTTGAAGAGATATGGCACGTCCAACGCGGCAAACACTGGCTCGTAGATGGCGAGGAGGCCGCTCACGGTCATCTCCAGATTCCCGAGCGCCACCGATTCTTGCATCTCCCGCTCACCGCCCAATTGGCTGTTCGGGTAGATCTCGACCCGGAGTCTTCCCTGAGATGCCTTCTCGACCTGCTCCTTAAAGTGTTCGAGACCCTTCACGAAGGAGTGCGTTGGAGGGTGGCCCACACCCACTTTCATAACGAATGGAGAGGCGGCGTAAGCAACAGAAAATGCGACGCAGAACACACCAAGAATCATCGCGACGAGCAACACCTTCCTCATGGCGTTTTCCTCCCTTGCGGTTCCTGAATTGCGTGCATGACAGTCATGTTGTGCATCCGCTTCCATCCACCCAATTGCGCCCACACCACCTCCTTACCTATCCTCGTTTCTGCCTACTTCATGAAGAGGTTCGGCAACCAGAGCGAGATCGCCGGGATGTAGGTGACTAGTGCCAGCACCGCGATCAGCGGGATAATGAACGGTATCGAGGCCCTCCCAATAGTCCCAATGCTCAGGCCGCTGACTTTGCTCACGACGAAGAGGCTCATCCCGACCGGGGGCGTAACTACGCCGATCATCAGATTGAGGACCATGATGACGCCGAACTGAATGAGGTCCACATTCAGAGAAACCGCAATGGGAAGGAACAGCGGTGTCAGCAGGATGAGCAGGACGCCGTTCTCCATGAAACAACCCAGAATCAGCATCACGATGTTCAGCCACAACAGAATTAGAATCTTGTCCGTGGTGAGCTGCAAGATCCCGGCGACGAGAACGTTGGCCGCGCGTTCGATCAGGAGAATCCAGGAGAAGCTGGCGCTGGCGGACACAATAATCATAACAACCGCGGTCGTGACGGCCGTGTCGACGATGATCCGCGGCAAGTCCTTGATGTGGATCGTCCTGTAGATGAGAAAGCTCAGCACAAAGGCATAGACCGCCGCCACCGCTGAGGCCTCCGTGGGGGTGAAGACCCCGCTCATGATCCCGCCCATGATGATCAACGGGGTGAGGAGGCACAGGAACGCGTCGGCAAAGCTCTTCGCGATCTGCCGGAGGGTCGATCGTGGATCGCGTGGATAGTCGTTAAACAAGCTCAAAATGAAAATGGCGATCATCAGCGCAATGCCCATGAGCACCCCGGGCAAGAAGCCTGCCAGGAACAGCTTGCCGGGGGACACCTCAGCAATGGCGGCATAGATGAGCATGGGGATGGATGGCGGGATGATCGGGCCGATGGCCGACGATGCGCACGTAATGGCCGCCGAGAAGTCGCGTGGAAACCCTTGGTCATCCATCGCCTTGATCTCGACTTGGCCGAGGCCGCCGGCGTCGGCGACCGCAGACCCCGACATCCCGGCGAAGATCATACTTCCCACCACGTTCACGTGGCCAAGACCGCCCCGGATGTGGCCGAAAAGCGCGCGCGCGAACCAAAAGATCCGGTCGGTGATGCCGCCCTCGTTCATGAGGCTGCCTGCGAGCATGAAGAGAGGCACCGAGATCAGGACGTAGGAGTCGATTCCCGTAATCATGCGTTGCGCAACGGTTATCAGAGGGAATGCGGGGTGGAGGAACATCACGACGATCGAGGCAATCCCCAGGCAGACGGCGATCGGGACCCCCAGAATGGCCAGGATCGCGAAGCAGGAAATCAGTAAACCGATCATTCGGCTTCTCCCAAGTCGAGAGGCTTGCCGACAAGTCTGGACACGTCGCGGAGAATGAAGTAGGCGAAGTGGACCATCATCATTAGGCAACTCACTGGCAGCACGCCATACATCCATGCCTGCGAAATGCCCGAGGCGGGGAATATCGTCGGAAGGACATGGAGGAATAGCTCCATCCCTTTGACAATCAAGAAAAGGTAGAACGCTATCGAGACGAGAGTGATGGCGAGGTCGAAGGCTGGGCGCGCCTTCCCGAGCAGGTTATCGAAGAGTTCAAAGCGGATGTGGTTCTCTCGCTTAACGCAGATTGCCGCCCCCAGGAAGCACGTCCACAGGAAGGTAATCCTGGCAAACTCCTCGGACGAAACGATGGGTGTCCTGAAGACGAAACGAGTCATGACACCACCAAACACGATCAGAATGAAGGCAACCGCGATGGGGAACACGGCCCAGCGAGTAATTCTATCCGTCGTATCGCTCGCCCGTTTCAGGATCAGCGCCAGCCGCCTCATGCCGACGACCTCCTTTACCCAAACAACATCACCTGTCTCGCGATGACACGCCGTTCTCGTTCCACCCATGGAGGATTGGTGACGGCATCCTACCGTGCTCTTGGGTTATGGACCTGGTAACCACGAGAGTTGGCCCATCTCGGCGAAGTCGGCGACCGTTGACGCGGCGCGGCTTTAGTCCGGCTCGTTCCCAGCAACCGCACAGACCAGATCGGCGCAGTTGCCTACAAACGAAGGATGTTCGCTTCGATGAACTGCCACGTCTTGAGGAAATCGCCCCCCCGGATCAGTTTCCGGAACTCGTCCCGGTCGAGGGACAGCAGGCGGTCCCACACTTTCTGGGTCATACGCGTATTGGCTTCGAAGGTGCCGATGATGTCCCAGCGGGTCGGGGACGTGTCCGAGGTGAGGAAGTCCGTGTAGCCATACTCCTGCAGATAAAACAGAAACTCCGCGTACTCCAGGAAGTTGTGGGAGGCCACCATGAAGTCCCAGTCCCATTTGCCGTTGTTGTCGTTGATGTGGACGTAGTACGGAAACCGGCTGTGGGCCAGCATCGAGACGACCTCCGCCGGATTCTCCCCGCCGTACTTGGAGTGGCCAAAGTCGATCGTCGTCCCCATCTGCGCGATTCCGATGTCGTTCAGCAGACAGAGCGCCTTGGCCGCGGTGTCCACGAAGCAGCGACCACGGGTCTCGCTGGGCTTGTACTCGATGAAGAGCGGGATCTCCGGCTTGTAGCTCCCCGCCTCGCCGAACGTCTCCACCAGATACTTCCACATTTGGGCGTAGTCGCACTGGAAGCCGAACTCGTAGCCGTCCCCCAGCGGGCAGCAGGTGACCTTATTGGCGCCCACGGCTTGGGCGAAGTCCTTGGAGTCCTTGATGAACTGGACCGCCTGCTTCCGGATGGCCGGGTCGGTGGAGGTGAGGCCGCCGGCTCGGAACTCCGGCTCGGCCTTGACGTTCACGTTGACCGCGGCCATCTCCAGCCGGTACTTCGCCAAGAGTCCCTTCAGGTGCAGGGCGTCCTTCGTCTCATAGGGGAAGATCACCTCGACGCCGCTCATCCCCCGCATCGTGGCGACCAGCGCCAGGCGCTCCTCCAGCTCCAGCGCGCGGTTATAGTCGTGGAAGCGGTCCTTGGTCTTGCTGACGAAGGCCGTGATGAGGGCACACTTGACAGGATGGCTCATGCCGATTCTCCTTGTGGGGCGCACTCCAGCGATTGCAGGTAGTGCAGACTCTCCCGGTACCGTTGTTCGACCTGGTCCGCGGGGCAGACAACCTCGATATCCAGGCTGCCGCGATACCCGGCCGCCCGTAGGTTCCTGAGCAGTGGGGCCCAGGGTACGGTCCCCTGCCCGAGAGGCATCTTGACGTTCTCGGTGCTGCGATTGTCTCCTAAGTGCGTGCCAAAGATTCTCCCCTGCAGCTCAAACGGCAGGAGAGGGACGAGCTCTCGACACGCCCAGGCATGGCCCGTATCGAGGTTGAGGCCGAGGTCGGGCGAACCGATCTGGTCGCAGATATTCAGGAATCGACGAATCCCCCCGATGACGGAGAACGGCGCGATCTCGAATGCCAGCTTGAGCCCCGCTCCTGACACCACCTCCAGGTATCGATGGATCTTTTCCGTCACGGACTTTCGGATGTCGGCCCAACTGCCCGCCCGGGACCCGGCGGGCGATTCCCAATCCACCTCGAATTGCGCCGCGGGCACGGTGACGACTCGGCAAGCGGGAAACGCCGCCACAACCTCTACCACGCGCTTCAGATCGTCGAGGCCCTGGTTGGGCCCGAGCCGCTCCGGGCTTGCGAACCACTCCAGCATGAAGTGCGCCACAAACTGGGAGGGCAGGAGGCCAAGATCGGCGGCGGCCTGCTGGAGGTCACCTGCCTCCCGCAACCACTCCGGGATTGCGTCCGCGACGTAGATTTCCGGTTGGAACGCTCGGAACCCCAGACGGTGCAAGCGCGGAAGCGCGGCACGGTAGTCCTGCACCGTGAAGCCGGTGGTGTAGAGAGAGAACACGAACGCCGGGCTGACGCCGAACATCAACGATCCTTTTCGCATGCGGCGTTCGTGACGCTTCGCGCCACGCCGCTGTCGCAAATCACCGGAACAGCCAGACCAGCCCCATGGGGAGATGGGGGATGTACGTTACGACAAACAGCACGGTGATGGTCACCACAAAGAGCGGAATCAAGGCGCGACTCACCTCGCCAATACCAGCACCAGCCAGCTTGGCCGACAGGAACAGGGTACCACCCACCGGGGGGGTGTAGAGCCCGATCGCTAGATTGCAGGTGACGATGAGGCCAAGGTGAACCAGGTCCACGCCGAAGGCGTTCGCCAACGGTATGAAGAGGGGCGCCGAAAGAATCATTGCGGGAAGCGGCTCGATGAAGATCCCGAGGAGCAGCATAGCCACGTTGGCAATCAGGAGAAACGCCCACTTGCTTGTCGCGTACACTTTGACTTGCCCGATGAGAAACATCGGGATCTGTTCAGCGGTGATGACCCAGGCGACCGCGGCGGTAGCGCCGATGACAACCATCACCACGGCGCTGGTGATGAACGAATGGAGGATGAGGCTAGGCAGCTCCCTCCACCGCAGATCGCCATAGACCAACGTCGAGATAAACAGGCCGTAAATGGTCGCCACAGCGGCAGCCTCGGTGGGGGTGAACCAACCTGTCCATATGCCTCCGAGGATGATCAGGGGCATGAGGAGGGCCGGGAAAGCCGACTTGAACGTCCGCCAGATCTCATGCTTGCTCGCGAGTCGTCCACCGGGGTCCACTCCCGTTTGCTTGCTGTAACGAACACAGACCCCCATCATGCCGATGCCGAACAGTATGCCAGGCACGACGCCCGAGAGAAAGAGGTCGCGCACCGATGCACCGGAGACGAAGCCGAAGACCAGCAATGGAATGGAAGGCGGAATGATCACCGCAAGGGTGCCAGCCGCGGAGATGAGGGCCCCGGCAAACGCGCGCGAATAGCCGCGTTCGAGCATGGCCGGGATCATGACCGAGCCGATGGCGGCCGAGCCGGCGATGGCGGAGCCGGAGACCCCCCCGAACAAGAGGCAGGCCGTCACGGTCACGATCCCTAGGCCCCCCGGTAGACATCCGAAGAGGCTCTGCGCGAAATCGACGATCCGCTTCCCGACCCCTCCCCGCGAGAGCAGGTCCCCCGAGACGATGAAGAGCGGGACGGCGATCAACACGAACGGCTCGACCCCCCCGATGTAGGTGAGAAAGATCGTCTCCAGAGGATGGGTGAGGCCCCAGCCCCAGATGACGCCGACGGTGGTGAGCAGCAGCGAATAGACGAGAGGGATCCCGGCGAGCGCCAGACCGAAGAAGATCAGCGTGATTGCCGTCAGGAGCATCGATTACTCCCCATATCGCTCTGCGCGCGACTTTCCCTGGATCATCAGAAGGACGTCGTAGACGACGAAGACCAGGCTGCAGGCCGATCCCAGCGGCAACGCCAGATACTGCCAGGCCATCGGCCAGTCCAGGACCGTCAGTAGGTTTCCCCAATTGGCCATGACGCAGCCCCAGCCGTACCAGGCCAGGAGCACGAGCATCAGGACGACGAGCGCCTGGATGGCCAGGTCCACCGCCAGCCGGAGCTTGCCGCGGGCCAGGTCGATGAATTCCGTGATGGCCATGTGCCCGCCGCGCCGCGTGGCCGCGGCCGCGCCAAGGAAGGTCGCCCAGACCATGACGAACTCGCCGAGCTCGGTTGTCCAGGCGATGTCGTAGTCCAGTTGATGCATGACGACGTTGACGAAGACCACGACGACGATGGCAGCCCCCATGGCGACAACCGTCCAGTCGATGAGACGGCCGAGCAGTCGAATCGGCGCCGGGCTGGGTGGCAGTGGAGGAAGCAGGCTCATGACACGCCTCCGGGATGGGGCGCCGACCCGGCACTCGGCTCGGCGCCCCGAGGAATGCTCTCGAACCAACGGTCAGCTCATTTCGAGGGAACGGCCTTCCGCACTGCCTCGGCGTCGGCCAGAAACGCGTCCACATCGGCCGCGCCGTACTTCTCCTGGGCCTTGGCGTAGACCGGCTTCACCGCGTTACGGAAGGGATCGATCGCCGGTCGCCCGATCTTCGCGCCCTTGGACTCCATCTCTTTGAGTTGGTTGTCGTCATTCGCCCGGATCTCCTTGCGACTCCAGTCCGCCGCCTCCTGCGCGGCCTTGGCGATGGCCGTGCGGTCTTCCGGCGAAAGCTTCTGCCAAGTCTTCTCAGAGATGGTGAGCGGGATGGGGCTATAGACGTGCTGGGTGAGGGTGAGGTGCGGGGCGACCTCGTAGAACTTGTTCGAGTAGATGGTATCGATGGGATTCTCTTGCCCGCTGACCTGGCCCTGCTGGATCGCCAGGTACACCTCCGGCAGCGGCATGATCTGGATGTTGAAGCCGATGGCCTCCAGGGTCCAACGCATCATCTCGTTGGGGAAGGTGCGGAGCTTCTTGCCCTTGGCGTCCTCGGGGCTGCGCAACTGGTCCTTCGTGGTCATGCAGCGGAAGCCGGCCTCCCACGTGGCCAGGAAGCGGAAGCCCTTCTGTGTTGCCTTATCGAACTGAGCCTTCAGCCACTTGGATTCGTCGTAGAGCTTCCATCCCTGCTCATAGCTGTCCACGAGAAACGGCAGCATGGTCAGGTTCAGGGTCTGTACATGGGGGGCGTAGGACCCGGTGCTGGACACCGTGAAGTCAATCCCACCCAGCGCGAGCTGCTCGATGTTCTTGGGATCGTTGCCGAGCTGGCTGCAGCAGAAGACCTGCACCTTGTACTTGCCCTTGGTATATTCCTCAACCTTCTTCCCAAAGAGCTGGGCGGCGGCGTGGCGGGCCCCCTTGTCCTGATCGGTATGGCTGAATTTCAAGACAGTCTGCGCTTCGGCAGTGGCGATACCGAGCACGAAGACAGTCATGAGTGCAAGGACGAAAGCGCGGACGAGCGATAGACGATCCATCTGTACCTCCTCATGTTCGACTCACGGGTTCTCGTTGGTGCGTCTAGATCACTTCTGGGCACCGGGTCGTCCGCTCCGCGCCCACCGATTCCACCGGCGCGCGGGTGCCACACCTCCTTTCCGGGTCACGCCGGGGTGGCGGTCGCCGAGTCGGCCTCTTGCTGGAGCTGTTCTAGGGAGCGGCGAATGTGCGATCGCATGGCGGCTTCCGCGGCATCGGGGTCCCGACGGCGCAGTGCGTCCAGGATCGCCAAGTGTTCTGGAACGGTCTCCGCCGAAGGCCGCACCACGCCGTCCTGCCAGACGAAGAGCCGCATGTTGATGGAGTCCATCGCCGCCCTGAGTTGGTCGTTGTCGGCCAACTCCATCATGCGGCAGTGGAATGCGCGATCCAGCTCGACGTACCGTCGGATCGCCGCGGGGGTCGTGGAGGCGGGGTCGTGCCGTCGGAACGCCTGAATGAAATCGTCGATCTCGGACTTTTTGATGTGGGCCGCCGCGAGGCGAGTGGCGAGGCCGTCTAACACCTCCCGGACGGCAAACAGCCGGCACATTTCGGCTTTGCTGTAGCGGCGGACGTAGATCCCCCGCCGCGGGAAGACCTGCACGGCCCCCTCCTGGCTCAACCGGCGCAGGGCGTTCAGAATGGGCGTCCGACTGACCCCCATCTCTGCGGCCAAATGGTCGACCAGAATTCGCTCGCCCGGCTGGAACTGTCGCTCCAGGACGAGCTTACGAAGTGTGGCATAGATCTTCTCGTCCAGGTTCTCGTGCTGGACCGCCAGGGAAAGGCCGCCGGACCGAACGCGCTCCATGAGGGAAGTCGAACGGCGAATGGGGCGTGAAGGTCGTGGGGCGCGAACGCTGCGGGGTGCCATGTGGTCCCTCCAACGCCGACAATGGATGTCTTTCGGGTGACGGGTGGCGTACCTGAAATTTCAGATTTCTCATTTAACATTTGTCTATAGGGCGTGTCAACACAAAAGGGCGAGGGTATCGCGCGACCGGTGCCACCGGGAGGCGCCGCGGCCGGCGCCCCCCCCGTAGGTCGGATTCGTCAGAGGCGGAACGCGGAAAGCCCTACTGAACCGGCAGGACCAGATTGGGGAGCCAGAGCGCCAGTCCTGGCAAGTAGGTGACGAAGAGCAGCGCGATCACGAGCGCGACGACGAACGGCCAGACCTCGCGCGCAAACTCTGCCATGGAGATGTGACTCAGGGCCAAGACCACGTACATGATCGTGCCGACGGGCGGCGTGATGGCGCCGATCATGATGTTCAGGACGAAGACCACCCCGAAGTGCATCAGATCTATTCCGGCATGCTCCAGGAGCGGCATGAGAACCGGAATCGCCATGATCATGACGGCCAACCCCTCCATGAAACAGCCCAGGACGAGCATGGCCACGTTGAGCAGGAGGTATAACTGCCACTGCCCAAGCTGCGCGCTCTCGACGAACGCCAGCATTTTCTGCGGCGCAAGCTCGTACGTGAGCACCCAGCTGAAGGGTTGCGCCGCGGACATGATGATCACGATGGAGGCGGTGCCGATCACCGACTCGGTGATGATGCCCGGGATCTGGGCCAGGGTGAGTTCTCGATAGATGAAGCATCCCAGGATGAAGGCGTAGGCCGCGCCGGCCGCGGCGGCCTCCGTGGGGGTCATGACGCCGCCGATGATGCCGCCCAAGATGATCGTCGGCATTCCAAGCGGGGGAAGGGCGTAGAGCAGCGCGCTGAGCATTTCTTTCCAGCTTGCCCGGGTCTCGCTCGGGTAGTTCCGCCGTCTCGCGATGGCGTAGATGAAGACCATCAGGCAGATGCCCATGAGGATGCCGGGGATCGCCCCACCCAGGAGCAACCGCCCGATCGAGACGCTGGCGATGGATCCGTAGAGCACGAACGGAATGCTCGGGGGGATGATGGGGCCGATGGTTCCCGCCGCGGCCACGATCGAGGCGGCGAAGGGGACGCCATACCCTGCCTTGCGCATCGCGGGGATCAGGATGGTTCCGCTCCCGGCTGCGTCGGCAACACCCGACCCCGACATGCCCGCCATGATCATATTCGTCACCACGACCACGTGGGCCAGCCCTCCCCGGATATGGCCAACCAGCGCCCGAGCGAATCGGACCAGGCGGTCGGTGATCCCGCCCGTGTTCATGAGGTTGCCCGCCAGGATGAAGAACGGAATGGCGAGGAGGGGAAACGTGTCGATCCCTCCGATCAAGCGCTGGACAAACCCCTCCAGGGGAATCCCGGGACCGAAGGCCATGTACACGGCGGCGGCGATGGCCATGGACCACGCGATGGGAACGCTCAGCACGAACAGGACGAGCATGATGACGAAGAGCCAGGCCATGCGGCCTACTCCCCCGGCCGGAGCGCGGAGCGCAGGTTGCCGGCGATATCCTCCAGCGTGTGCAGGAAAATGAGCACGGCGGAAGCCGGCACGATGGCATACACGACGTAGTGGGGCACCTGCAACGTGGCGGTGATCTGGGTGGCGGCGGCGGTCAGCTTCCAGCCGTATTTGGCAATGACGAGCGCGATGCCCAGCGTGCAGATGTCGGCCAGGAGCCTGACGCACGCGGAAGCGCGAGCGGGGAGCGCTGTCAGCAGAATGTCGATGGCGATGTGTCGCTTGCGTTTGGTGCACACCACCGCGCCCATGAACACGACCCAGATGAAGGAGTAGCGTGCCAGTTCTTCAGCCCACTGGATGGGACTGTTGAAGAAATACCGAGCGAGGACGTTGGCAAACGTGGTCAGGGACATCAGGACCATGAACGCGCCCGCAACGATCTCCTCGAAATATTTCACCGTGAACCGAATGACGCCCACCACCCACCCCCTGCGAAATAGGGGGCGGGGCGAAAGCGACCACCCCACCCCCACGATCCGGTCGGCTACTTCGCCGCCTCGACCACCTTCTCGTAGAAGCCCTTGCCAAACACGGGCTCGAACTCCTTCCAGGCGTCCTTCGTCCGTTCGGCGAACTCCGCCTTGTTGACCACGGTGATGGTCATCCCCTTGTCCTTCAGGTCCTGCATATTCTTCTTGTTCATCGCGATCTGCATCTCGCTCTCGTAGTCCCCGGCGTCCTGCATGCTTTTCAGGATGACCTCGCGGAGCTCCGGCGAGAGGCCCTGGAAGAACTTCTCGTTGGTCACCAGGACCAGGTTCATGGCCATGTGGCCGGTGAGGGCGACGTATTTCTGGACCTCGTAGAACTTGTGGGAATAGATGGTGTTCAGGGGGTTCTCTTGCCCCTCGACCACGCCGAGCTGCAGGGCCGTATAGAGCTCCGCGACCGCCATGGGCGTCGTGGCGGCCCCCAGGGTCGCCAGGGCGGCTTTCGCCATCGGCGAATCCATCGTTCGGATCTTGAGGCCCTTCACGTCATCCGGCTTTGCCACCTGCTTGGTCTTGGTCGTCAGGTGCCGCTCGCCGTACCACCAGCCCATGTCCAGAATCCGGATGCCGCTCTCGGCAGCGGCGCGGTTGTTCAGGTCGGCCATGAGGGGCCCGCGCGCGAGCTTGATGAGCTTGGGCCGCAACTCATCCTCGGTGTTCCCCTTCAGAACATACGGCATGCCCAGGACACCGATGGGTCCCCACCCCTTGAACTGCGCCAGCATGCTCGGGCCGGTCAGGGAAATGTGAATGACGCCGTTCTTCACCTGCTCCACCATGTCCTTCTCGCTGCCCAACTGGTTCGCGGGGAAGACGTGCACGGTGACCGCCCCGCCCGTGCGCTCCTTCATCAGCTCCGCGAACTTGACGCTCCCCTTGTGATAGGACATGTCCACCACGCCGGAGTGACCCAGCTTGATGTCCATCTTCGGGAACGCGGCCCCTGCCGATGCGGGGACCGCCCCCAGCACGAGGAAAACACCAATGACGAGCCCGACCGTTGTCATCCGCTTCAGCCATCTGCGCTCCATCGTCCTCCTCCTTTCGCTCAGCAGAGCCCGTACTCCGTCCCCAGGTCCTCCAGCAACTCCGCCTGCATCTCGCTGATCGGCAGGCCCGACTCCACCTTCCCCTGGAGGTGCCTCAACATGTCGG